>Ga0126342_10020966_pt1 | contig 10937 bp, 9 predicted proteins | sample Cyp1metagenome_FD_92528 | JGI IMG/M metagenome (GOLD analysis project Ga0126342, IMG submission 92528) | Coral microbial communities from Lord Howe Island, Old Settlement Bay, Australia - Cyphastrea 1 metagenome | ecosystem: Host-associated > Invertebrates > Cnidaria > Coral ... | reverse complement strand
TTTGCGATTTTTCGACTTCACCTCTCTAAACTACTGCGCCTGCCACAAAAAAGTGATACCGGGTCATACGAAGTGCTGCACCTGTCACGCAAAATCATCTCAGCAAACCTGAAGATCTGATGCGCCAAAATGCAACCCTTCTCAGGAAATCAGCGCCCGGACCTCCTAACATGTCTGACTCATGTGTCTTTTGTACTGCGCCTGCCACGCAAAATGCATCTTTGCAGGTCCTTTTTTCAAATGTCCCACGCCTGCCAACGTTTTTGAAATTGCTGCAAAACCTTCACGTTTTGCTCACTTTTGGCGAGGTGCACCGTCCCTCGCGCCTGCCACACGAGAGCACATTATAACTTCAGAAACTGCTCCGAGAAATTGTGTTTTGTACATTTTGGCTTCGAAATGTGCTTCGCGCCCCTATGGCATGCACGTTTTCGACATCTCAACTTCCAAAAGTGATCCGAGAATGGTGTGTTTTGTACATTTTGACTTCAAAATGTGCTTTGCGCCACAACACCGTGCACTTTTTCAATAGCTGAACTTCCAAAAGTGGTCTGAGACCCTCATGCTTTTACACTTTTGACTTGGAAATGTGCTTCGTGCCACAATGGCGTGCACTTTTTCAACATCGCAACTCCCAAAAGTGTTCCGGACGAGGTGATTTTGACTTTTTGACTTCGAAATCTGCGTCGCGCCACAAAGGTGTGCAATTTTTCATCTCTCATCTCCCGAGATGGCTCCGCACCCGCCGCTTTAGCCAGCCTACTTGTCGACCTTACCCACAGCCACAAATCATTGGAAAACACAGTGTTTCGCGACTTTTCTACCTTTTCGCGCACCTGCATCTTCTTTCTTCTGACTCTTTCTCTTCTCTTCTCTTCTCTTCTCTTCCCTTCCGTTCTCTTCTCTTCTCTTCTCTTCTCTTCTCTTCTCTTCTCGTCTCTTCTCTGACTCTTCCCACCTCTGCTTTTTCATCTGTCCATATTGTCGGAAGTTTGACTTCTAAACTTCCTTCGACAACTATATTGCTTTTACAAACATGATATATGGTAGCATTTGTTCTCATATATGGCATATGCTGCCTGTCTGGGTCATTGTGCAGAGCAACCCCCTTGGTAATTCCGTACCTGGACGCTCCCCGAAATGACGAGGGTTGATAGTGACTGGGTGATGATAGCCACTTGCTTTTCATCAAGTGAGGTCCAGCAAAATCACCACTGATTGGTACAAGGGTGCCCCCCCAAGTAGATCCAATCAGAAATTAGTTTACAAACCCCTTAAAGCAACTATCCAAATTAGACTTCAAATATCTACCATAAACCATAGTTGCCATAGTATGCTCTGTGCTCAAGACATCCTAAGATCGTGCTTCGCTGTCCATCAACGAGGCAAGCTCTGGGAAGCCGCGCGTCGCCGATTGGATTCCAAGACCTTCGAAGATTTAAAGCGCCGCTTGGTTTTGCACTGGTCAAGCGGCTACATTGCTGTTGTTGGGGGTGTCGTTTGCAAAAAAAAGAACATGTTCATAACATCAACAAAACATGATTTATCATCATCAAAACATGAACATGTAAGTTTTGAACATGTTTTATCATTCGCTACATGAAAGTCATCATGAAAATATCTTCAAACAAATAAACCATCATCAAGACATTGGAAAGGTTATATGTACAATTTACTCTATGCCATATGCAAATTACATCACTGTTCACTGTTCCCCTCTTTTTGGGCCCTCCATTTTCGATGCAGGACAGGATGACCTGGAACGTGCCGAAGCTGAGGCGGAAACCAAGCTTCCAAAGCGACGCCTCAAAATGAAGAGATCTTCCTATGACTTTCCAATATTTTCCATATGTTTCCATCATGTTCCGTACTGTTCCACCATTTTTTCGCTGATTTTCCCATATTTTCGCAATGGCACTGCAGGTGGCCTTCGAAAAGGCTCGGCAGCAGGGCGTCTGGCAGCTGCTGCGTGGCGCGGCTGGCGCTGATCGACAGCTGCTGGCGGAGATTGCGCGGCTGGCATCGGGGGGAGCGCCTCGAAGGTTGAACTGGAGCTGTTACTCTCTGGTAATTTAACATATAGTTTTCACCAATAAAATTCCTGCAATCTATCAGTCAGGGCTGTTTTCCCAATTAAAATCATGTTTCTATGGTTATTTTCCTTTTAAAAAATGCTTATAACCACCTATACCCTCCTTGGTAATTTACCATAGCTATTGAAAATGGCCCATTTAATTTGTTGATTTACATATTGAAAATTGTGGTTTTCCATAGCTATGTTAGTTTACCAGAGGGTAACCATTTTAATGGACCTAATGGTGGTTGCTAATGGCGCTTAGTGGTTAATGATGATTCATGATGATATAAATGGAAGTATAGGGAAATCCAGATATTAATGGAGGTTTTAATATGTTTTAATAAGGAGATATTGATGGTCTATAATAAATATTGAGAAATACGGGGAAACCAGCATTACTAGTAGTTGGAAACCAATAACTATATAATGGTATTAAACATCAATATTGATAGCCTCGTTGCTTTTAATAAATTTCAATAAGCCATTCATCCATTATAATAGATCGTGTTTTAAACCCATGTTGATAGATTAATGGATCGAATTGCTGATCGGTAAGTTATAAATTGTAGCAAGCGTGTAGGGACCTCACTGTGACCTCACTGGAATGATGGTTAGTAATGGGAATTATCTCAATATAGCAAATTTCGGGGTAGCGTTTTTTTTCACCCAGAATAATAGCCAATAACAATAATGATAATTATAGTCCTAATATTAAACACAGCTACCCTGCGTTTTTAAATCTATAGTAAACAATGATAAATAAAGATAATGAATGAACGAACTCCAGCTGATGGTTTCTTAATCCCTTCCCAAGATGTAGCTCCAAGTCTAATGGGAAGGGGTTAATACCTGGAGCTGATATGATATGTGCTTCAATAATTTTCAAGTATCAATGGTATATAACATCTGTAGCATCCAATATCTGGTTATGAAACTATCCCTGTATCGAGTATGGATGGTCTATATGGTAAATATGGGGAAATATGGGGAAACCGTATTACTAGCTGTTGGGAGTCAATGTAAATACAGGAAATATGGTCTCCCATTTTGTTTTGTTAAATATGGGAGAACCAACTATAAATGGATGGTGTTTATGAGGAAATCATCGCATTTGCAATAAATTCTAGTGACCGAATAGTAACCTCACTGGACTGAAAGCATGGTTAGTAAGGGGGTAATGGCCTCGAACGTCCATAGTTACCCTATGGTAAACTAACAGTTCGCTATGGAAAATCACAATCTTTATTAGGTAAATCAACGAACTAAAAGGGCCATTTTCAATAGCAAACTGTTAAATTGCCAGATGGTAATTGTATATTCTGTGGTGCTCTCTGATATTGAATATGAATGAGATGGATATTGAATATTAATTGAAGCTGATGGTTTGCTAATCGTGATTCAAACCCATATGAGTGGATCGGTGGGTCTAATTGCTGTTGGGTTATTGTGCTAACTGTTTACTCTTCCTTCCCAAGATGCAGCATATTAATGATTGATCCCTTCCCAAGGTGTAGCTCCGGTTCCAATGGGAAGGGATCACTGTAGTGACTGGACCTGATATGTTTTTTTTTTCCGGCTATTGATGGTCTTGAATAGCGTTTATAATGGGATACTTAGCATAGTGGTAGACCTTGGTGACCAACCACTGGTGGCTCAAAGCCCAAGGTGTACCCAAGGTCTACCAAACAAACATGGTCTTGAATAATGGACCTATACATGTATAGGGTCTGATATATGGTTATGGAACTACCCTTTCCCAAGGTGTAGCGAATATTGATGGTCTTGAATAGTGCTGATTTTATGGGATGATATATGATAAAAAATATAGATTATAGATGGGGAATAATGGACATATATATATATATATATATATACACTTGGTTAATATTGGAAGAAATCGCGACAAATCTGATGTTCCCGTCCCCCGTTCATATAGAACACCACCCAGAAACCATGGTTTAGTGAACTGACCCCCAGTCATGATTGGCCAATGGCATGGTTTATTCTTGGGTTTACCACATTACAAAGTTCAAGATGTGTTTTGGCAGCTAGTAGTGACAACTAGTTGTTATTATATAAAGATTTTTGAAGACTAGTTACCGAAAATAACAGAGGAATAGTTCATAGCTAGTAATTAATTTAACTACCTGACCCCTCCAAGTATCAATAAAAGTTGTGTTTTACCATATACTGTCAGTACGTTTACATGAGTAACATAGCTCTAGAAAATCTCCGCTTTTAGTACGGTAACGACATTTAAATATCTGGAGGACGGGCTAGAGTGAGAGGCCCAGGAGGTAGTCTAAGATACCAGTTCGTATATTTAAATGTAGTTACCGTAGGTAAATCATCCATAAATGGACCATTTTCCATAGCTTCTCGTATGTAACAAAATGCCGGGCTAGACAACTACCATTGCTATCCATTACTATTATTTATCCAAAGATCATAAAATTATCTATTGTCTCTAGTTTTGATTATATCCCCATGTAATATGTTTCAAGAATATTGTCCATGAACATTATAATCTATTAACATTTGATAATTGGTATGCATTATTAAGAGTAATCTAGAACTCATCTAGATTACATATATTCATCTATTTGTATACCAACATATGGTATCCCAATATAATTGGTATTAACTCGTGATCACAAATTGTATATAAAGATTATGGTATTTTAATGTATTTTGTTACAGTCTTAGTTATATATATATAACCAATGATAGTATGTATACCCAAATGCCCTCTTGTAATTTAACATAGCTATGGAAAATCACCATCTTGCATAGGAAAATCAACAAACTAAATGTGCCATTTCAATTCTATCCCAGTTGCCAACTCCCGCGTCCCAAGGAAGGCCGCTGTCTCTCTGTGGAGAAGGCGCGGCAACTCTTTGACGGAAGCTCCGCCGCCAGCGCCGTCAGCGCCGGGACTGCCGCGACGCCGGCACGGCGGCGGAGCTTCAGCCGTGGCGAGGCGGGTGTCCGTTGGGAGCGGCGAGGCCTTCCAAATTTTATAAAATTTGATGTCTCAAATGAATGCTTGGATGTGCATAGTGCATCCCAGCTGAGTGCCCTAAACTTTAAACCCTAAACAATTTTTAACCATGCGATCATTCACTATAAGCATCAACATCATATTTACCAAGGATGCACCCCCTAAGTAGGGTACCTTCGTTCCACAAGGAGAAGAAGCAGAGCCGAAAACCCCCACGTCCAACGGCACCAGCGGCGCCAGCGGCGCCAGCGCCGGCGCCGCGGATTCACAACGAGAGCAGCGCAGCTCTCGGTGGAGCTTAGCACGGGAGCGGCGCATGGGAACGTGGGGGTTGGGAATCTCAATTTGGAGTTATTATGTTGATAAAAAGGAGATGAACAAAACAATACGTGATCATACATTATATGATGTATATTTGATTATATGCATATTTATGTGCATCGATGCATTTTTTGTGGGAGTGTATGTGTTTTCTTGGTTTCTTGTATGTATACATGCATGTGCGTGTATATATATATACATATGTATATATATATGCGCCTGTAGACACAACAGGTAATTAGTTGGTTGAATCAACATATCTAGCATATATCATATATCCACAAAACAATATACCAATATTTGCATATCATATATATTTATAAATATAGTAGTGTGTTTATATATAATATTTAATAAATATATATATATATACATATAGTATATATATATACACACACGCAGTATGATGCAGTATATTTTTTAATATGTGTATATATATATAGTATATATGTGCACCCCATATGCACAGCATTAGTTTGGGTACATCGCCATAGATCCTCGAGATTAGGTGGTAGCTGGTCAGCATTCAAGATCCCTACATGTTCTTGGTTCACGTCCCGACCGATGTCGCCAGGAGATTGCCTTGGTCCAAACTTTGCCGCGTTATTTCTTTAAATGGAACCCCTGGCATTTCCAGGATCTGTTTTTTTGTTTGTTTTCATTTGCTTCGAAGTTTCTCAAAAGAAATGCTCAACTTGGATTTAGAACGTGAATATGATAGATTTCCCATTAGTGGATATTAGTGGAAAGTTTAAATTCTGAACAAACAAATCCAAATTCGGTCCATTTGCACGGACCGCTGTGCAGCTTCGCGCTGCTAATTCGATCCAGCACGGATCTCGTGTCAGCATCTGCAAAAGGACCATGTGTGATATGTGTGCATGCAGCCAGAAATGATTGACCAGTTGATATCTATAACATTCCGTAGAATTCCATAGGATTACTTGGTCCTAATGGTCCTAACAAGGAAGCCCCATCTAAATGAAGAGATCCACCATGTCCCAGGAGTTCTAGTGCGTGTTTATTGTTAGAAGCGAGGGACCGAGTGCTTTGCTATCTACAGTCAGCGGGGTGCAGTGGTTCCTTTTTTTCACTCTCTCTATATCTATATGTATATCTATATGTATATGTAAATGTATATGTATATGTATATATAATATGGGTTGCCAGTATATCAACATGTCAGCCGGGCCGACATATCATGTGCGCCCTGGCTACAAAGAAAGAGATACGTTGTGCACACAACTGGCATCGCATCGCATCGCCGAGGTCGTGGGTCCCATCTGGTTATGACTAACATAGCCATGGAAAATCCCAACCATAAATGGAGGTTTCTAGCTGGGAAAATCAAGCATTTTCCATGGCTATGTCATATAGCCAGAGGGTATACATATATGTGGTTTATGAATGCTTATGATACAAATTTATAGATTCTGATTGGCTTTTACCAAGTTCCCATGATTAATGATTGCATATAGCTTCTATCCTCAAATGAGAGATAATGAGAGAAACAATCTGAACATGACCTGATTCTTTCAGATGTCCGATTTCGGTCATTGTTGGCCCATTTTGGCTCCGTCAGCCCCCAAGTTTTGCTCCAAACAGACGTCAAAAAAATTGCCCGGTTGTTGTCGGGGACACGGAGGGATGATACCCCCAGATTTGCTGTCCAATCTGGATGGCATCGAGAAGGAGCGCTGTCCGGATTTGGTGATTTACGTTCACAATATTTCACAATGTTCAAAGCGCTTGGTGTCAACAGAGTGTTCTGATGTTGGTATTATTTGGTTGTGACATTGTGAATTTATGGTGATTTTTGTTGCCTCCGTAAATTTCATGCTATTGGATTGATTTGGCATGCCAGCATCGTGAAGAATCAGGGATACTGCCTCTATGTCCACCATAAAGTGCGCTAATCAGATATATCACATCAGTGGTAGAAAGATACCGATGGTTGACCAGTGGAAATGTGACTTGCCATGCTTGATGAACTAACGAACATGCGGATACGCATCAATAAGAAAAGGCTAGATGAAGCAGCGGCAATTCTGAGTTCCTGATGTACTGGGATTACTGGTGGTGTTAACCATCAGCTATCAACCCAGAAGCGCGGCCAGCCCAATAAACCGGGAGGGTCACAGTCAGGGACTGCCAGGGATTTCTCTCGGCTCTTGGCAGCGACTCAGTCAATCCGTGTTGATTGGCTGGGGAATACTGTGTTAATCTTGGGTCGGCATTTCATTATAGTAGTACTATAGTAGAATCTTGTGCTAGAAACTTGGATGTACACTGACCTGATATTTTTAAGCGGGGTATCTAACACTGATCAAGACTGGACTGGCCATGGATATAGAAATGAAACATTTCGAAATCATTCAGCCAGAATATGGGAATGCAATCCAGAGCCCAGAGATGCTCAAAATGGTTGCTTCATATGGAATGTGGTTGAAAGTCGGACTGGGAAGCATTAACATAATATTCTAATATTCATCATGGGCTCCAACGATTTCAAATGATTCTGCATGAAAATGAAAATAGCTACCAACTTGGCCAAAAGAACCATCCGCAATTCAGTACCCCAATTGATGAAAATAAGTTTCAGGGCGTCTAATTTAGGCTTGCAATTGAAAAGGGCTGGGGCAGCTGCATTTGAACACTGAATGACAATACAAATACAAAACACATGTAGTTTGTGGGCGCTCCCTCCAGAAAATCACCATCTAGATCTACACGAAATGACACCTACACCCTCTGGTAATCAAACATGGCAATGCAAATTCTCCCGTTATAGGTGTGTTTGTTTTATTGTGTTTTTTCCCATTAAAACCTGCATTGAGTTCGGGGATTTCCCAGCTTCCCACGTGAAAATGACACCCTCTTGGCTACATTTCTGTTGGGGATGAAGCCACCAATCCCAGCATATGTGATTGTTGATGACCAACCTTGAAGGGCCGAGATCAGCCAGGAGTTACACGATTGTATTCAATCGGTGTCAGATCAGCATCTTGGGCGTGTTTTTGGGGAAGATGACTAGGAACATCTACGGCAAATTCTGGGTGAATTTTAAGAACCTCACTGCTGACCGTGACGTCACTGAAATGACGGGAATTGGATTCGGTGAGTTTCATGAAGGGTCAAGCGTCCTGAGAATTCCCGTGGAGTGCAGCACATGTGTGGCATCTAATTTCAGATTAAAAAAAGTAACTGGTCTCCTTATCCTATCTTTTTTTATTTATTATGATGTGTGTCACTGTCCCAAATTGATTCCAACGTGAGATCTATGGGGATTGTTTCGCAGCAATTCTCCCAGTCCTGCATCCACTGCACCAAAAATGACAGCATGCAAGGCTGTGCGAACTGGTTTGGTGGTTTCAATGATGGTTTAATTTATATTATTTATGGTACATTTCCTTTACAAACAAAAAACGGAGAATATGATCAACAAGAATGACTTGGCCCTTTGAATATGTCATTTTCAAGAGCTGATCTCAAGATGAACCATTTTGGTTTCGTGTGACTTTTAAACATTTTTGGGGGGTAAGGCAGCTGGCCCCACCAACAATTCGTCTTTGCAACTATGAATAATTCAGACGGCTTGATTTGCTGAAAATTGGCTCTTACATGCTTTTATGAGGTAAATCATGCAACAAACATCCATGTTGATGTTCCGCCCCACTGAAATCGGGGAAACCCAACAATTATATAAGTTATATCCCTATGATAATCATGATATCCCCATTTTAGATGGTTAAGTTTTCATCATCCCATCCCAAATAGGCCGGGAGGCGGCCGGCACCTCGTGGTACTAGACTCGATTCACCGAGGATTCAGAGTGTGCGGCAGTCCTTGGCACCAGATACATCCAGTGGCCGGAGGTGGCTGAGTACGATGGTGTGATGCCAATTTTGTGAAAATGGGATGTAAGCCATCAACTGGTATTAAGGATATCTAGTTATAGGATTATGTATAATTTGCATATGCATTATATATATATAAAACAAACCACTAACTAGTTCGTTATATCAACCATAAACCACACAGTTATTGGAGTTATAAACCAGCTGAGCTATCTTGGGGGTTGCACCTTGTAGGATATCATGGGGGATATTACAATATCATATGTAATTGATAGAGGAAATTGAAGTATCTAAAATGGGGATATCATGGGTGCTTCGCACCGCTAAAACTTCCCATGATCCCAACTGGAGATATGGGAAGTTTCGGCAGCAGGCTTCACATGGCTTCACATGTTGCACAAATGCGAAAGGAACAGTTGGATTTCTGGAACTATATGGACATGGCAAAACATCATTCGTAACATCCTGGATCAAAGATATGTCACTATCTTTTGAGGGACATCCAGAAATGAGTGGTAAATTCGAGCGGCCTCGCTGGACCTGGACCCCCCATAAACGCCATAAACCATAGGTTTTTAGTAGCAGATCATCCCCAAAAATGACCTTCTTTCTATAGTTCGGTTGGGATGTGCATCCCGCTGGGTAAGATATGCCAACCTCCATGGCTAGTTGAGGATTTTCGCAGCCCAGGTTTGAAGATACCAGAGGGTATCCCATCCTATGGCTGGCCCTATAATATAATCATTTTTGATTCTTCGTAATTGTTGGTTTTACAGTTATACATGTTAGTATATGTATATATATATAATTACATATATATATATACACATTATATATATATATACATTTGTTATTAAGTCATATATATATATTATTTAGTTTTTGGGATTTTCCAATCGCCAATCCCTCCAGACCTGCCCAGGATGTCTTCCAGAAGTAGTTCTCCAGGCCCCAGCCACCGGCGCCTGAGAGAACCCGCTGCGTTGATGGCGCATCGTGGGGCCAAGGCGGAACGCAAGCAGCAACCCAAGGTGCAACGGTGGCAACGGCGGCACCCCAAAAAAGATGCCCGGAAGTGTGCGTTTCCAGGTAGTTGGATGATATTTATGCATATTTATACCACATGATGCCACATATTTTCAGGTTTGCAATGTATTTTCGGCACCTTTAGGGGTTGCATGGGGTTGCTATAGTGGCATGAAGAAAAGAACGACTATGCAAAAAGATATGTCTCAAGTGATAATTTTCTGCGTAAATATTCATGAGGACGTAGTTTTTGAGTCCTCGGACTTCCAGGGACTTGTGAATACATATGGTACCACAATCTGTGGAGCTTTGCTGCTGGCAACTGTCCAAGAAATCCCTTGAACAGCAGCAAGGCCGTGGTACTTAAGGGGCAATGTTTTCAGAAGATCATTCTGCAAACACATGATATGTTTGCAAATAGGATCGACAAATTCTAGGGTTCAAGGTTCTTTATAGGTAGTCCTCAATGATTCCAGTCGCCATCTTATCTAGTGACATTCCACATGGGTGAAATGACCATGTTTGGTCATGTTCATTGTAACATCGCGCGCGTCCGGTATTTGATGCGCACCGGTTCGCACCGGTTCGCACCGGTTCGCACCGGTTCGCACGGATTCTTTTCGCGCATACAGACATACACACATGCTTGCCTGTC
>Ga0126342_10020965_pt1 | contig 10937 bp, 7 predicted proteins | sample Cyp1metagenome_FD_92528 | JGI IMG/M metagenome (GOLD analysis project Ga0126342, IMG submission 92528) | Coral microbial communities from Lord Howe Island, Old Settlement Bay, Australia - Cyphastrea 1 metagenome | ecosystem: Host-associated > Invertebrates > Cnidaria > Coral ... | reverse complement strand
GCATGAATTCGGAAAACATAACGTGCATAGTCTTTGGCGCATGAATTCGGAAAACATGACGTGCATAGTCATCAAATGTCCAGTTGTAGTTTTCTGCATGTGAATAGCAGTGTGCACACACACACTCACACTCACACTCACACTCACGCACATATATATATATGATTATCATATGTATATATATATATGATTATCATATGTATATATATATATATGTGTTTTTTTTAAGTATCCAACAGCCAATGGGATGGGATAGCCTTCAGTGTCATCAAACATGGGAAATTATCTTTGGGAGATTCCTGAACATGGGGTTTTTCCAGCACTCGATGTTTGATGACCGGAGGGTATATGAAGGTACATATGATTATGAAGGTAACCCAGCAAGAAATTACGGTAGATGTTTAGTACACGATCACCATTTTGGTCGGATTTGAAGATGTTTTGAGTGGACTGAAATTCTTTTGAATGGTATTTCATGGGAATTTAAATCGGACTGTACTGATTGAATGGGAATATACCGTATAAATTGGGCATACACCAGGCACGATTTTTTTGAGTGGGATTTCACCATCAAACATGGCTATTTTTTGCACCGTTGAAAAGACTTGAACTAAACTGGACCAGTTTTTCGCCAGATGGTGGAGCCCAGGTTCCACTTATTTCGGAAAACTCTAAGTCTCGTTGTATCCTCCAGGAAAACCCGAAGCAAATTGTAGACCAACTTGGTTATCTAGGTTAAAACCACACTTTATCATTAAACTATTCCCATCATACCCCCATGAAATATCCCAATTGTATCTATTAACCATTATAACCATTATAACCAGAAAAATGTTTTGCCATTAACATTATAACCATTATAGCCATAATAATAATAATATTTAACCATTATAACCATTATACGTTTATTATATCCATTAATATCATATAAGAGGATGAACCTGTGACAGGTTCCTCCAGACCTACATGGCCCTGGAGAGGTTGCATCCGTCCGACCTGCGAGGTGCGTTCTGCTAGTTTTTCCGTGCCATTTACTGTATATGGGATGAAATTGTGTTTTTTTCAACAAATATGGGGGGAAATGGGTTCCAAACTTGGGGAATTTATGGATTTGATGATTTGCGGATCTGTTTTTTTTTTTTTAAATGTTTATATATATATATATTAATTTTGCAACTTGATGGACCAGGACTGGGGAATCTCTTGTTACCGAAAGACATATGTGTACCTTTTGAACTCCAAGATTCAAAGAATTTCAGGAATTCATGGGTCCAAATTTGAGTCATAGATGGCTGGTTAGCCACGGGACATGGGATGAGAATCCCAGTAAATTTATACCGTTTGATTGTCAATGGTCAACATTTTGAAGCTCAATGGTCAATGGTCAACCCACATGTTTGCTGCTTAAACCACACATGTTTGTTACTTAAATATGATTAGGATACATTTTATGCTTAGAACATTGTTTGTTGGTTACACCATGTTGAACCACTATATTTTAACACCATCAACCCACTTGTATATTTCTATTTTGGCTGGTTCAGCCGCCATTTTTGTTTGGCAAAACCTTTGACTTTTCTCATTTAAACAGCAATTTTCAAGTTGCTCAAAAATCATCATATCATGCGCGTATCATATCATAATCATTCATGTTATTCAAACCCATTACAATCATAACATTATCATAATCATATCATATCATATCATAATATCATAATCATAATCATTCATGTTATTCATGTTATTAAAACCCATGTTTGATGGTTTTGCTGATGTTTTATAACATGAATGATTATGATATTTTCATCCACTGGTTAAAACCCATAATCATTTTGATGTTTCTGAAACTCCCCAGTAAACTCGCCAGTTGAGCGAAGCCTTAGGCGAGTTCCCCGTGGATGCTGTGAACCGCTCCAAGCAGCTGTGCCTCCAAGTGGCGCGGGACTTACATGGCGCCGGTGGCCTACCCGCGCCTTGGTGACTGGTGGGTCAACTAACCGTGGATGGGGAAAAAACCATGGAAAAACATGGAAAACCCCATGGGTTTTCCCTAGGAAAAGGATCTGATCTACATGTGGGGTTCTCCACATCTTACTTGATCTACAATGGGGTAAATCAAGATGGAAAACCAATGGTTTCCCTATAGGAATATGATGTAATTACAATTGGTGGTTCTCCACATGTGAGACAGGACGGTAATCTCCGGCGCCCCTCGGCCTATTGAGGCCCAAACCAAATAATCAGTTACGAAGTGGGTAATATAATGACATATCCCAGTTTTGAATTTTAGCGCAGCAATATATGGGCGTTTCATCACTTACTACGTGGGATCCACCCCCAGTTCTGGGGCTAGGGGGAAGGATTACACCTTTTTTGTACTTGCAAACATGAATCATCAGCAAATTTTCATTGGGTCATTTCTATGCAAAACAAAACCATGATTGCAATCATTGAGCATCACATTTTGATTCATATCTTCCACCATTAACAATCATTTACCATTATATAACAATTCGTTAACCATCATTAACCATTTAACAATCATTATCCATTAATTAAGCATTAACCATCATTAATTAACCATTAACAATCATTAATTGACCATTAACAATCATTAACATTAAATTTGGGTTGGTTGTGATCCATTTTGCTTGGCTTTTTCGTTCAAGAACTCAGGACTGGAATCGCTCCTGGGAGGATGCGCCCGTTCCGCTAGGACGGGATGAGGATTTCGGGGATGGTGATGCCCCCCCAGTGATGTGAACGTCGTTGGTTAACCATAGGAATAGTATGTCAATATATCTACCATAAACCATAGTGAAATTGGAGTTACTGGCAGCAACTTAGCTAAGTATGGGGTGGGAACACCTTGTACGTAAATTTATGCGGGATGATGAACTACAGCGCCAGCGTTATATAAGAATGTTGGTTGCCGATGGCATGAACAAGTTATACCCTTGTTGATTGTGAAATAAGGAGTTATAATTATGTGGTGGTTGGAGATTATGAACTAACCCATATGAATGGGAAACCGTTTTCAACCAACTAGTAGTTCATGAGGTGGGAAAACGGGGTATTTTGAATGGCATGAGATAAATATCGGGATGTGAAATGCCAAGAACATGAGACAAAAAGTAAATTACCCTCTGGTAAACTAACATAGCTATAGAAAATCACAGTTTTTAATGGGAAAAATCAACTATTAATGACCATTTTCAATAGCTACGTTAGTCATTACCAGAGGGTAAATATAGTGGCACTGATGACAACTGAGTCAATGATTCTCATGGGAGATTAGTGGATGACAATGATATCTGGGCGAAAATTGACCCATAAAATGGCAATGGACAAAACATTGGACAAAAATGGTCATAAATGGGAAAGCCTACAATAAATGGAGTATTATGGGCTATTTATAGTCATTATTATAATGATATCTATTCATTGAGAAGGCACAAAACATTGGACAAAAATGCTGGATTTAAGCTGTCAAAATAGGGGACTCCATTCCATCCACTGGTTCTGAAAGCCCTTTTGAAATGGCAATTCTGGGGCATAGCCATTTTCAGAGCCTCATATTCAGTTGGTTATACCCTCCGGTTATGACTAACATAGCCATGGTATAAATGGCCCTAATCGAAATAGATGGTTTACCAAACTTGATAGCATGGTGGATCTTTCCATGGCAAACTGGCAATGTCATATTCAGTTGGTTATACCCTCTGGTAAATAAACATAGACCCTGAAAATAACCAATGTGTAATGGAAACTAATTTTCCAAGTCCTATTTGCCAGGGTCTATGTTAATTTACCAGAGGGTAAATCCCATTGAATCCTATTCAATCCCATGAATCATATCCTGAGCTGGTGCATCCAACTGACCTGAGGATTTTCCGTGTGCGACTTGCAGCCGCTGAAAAACGTGTTGCATTTAATTCTAGATGTGCGATTGCCTTGACAGTTTAGTTGGTTTTTGGAATCAGCCATCATTTCGTATGTCTTGTTTTTTTTTGTTTCCTCAACTCCAGTGACATATGTGACATTGGGGTACACCTTTGGTTTGTTATAGGGTCGGTTTCGGTCATTTGGTGGAGACAAATTAGTCCTATCCTACCGAAAGTTATAGAATGTCAAACCCAGCCAGGCTTGGACTCTGATGCATCAAATGTGGGATTTTATACCGCAAGAAGGGATGGTTTGCCACGGCCAGAGAGCGATCAGCAAATCATTCGGCCCCCAGACACCTCCATGTATTTTTGGGTTTTCTTGAAAAAAACCATGTAAACCCCATCCGCAAAAATGAAATACTCCGCCAAACAAAATCATTTTCATCTTTTTTTGGTTTGGCTCAATTAATTTTCGCTCGTCGGAGGTATTTGATATGATCGGGGATGGGTCTAGTGCAGGGTGGTGCCCGCCAAGTAATATCAGTGTATAACTTTTACATATATCTACCAGGTCTACCACAAACCCACTTAGCTAGAGTTATAAACCCATTTAGCTGACATAAATCAGTCATAAATCCCACGAAATCGCCATGTTTCTTGCTGAAAAAACCCAGCATTTTTGGGGCACCAGGTTTTCTCGTGTCACGACAGGAATCACCGCTGAATCCTTGGAGAACAAGTCGGAAGTGGTGCAAGGACTCCGCAGATACTACGAAGTCATGGACAACACCAGGACGCTTCGACAAGAAGGGATGCCAACTGAGCCGTGAAGATCTTATACATTGTTAGTCACATAGTTATACCCGTGTTGATTGGTTATGAATGGTGATTATATAGAAGGAGTTATAACCATTAATCTTAATCGCCATTAATATGTACTATATAGTGGCTATACAATGGCTATAACCATCAATTAATTACCTTGTTGGGTATTAATGGCTATATAATGGTTAATCTCCAACCACTCATGGACACCAGGCTGGGAGGGAACCGGAGCCATTTGGTTAAGTTCTTAGCGACTTAACCATGAAAGGGCCCATGAAGCCAAAAAATATCGAAAAATATGGGGATATACATGGATATAATTCATAAATTATTGTTGATTGGTTATGGAGTTGTACTATGAGGAGTTATACTATTGTATATATATTTTGATTCGTAACCGGTACGAATGGGAAACCTCTCAACCAACATTCGTAGCTCAATTTCGATGGGAAGACGGTGCAAGAGCCCTTCATGGCGCCTTCTTCGTATCCAGTGCTTGGGAGTGAAGGAGATACGAATTGGGTTTCCCAACTGCCAAAACATAGATGGGCTTGAAGTTATGGGGCTTCGCACCAGGATAGCACCAGCTGGGGAAACATGTGTTTTTTTGTTGTGTTGATGTAGTTGATCAATTCAGCGGGTAACTGTTGGTTAAGGATGGTTAAGGTAATTTACCACAACTTTTGTAATTATGGGTATCATCCCTGTGGAATTGAGGTATGCCCGCAACAGAGGACTGTGAGATTCAACGAGTGCCTATCCCACGCTTGAGATTCAACCGACCAGGGTTCTGAACCAACTCTGGCAAAATATCTTGTTTTTTTTTAATCCAATTTATTTGGTTGAGTCTCGAAACTGTATATGTAAACCCCATTGGTGTTTCATATCATATTTCCAATGTCATTGAATATTTTGAAATGGTGGTAGTGATTATATACCCACTTTCTCCAAATTTCTACTGTTTACATACCAGTAAAGTAATCCCAAACAGGAGAGAACAGTTATTTATCACTGATTTACTGTAGTAGGAAAATTTTTCTTTTCTACCATCTTTATTTCCCGGTATATCAAACGCCCCCAAACGAAACCATGGTTTAGTAGGAGATGAAATCACCTGGGACCATGCCATGGGGGTGTTTAATATTAGGGGCATGGGGTTATCCCATAAAACCTGTGGGGATGGGATGGGATTATTTTGCTTAGTCAATGACGATTATCGTAATGATTACTAATGGTAAGTGTTGAGGTTGTTTATAATAACACTAGTAATCTAGTAATATTTTTTTATAATAATGGTTATACTTGCAATAGAGTACATAGATGACTATCATAAGAATACTGATTATTCATGTTTATTTCGTAGTTTTAGTAGATCATCATACTTATTACAATAATACCATCTGGTAAATTAACATAACTATGGGCAATCAACATGCTATTAATGGGTAGATCAACTATTTCTATGGCCATTTTCTATGTCGCAAACTCTTTGTTTACCATTGAATAAATCACTGGAATCTGGGTAAATTATAACGACCTCACTGCGACCTCACTGGGAATCATGGTTAATAAGGGGAATCATCCCCCCAAATGGCCTCAATTCAGGTTAGTGAAATATTATTATTTTACCCAGTGGAATCATCGTTTTCGTTTCGGATCAACAAACACACCAAGCGGACCGAGGATCGGACAAGCAGACAAGTACTTCGGACATGCGCCGCGGCGCATCGGGCGTTTTTTGGAACGGAGAACACCATCTGATAGGACCACGCCGGGCATAAAAAAAAACGTAGAAGTCGTGGAAGATATCCCGAAAATCATAGAGGAAATCATGGAAATATTTTCTGGAAATCAAAGAGTTATATTAATGAAATCGAAAATCACAGAGTTCCATAAATGTAGATATGGAAGATATGGAACTCATGAAGATATCGGATATACTAACTTGTTGCGATGCTTTCTGTTGGAATTTCCCGACCGAAATGGGCATTTTTTCTATAACTATGTGAATTTACCAGAGGGTAATTGTAGTTTATACAGGTGTTCTTTAACCAGGGTAACATTAGGGTATACTATAATCATTATCCTTCAAGCAAAAGTGGATTGGAAGATAGTCTTTCCTTCATCTTTCATGGGCAGTGGAGTCAGATTTTGATTGCGCAACTGCTTTCTAGAATTGGAAGAGATTGGAAGGTATAGGTCATGATTTCATCAACAAAACAATGGGGGTACCATCCCTCAACACTGTTGACCTCCAGATCTATCAAATCCGGGGCTTGGAATGCACGAAAAAATCCAGGTTGAACGGAGAAATGTCTCGAAAACAGTGGCACAGGGAGATTCTTTCAGGGACCCACTGGCCACCAACATGGCCATTTTTTGGTATTTTCCCTCCAGTCATCAGTCGGTGGCTGGGAAAATCATCGAAACTTAAATAATTCCTGGATTTTCCTGCCGACACGATTTTTGAAGGGTCAATTTTTTCCAATTGGATGGACACTGCCTGGGGTGCCCATCTTGTTTGATGTGCTCCAAAGGATGTAAAGACTAGCTGGTTGGTGGTGACTGGAACATGAATGGATTATGACTTTCCATTCAGTAATGTCCATCCATCCCAACTGACGAACTCACTCCATGATTTTTCAGAGGGGTAGGCGAAAAACCACCAACCAGATTATCATTGATAGACCATATGATTCAAATGATTCAAGATCATAAGATCATTAACCAACATTAATAACCATTAATATTAACCATATGTTAACCAGGTATCTTAACCACAGTTTTTCACCATGGATCTGCCATTTTTTCCATCCCCAAATGACCATCTGGTTGGGAGAACCATCCTCAAACGGCGTTTCTGCGAAGCTTGTTTCGATGAAATGTGGTGTGGTTGATTTTCGGACTTTGTGGTCATTTTGCCTTCTTTGTTTGCCTATCCAAGAATTGAGGAACCTAGAATTGCATGTTTTTGTAGGAACCCAACTAAGACATACTAAGACTATCTAGGAACATAGCCTCCCATCGTTGAAAGGTGAAGCCCATCTCACGATGGGTAGCAGTCTGATTTCATGTGGCAAGTTGTCTAAATCCACGGGTGAATCATGAATTTCCTGAATAGAATTGCCGTTTCAATGGTTGTATAATTACCCTCTGGTAATTTAACATAGCTATTGAAAATGACCATTTATAGTGAGTTTTCCCATTGAAAATGGTGATTTTCCATAGTTATGTTAGTTTATCAGAGGGTATACTCCAGTGTCAGACACAGCTGATTTTCACTTTCAGTTGGTGATGAATATATCACAGTAGATCCCATGAATTCATATAAAAACTCCCATGATATAATTCCCAGATGTTACTAGGATTTGATGCTTTCAAAATCCCGTGAAATCCCATATTATAAGTCCCATATTAAATCCCATTTAAGACAAAAAATCTCAATGACTGGTTGGTGGTTTGGAACATGGCTTTCATTTTCCCATATATTGTGAATGTCATCATCCCAACTGACGAACTCATATTTTTCAGATGGGTAGGCTCAACCACCAACCAGATGAGGTCCCCTTTAAAAAATCCCATTAAGACAAAAAAACTCATTAACTAGTTCGTTATATCTACCATAAACCATAGAATTCAACCACTTATAAACCAACGGTTCGCGCTATCGACTGGGGGCCCCATCTTGCATGAATCTCCTGTGAATCTCCCATGATTCTTAGCTGTGGCCACGCCCAGGTCGGACCTAAGGTGCTCTTTGGTTTGCTGCTGAGCCGCTTGTGGAAGCGTGCCTGGGAATCTCATGTTGAGGAACATGGATGATAAGTAAATCCAGATTTAATGGAATCTAATTCAATGGCTTTTGATGATTCACAATATTTAATGGTATTTATTTGTATTTAACGGGATTTTTGTGGGTTTTGTTGTGGGTTTTAATGGGATTTATAATGATATTTGGATTTAACGGGATTTACTGTAATCCACACCGACAAACCAAAAGGACCATATTCTCCGGCAATTTGACTCGGCAATGGAACATCTATGCAAACGTCGATTTCAACGCGAAAAAAAAAATGGAGGTTGAAGAATCCTGGTCTTTCCTGTTCTACTCCCTATTCATTTTTTGGGCACTCCCTGATTCGAGCTTTTTTGGATTTCCCTTGGGGCCCAATGGCTGGAAGGGATCTCCCTGGAGGTGACGGCTGGGCAACCTTGGGGCCCACTTCTAGATGGTTACCATATCCCCAGTTTTCCAGGGCTTGCCCAGTCACTACAATATAATGTATACCATCTGGTAATTTAACATAGCTATGGAAAACCACAATTTTTAATGGGAAAATCCACTATAAATGGTAATTTTCAATAGCTATGTTAGTTTACCAGAGGGTATATATATATATATTTACTGTGTACATATATATATACTGTATATATATATACTGTCATACACTTACTATGTAGATATTGTATTATATTGTCACTACTACTATAGTCGTCGCTATGTTTATTGCAACCCTGGACCCTCAATCTTCACAAAACACGTTGCATCAATGGGCTATTTTGCGTGCTCCATTGCAAATGTATTATATACTTCTTGAGGGGCCGGGACTATATGAGTAATGATTACAGTTAGTACTTGTTCTTATTATCAATACATACCTATATCCTGAAGTAGATATAATGTTGCAAAGGATTCTCTTGCCCTATCCATATTCTATCTATAGTCAGGATGACTATACCTGCTGTAAGGAAACCTTGTAACCTATATACCCACCTCTTTTTCATTATCTTAATAACAACAACAATGTAACAAAAATGATCCTAGTAATGATGATATGAACAACCATCGAGGATTAGTATCATTCAATATATAACCACAGTGTTTCCACCTTAGGTCCCCACTCTTTCTCCACCGGTTCCCACGTCCTTCGAAACGCCTTGGAGGCTTCGACCTGCTGCGGGGCAGCAATCTGCTGAGCCTCGACGACTTGGCCTCGCAGCGTGCCCTGCTGGAGGCGCAGCTCAGCGGTGAGGAGGAGAGGCTGGAGGAGAGGCTCTTTGATGCTGGGACCCGGTGAAGTTATGGGGCAGTGTGTCAAAACCTTGTACCCCTGGTGAACATCAAAATAGCTGGTAAATGGATGTTCATCCCCCTAAAAATGGTATTAATAGGTTTTGACACACTGCCATGGGAGGTGAATGGATGTTGATCTGCTTGGTGGTGACTGGTTTCCATGAATGGATTATTTGATTATGTTCCCCAACCAGATTGGGGATGATTTTTCTCCAATCTGACGAACTCCATCATTTTTCAGGGGGGTAGGTATACCACCAATTAGTGATTCTCCTATGGAGAAATGTGATGTGAGATGTGAGGGATCGATGATTAATCGATGATTAATCGATGATTCATGAATCTCCATATGGGGTGTCTGAAGTCATGAAAGTCACCAGGGTGGGTTCCCGAAGTCACCAAATCGGTTCCAATACCAGTCGTCATTCTCATCCATGACGACTGGATGATTTGGGGCTGCCATAACTGAGACCTCCATGACTATTTTTATGGCCAGAAATCAGGTACTGATCCACTGGGAATCTACCAGAAATGCAGCCAGTTCGAACCGGCGGGGGTTCGTCTCCTCAGAAAGTTAGCTCTCAAAAATAGACTTGAAAAAGATGGTAGGTACCTCCGATAACCACTGATATGATGTGAGGGGGATCAAGGGGATGTGACCAACCGAAAAATTACTTTACTTCGTGTGATCCCCACCATGACATTTATACATTTTCTTACTGGCAAATCTTCTGGCATTCTATCTGACATATCTTCTGGCATTCTAGCTGGCAAATCTTCTGGCATTCTATCTGGCATATCTTCTGGCATTCTATCTGACATATCTTCTGGCATATCTTCTGGCATTCTATCTGGCATACTGTATCTTCTGGCATATATTCTTACATATCTTCTGACATACCTTCTGGCATTCTATCTGGCATTCTATCTGGCATATCTTCTGGCATATCTTCTGGCATTCTATCTGGCATACTGTATCTTCTGGCATATATTCTGACATATCTTCTGTCATACCTTCTGGCATTCTATCTGGCATTCTATCTGGCATATCTTCTGGCATATCTTCTGGCATATCTTCTGGCATTCTATCTGGCATATCTTCTGGCATATGTTCTGGCATATCTTCTGGCATATCTTCTGGCATTCTATCT
>Ga0126342_10020964_pt1 | contig 10939 bp, 10 predicted proteins | sample Cyp1metagenome_FD_92528 | JGI IMG/M metagenome (GOLD analysis project Ga0126342, IMG submission 92528) | Coral microbial communities from Lord Howe Island, Old Settlement Bay, Australia - Cyphastrea 1 metagenome | ecosystem: Host-associated > Invertebrates > Cnidaria > Coral ... | reverse complement strand
TCTTTCAAGATTTAGAAATTATAAATAAATTAATATTAAAAGAATTATTAAATAGAATATTATAAAATCAAAAAATAAAAATATATTTATGTAATTATTCCGGAAAAATTATTATAAATATATTTATATAAATATATATTATATCCAATATAAATTTATTATTTTAATAATTAATTAGAAATTATATTTAAATATATATATATATGAAAATTTAATTTATCTTTTAGGATTAATTTTGAAATTATAAATATTAATTTTATTATATATCGATTATATCGATGGTATTTTCTTCAGTGTCGAATCATAATTAAATTATTCAAAAAAAAAATATATATATATATTATTATTTATAAAATATTAAATAATTAGAAATTTCATATTTTTATTTTTTAAAATAATTAAAAAAATTCAATATTTAAAATAAATATTAATAAATAAAATTATTAGAATATATTTTTTTATTTTTATTTTTCATATTTATATTATTTAATTATAATATGTATTTATATTAATATAATTTATAAATAAAATTAATTTAATTATTATTATATAAAATTTAATTTATATATATTAATAATTAATTTAAATTATTTTAATATTTATAAATATAAAAAATTAATATAATTTATATATAATTATATTATATATAATTTTCAAATTAAAATTATTAATTAAAAAATATTATTTTATAAATATTTTAATTATTATTTTTATATATTTTATAATTATTTTCAAAAAAAATATATAAAACAATCGAAATAAATATCATTAATAAATTATCAATATAATTTAATTTATATGTGTTTTAAATAATTTAAGATCCAAAATAAAATATAAAAAAATAAAATTTATATAAATTTAGAAAGATAAAATGGAATAACATAATGATTTATGTCGATAATATAATGTAAAATTATTTATATTTTAATGAATTTTATGATTTACTTATGGGAAATTTAGCCCATAATTATTAATTTCTAAAATTATTCCCATAATTTGAAATCAGTGTTGGACTCAGAGTTGCCCTTCTCTTGCTGAAGCAAGAGTAAAATCCAGCTAGCCACCGCTAGTTTTTGTGATTATGTATGTAATTGTTCTTTTCGACGATATCTTTGAAATCATATCAATGAAGAAAACGCGTATTGCATTGAATCTCTCAATTCGAGAGTTGTCAAGCTTTCAATTCGCTGCTCATCAGCTAGTTGATCCATTCAAAGGATTGAATTCCTTTGTATGCTACAAATACCAAATCAAGTTGTTGGGAGCATCCTTGCACCCTGTTCTTGAATTGATCTCACATTGCTCTCAACCATTTTGGTGAGGTGTTCCTCACATGACCTCAGGTATGGAAAAGGGTATTGGTCAGATCCAAATCACCAAATTGTGATGCTTTCATGGCTTAGCCCAGGACTCTGCATGGTTTCTATGGATTGAGGCAAGTCAAAGGACGACGCAGTTCCTGGCAGCGATGGAGGGACCCCCAATGGGACAATAATAATCATAATATGATGGGATTGCTCTTCCCACAAGATCCAACAAGCTGCCCATACCATTCACAAGAATCCCTAGTATCAGGTTGTCGGAATGGGGATCGTATCCCCAGGAAGTCCGCAGGAATGCTATCGACTGGGACGTAAGCTGAGCACAAGCGTGGCAGCAGCACTGATCGTTGCTGGCTTTGTGGAACTTTGCAATCTCTTCTGCAAAGCCCTTATGAAGCCTGCGCCACCCCAACAAGTTATGTAACTTACGAACTTCAGGCTCCAGGATCTCCAGGTATCCCTGGTATGAAATCTGTCAAACTTTAGAATTCTGGCAAGATCTGGCAAGTAGGTCCCTTACACTGCTTCGCCCAGATCTGGTTCTTTATCGAATTCCAGGATCACTGGAGATGGCCTCGTAAAGTCTCAGTTGTGTGGAAACAGGCAAAGCATGGCAAAGCAACAGGCTGTGCAAAGCATAATCTGAAAACAGCTGTGCTCAGATCAAAACGCCACAGTCTCGACTTGTCTGTCACGAATATCTTTGAACAGATCATGGTCAAGTGCAGCGTCCTGAGAGGTCAGGAGTTTTCAAGACCAGGCTGCCCTCAGGACATCTTTTTTCAGAGTGACAACACCCGAGGTCAGCGCAACAACGATTCTCTCTATTGGAGTGAACTTCAGCATCTTCCTAGGGCACTTTCTGCGAAATTCACGGTCACTTTTTCGAAGAAGCACAGCTGTCACCGCTGTCACCGCTGTCCCAAGGGCCAAGCTCAAGCAGATCCATAGACTCCTCTGGTGCATCAGGGAAGCGACTACGCCTTGGTGAAAACAAGTTCTGAACGAAATCGCTTGATCGCAAACTGTTCCAGTTATAAGGATATAAATTAACTTGTGTGTCTTTTATATGTTTGAATATGTTTGCATATTTATCATTTATCATTATATACCTATCTATGCATCTTCTAACTTTGGATAGCTTTGCGAGCATCTTTTGCTTGAGCAGTGGACACGCCCTTGCGCTCACGTCTTGCCAGCGCTCGAATGTGCTGCTTCGCCTCCTACAAAGGACACTCAGCATGAGTTTCAAGGCCGATCTTCAGAATCACAGTTCTGATCTGCTAAGAATGAAGTGATCAAATTCCAAGACCCAAAAAAGGTAGAAAAAAGCTGTGCTGCTTCTGGTTCTTCAGCACGCATTCAGTCAAACTCACTCCACAAAAACGACGCAAAGATTTATCCGCCTCTGTCTGCAGTTGGGCTATCTCTGCCTAGAAACTCTGGAAGAAGTCTTCAATGTCGACTGGGTTGCATTGAAGATTTCGAACTTCCCATCCGGAAAAATAACGGTTCCAATCCGTCCCCATGCTGCAAGCCCTCTTAGCAATCCCGCTTCAGATGGAGTGCCCAAGAGGTCGAAAATGACGTTCAATTGGTCAGTGCCTCATTGGCACCAACATCTGATTTTTCTTGATCGAAGTACTGCCAATTGTCACCACACAAAGGCACAGCGCAGCTGGGAGCAGTACTGCCACGCCTGTAGCCAAATCGCAGTGCTGAGGCCCCACAATGCTGGAGTGCCCAAGTGTCTTACATCAAAAGGTTCATTTGCAACTGAATAGTTCTGTGATTCAGTTTTTCCTTGTCACAACTCAGAGCCAAGGAACGTGTGGAATCGTGGATCCTTTCGATGCTTCCGGTCTGGAGAGAGCGGATAGCACGACGATCCAGGGAAGAGCGGACCACGATCCTGCAGGTGATGGCAATCATTTGCAAGTTAATATGAAAGTCATCGAAGCAGCGTCCTCATGATGAGTTCCTTCCTTGGCTGCTGCAGTTACTGCAGTTGCTTTGCAAATGGAAGTGTTCAGTTTCACTCGTTTCACCACTTGAGCCGCTGCATCGTTGAGCTCGTTGAGCTCGTGGCGAGCATTTGTAGCAGCTCTGCATAGATGCATCCCACTGACCACATGTCAATTTGCTCATTGTAGTTGTCCTGGAAGATCTGGCAGATTGCCATGTGAAGCTCTGCAAAGCATATATTAGACATATATACATGTATGTATAATATTATATAATATATTATATGTATGTGTCAAAGCAAACCCCCAAAGCTCACGATTTCGGATGCACCTGTAGCAAGATAAGCTCTGGCGCTCTGTACCAACCTTTTTTTCCCAGGCGAGGGGGGACAAGGCAAGATTAGCCGAGAACTGATGCCAACTGCGTTTGGAATTCATCGGATTCGGATGTGTTTCACATTTTTCACCTGGTTTTTCAGTTTTTTCCTATGTTGTTCCTATGATTTTCCTAAGGGAAGCACGAGTCACAACGTGCCGTGTCATTGTGCGCTTAGCCTTTGCTGTGTGCGGCACCACGGGTCCACTGACCTGCTCAGGGGATTTCCGGTGCCAAGGCCGATTTTCTATTCCATTGTACATCCCACATATTAATATTATATATGAGATATATATATATTGATCTTCGCATAGAATGCCTTAATATATTGTTGATTCTTGGTCTATGTTCTTTTTTTCTCTCAATTTTTCTTCAACAAAAGCACCATTCCTGTCTCGATTTCCTCTATTTCTCCATGTCCAAAAGTGTAAAATTCCGCTGCCAAAACAGCACGCAACCTCCCCACCTCGCTGGCATCTTCATCGCCACGAGGTGTATTTGGCAGCTGTGCATGTTGCACCTCAGAGCTACGGGGAACATGGATTGAACAGTGGAAACATTCATTATGTTTAATGGATTATTATGGATTAATGGTGGATCATTATGGATTATAGTTTATTGGATTATTAACTATATGTATTACATGTTTGGGGATTAACTATTGGATGAAATGAAATATGATTAAATAATATGTGGAACATGATGATCAATCAAATGAATGTCAGTGGATGTTCAAATGAATGGCTTCAGATTCAATATATTAAATAGAATGCGGATGAATAAGGATGACTAATCAAATTAAGGATTGCCCATTTTCAATATGTGTTTTATGCCAATGAACTGTCAGATTTAGCAAATTCAGCTCGTGGATTTCATCGACTGGACTGCCAATGGCAGCCAAGTTCAGCTGCCCAGTTCAACTGGAGCAATATTGGGACTGAAAATCGGGTACCCTGAAATTCACCTATTACATCGTATTACCACTTAAATAAATAAAATTAATCATTGTTGTTCCTATTGAAAAATTTCCATTTATTGCCAGTTAGGATACCCCATTTTCAGACACGCCCACATTTTCCTTGAGGAACAAGCCGATGAGGTTGCTCTTGAAAGGCCGAAATCGCAAATCTTCACCGAGCAGTCCTATGCGCTGGTTGACATCTACCGCTAACCTTTTTCTACTCAAACAGGCTGTCCTGGTTCACCAGACAGTTTGCTGGTTTTAGATCCTCAGCAGCAATGGCTCTCAAGCGTTCTCAGTAGCTTGGACTACGCAAATGGGTACTTGAAAGATTTTATTATGATGTAACATTAAGAGTTGCTGATTTTGTGGGTCCATGGCACCCTCTCTCGGAAGTGTGGGAGTTGAGTCGTTCCTAGGTTGCTGTTGCCAGCGAAAACGTCTGAGGCCAGAACTCTGTGCCAGATGCCGGCTGAATGCAAATACTTCAGCCCTCAGCATTTATTGGGTACGAGTACTATGACAACCTCAAATTGTCAACCTAGCTTGCCTACCTCGCAAACCTCATTGAGCTTCCCAAGTACCCAGCAATGCAACTGTCATGAATCCATAATGAATCTTGAACTTTGAACTCAGGTCCGAGCCAACCAGCAAGTTGTAAAGGAGAGTGTTGATGTGAAGAGGGGTGAGAAGGACATCGGTTTTGATCAACTTCTTCATGTCAGAATCACAAAGCCTCAGGAGCCAAACATGCCAAACCGCCACGGACAACAGCCACACGGCCACAACCACCAGTAACGAGGTTCGGGCTCCATAACTATGTACAGCTCGTCGAAGCTCCGCATGTGGGATGGCCTCATCACAGTGGCTCGTCCAAACTGATCGAAAAGCGATGAACACAGTTTGGCTCCGACGTGCAAACTGATCCTGTCAGAGGCTTTGGCTCAATGATGTCATAAATCTGCACGATGTGGGGATGACTGAGCCTGCAGTTGAGTGGAGATACACAGTATGCAGTGGAAAAGCTGGTGTCTGCACTGCCTGCCTTGTCATTATGGCCGTTTCCCGCAGGATTCGCTTGCAGTCAACCAAGTCGTCAAACATGTGTTTGACCTGCCAGATTCCCCACGCTTAAAAATACTGAAAAAAACATAGTTTAGAAGGGAGGGTAAGCAGCACACGACTGAATGATTTCTCGAAACCTTCCGCTTCAAGGGCTCGAACCCTCTTGATGGCCACATTCTGATCGCGCTCCTTGTCGTACGCCTCACCTGAGTGCTCACAGAAGGATGATCTCTTCATGTTTTGGCAGTTCAATTTGGCACTTCAGCCCTGAAACATTCTGCATCATGCTAGGCACATCCTCACAGGCTGCATGCAAAGCCTCGTGGATCTAAGGGCTTTGCAAACGCTGCCATAGGACCCAGATCCAATTATGTTCTTGACCTCATAGCGCGACCTCGTTGCACTTTGCAGATCTGCATACGGATTTCGCCTGCTAAGTCTGGGTGTAAAGTCTTCAAGTTCTTGGTGTCTGTGCGATCAAGGACCAGACGAGACGTGCCACTGTCCTGCCCTAGGAATAACCGGCATTTCCGTACAAGCCAAATATCACTTGAGCCATTCCAATCAGAAAGAAATGCTTGTAAGTGATAGCTTTCATGTCACTTTGCAACTGAGGACCAAGGTAATGAATGAGTGTCTCTACTGTATGATACATTGAAGCAGCAAGAAAATATGAGGCATGGAACTGTGTCGTATTGCATCGGTCGCAATGGATACGTACAATTCATTGCCAATCACTCTGCAATCTCTACAGTGATGAAGGCTGAAAAACACAATGCCGAAAAGGAGAACCAGTGGATAGAGATAGAGCACATGACATCATCATTGCCATCATCAACACCATCATATTAATCATCTTGATCAATATTTGGATCCACATCTTCGTCGGATTCGTTCAGCCATCAGCACAGGCAGCACCCCTTCATCACAGCTTGCAAGTGCTGGCTGTCTGGCTTTGTGGACATTTTTTTCCACCGATGGCTCTGCTTAAAAAAAGCTTCGATGGAAACTGCATCTGCACAATCTGCATGGAAATTGCTCAGCACCAGGGCTGTACTCCGCAGAGCGCAGCCAGTGAGGCCAGTGGGGATCCCAAAGTTGACCGCAGCCAAGTCTCTGCCAGTTCATCGGACCAGTTCCACAGCTGCATTGATGCGCGGCGGCCTGAGGCGTGGGTCTTGTTACCTTGGGTTCCTTAACCAACATCACCGTGCAAACAGCTCGGTGCTGCTTACAGTTCTTGACCAGCCTGCCGGGTCCACCATTTTGAAATGTCACTCCTGCCCATTGGCCTCAAGTCAAGAAGACATTGTTTATGTTTCTGACAGAGTACGCTTCATGATACAGTTACTCAGCCCAAAACCATCGGAGAGCATCCATTTCAGCTCATGCCTTGATTGGCACGAGTCTGATCACGCAACAAACCACAAAAAAGGACCACATGAGCGTCTGCAACTACTTGGTTCAACAGATGTTGAATCTCTGAAAAGATTCTGGAAATAGTCAAAAATAGTGTCAAAATGAGGGCTTCACATAATGGAGGTTTTGTTGTGCCACGCACCAGTTGCAGTGATGGCATACCCTGGCACAAGGCAAATGCTGAAGCTTCCACACAAGCGAAAGAAGAAACAAGATGTTGAGAAAGGCACATGAATATGAGTTAAACCGGCCTGTGCAAGTATGTAGTATACATAGTGTATGTATATGCATATGTATATATATATATCATAGTTTATCAAAATGTTAGTGGGTTATGGATGGTTAGCTTTTGGCTTTTGACCCCCATGGCCATTTGACTTTGATGCAGGACCTGCATCTCAAACTGAGACTGGCGGACGAGGTTGACCAAAGCCTGGGCAACTGTGGACTCGGTCGGTGACCCTCATGGGCTTGTCTCAAAATAGGCTACAACATGGTACAACCAAACCTGATGCTTGATCATCAGCCCACCAAAGTTCCAGTTTTCGGGTATCCCATTGTGAGACAAAGCCATATTGCAATGCTATCCCATTTTTAGATCTTAGGGTAGAATCATCAGCCATAGCCTCTGATTTCCAGGCCTTCATCAGCAACGCCAAGAGCTAGTGCAACTTTTGCACCCCAGCCAAGTTCTCAGTGACCATCTCTCGTCGTCACCGTGCTTCACAACTGACATTGCTGAGACTCCTGCTGTTCACCTCCACCACACCATCAAACCCAGAACCTCAGTCGTCACAGACTCGTCGCCACGTCGCCCACATCGCCTCCGCGATGACTTAGGCAGGGACCGCCCAGGCCTGACTGAGCACTCTGCAGGCCTGACCGCAAATCGCAAAAACACCAGGTGCACCATTGAAGCATTACGAATGTGCTTGGCCTAGACGTGCACCAGGTCCATTGCTACCTCAGACATGCTCAAATCCAATTTACCATCACCAACTCTTGCCAAATATGATTTGTACTTGTCAAGTTCATGAAATGGCATCCCCAGGCATCCCTTGTGCATCGCTGCATCCCCTTGGGCATCTACCAATTCGAAGCTTGGTGGCAGGTATGACCTCGCCAAATCTGACCATCGCTGGGATCACAGCTGAGCTCCGCTGGGCTCCGCACAGCAGGTCTGGGAGTTGGCCGAGGAATCCGATGAGAACCATCCCAGAAGTGGCTGATGGAATCTGCAGGATCCAATGGGATTCAATGGAATCCAAGTGATATCTTTCAACTTGAAGTTGCTTCAGTGCTTTCAAGCCATTCCTGGCCTTGAATCAAATTTGATGCGGATGCCATACCATCACCAACCTTTCCAACGTCCAGACTCGTGCAGCTTTCAGCTCAGAGTCGCATTTGAGGCAGCGACCATGGCTGGAAGCCGAAAGGGCCGATATTGCTGAAAGTGCTGCAAGGACCAGTCGGTTTCTGGTTTGGGAATCTCCTTGCCTCGGGTGCAAAATCGTGTAAACCCCCAGACCTGGATACCTCGATGTCCCTTGAGGAGCCAGCTTCGCCAGCCGCGCCGAATCTGGGACAATGACTTTGAAGCACACTATGTCAGTCAGCACATCCGTTGCAACTGAGTCGGGTGAATTCAACAATCCGCAGGCTATCAACCGGCAAGGTATACATCGCAAGGCCATCCCCACCTGCCCCGACAATTCTCCCACTTTTCTATGAAGCGTCTGTGCTTCCAGCAGCCAGCCCTGAAGCCTTAGAAGCCGTTTTTTGAAAAAAAAAAAAAAGCATTTGAAGCTTAGCAAGGAGGTTTTGAGGCGGCCACTCGTTCAGCCCGGGCCAGGAGATATCTGCCTTAAATCTCCAGGTAGCCAACATAGAAGGGAAATCAGATCTGCCATCTGAGACTACGGCGTAAATCCTTGGAACTCTGGCTGACTCACCTTGATGAAAAGGAAACACATTAGTTGAGAATGCAAGCGAAAGACTGCAATGTCTAGACATGGACAGTTGTCCACACCATGAACTTGGTCTCCTACCCTCTTCCCCACCCTTTTGCCTCGCAGTGCTTTCAGTTGAGGGAAGTGCTCAGCTTCAACCAAGAACCTCCCACTGCTGAGGGTCTGACTCGTCTGAGCTCTCCGGGCGCTGAGATGAGATGACTGCACCCAGTTTCACTCCGACCGGAAGACCTGTAGGGACTGTCTCACTGAAACTGCCGCATTGAAACTGCTCCACTGAAATTGTACACCTTGGGCTCCGCGCTAAAGTTGAAATACTTCGCTTGTGCGCGAGGACCGAGCACCACTTCTGCTCGCCTCAGAGACGCCCAGCTAAGCTGGTCTGCCACACACACACACACATCCAGGGAGCTCTGAAAATTAAACTGCTGATAATAGGCTTCCAAACTGCTCCCACTCTTTCTCTGCTTTGGAGTCCCTGGGAGCCTGCACCCATAGGTGGATAATTCCAGTGTCTGAGAAGTCTTGACACGGAAAGCAGTGGTGTGAATGTACCTGCATGGATGTCTCGAGGTTTACATCTAGGCCGGTACCATCAGGTTGCCTCGGTGTAGTTCACAAATCACTGAAGATTTCCACATTTCGGAGTCACCTCTTCCATCAATGAAGTTGCTTCGAATGCATGGAACCAATGACATGTATTTTCAAAACACACACAAATAGATACAAATGGAAATGGCAGACCACCTCTGGCACCAACAGTAGCAATGACATCCATGAGCAATGGGGGTCTCATCAGAATCTCAAGGGAAGCCAAGCACCCAGCGTGTGTTCCCCGTCCGGGAGCATGGCCTTGGACCTGTCCAGCGTCAAAGAGTGGAGCTCCTCTCAGAGTTCCCACAAGTGGCTACGACTTGTCTCAGGGACAAACCATCGCATGGAAGCTCCATAACCTCAACACAAACATGGAGTTTACATGGCTTCACTGTGTAGTTTAAGCACTCAGAGACAAACTGACAGTCTGACAATCCTGTTTTTTGCAGTTCAATAAACAATCTTGGCATCAGCCTCAGGATCACGCTCCTTTTGGCAATGTGGCTTTGAAAGCTGGGTTGCCACCCTCGAAGTTTGGGGGCTAGCGATGGCACACCTTGGACTTTTTATGACTTTTTGTTGAACAGTGAAAAATCACCAGCTTTGGAAAGCTTGATTAACATTGATTAACATTGATTAACAGCATCGATGTTGTACCCACAATAGCAGCATTCGCTTGACATGTTGGGTCGGCGCCTGACATGGCTTGACATCTCAGCTCTGGACGCTTTTGATATCCAAGCCGCCAGTCTTCTGGCCTTACCGTTTCAAGGGTCATGTCGTTATTAGATGTCCTGTTCCATGCCACCAACTTGTGCTCAAGTTGAAGAATCTTCATGTAGAAAGAAAACCAGAATAAACCTACCAGAATTGGGGATGATATGTACAACATTTACGATGTTGATCAACTGTTGATCATTGATGTTGTCACATTACTCGTAGTACTGTATCTGAAATTATTCAAGTTCCAAGTCCAAGCCGGGGCCAGGGCACGGTCAATTTGCCTGTCGAAAGCCACAGCTGGTTCCAACGGTTCCAACATCAAACTGATGCCACCACTTTCACAGCGACAGCAAAGCCTTGAGTGATGAGTCCGGCTGCATTCAAGTGCAGTTCGCCACTGCGCAAAGCACCGGCCTCTAAGACTCTAAGCATCTGAATCCAGCTCCCGCAATCTGAATCTTCGCTCGCTGCTTAGCTGCGGACTCCAGCGTGAAGATGATATTCGAAAGGGGACACCTGACAGCAGGTCCACTGGAAAAGGAAGA
>Ga0126342_10020963_pt1 | contig 10941 bp, 11 predicted proteins | sample Cyp1metagenome_FD_92528 | JGI IMG/M metagenome (GOLD analysis project Ga0126342, IMG submission 92528) | Coral microbial communities from Lord Howe Island, Old Settlement Bay, Australia - Cyphastrea 1 metagenome | ecosystem: Host-associated > Invertebrates > Cnidaria > Coral ... | reverse complement strand
CTTGGTGGCTCATCCCACTTAGTAAGTGGGTTATAACCCCAATTATAAGTGGATTAACCCTACTTATCCCATTTATAACTGGGGTTATAACCCACTTACTAAGTGGGATGAGCCACCAAGTAGCTTCACGCATCCTGGGCCCCGAAGAAGGACAAAGGGTGGCCATCCCCAACTCCATTTTCTGCCCAATACTGTGGCTTCACCTCGTGATCACTTGACCCATCTCCGACTTGTTACACTTCGTGTTGTGTTGCTTGTTGCTTGTTGCACTGTAAGTACCCTCTGGTAAACTAACGTAGCTATAGAAAATCACCATTATTAATGGGTAAATCCACTATAAATGGCCATTTTCAATAGCTACGTTAAATTACCAGAGGGTACCTTAGTCTTCAACAACCTCATATTGGGGCAGGAATAGCACTCTTCTGATGGGGAATATCCAATTCAATTACTGCATATTTGGAGATATTTAGACTAATGTGGGTAAGAACCAATATTAAACCAGCTCCCAAATCACCATAAATAGTTGGTAGAAACCATTCCCAGTCATGGGTGGTAAAAATGGCATTGTTTTACCAGCCACCACGGGATTCTTGAGGCGAACTATGCCAACTATGCACCTCCCGTGCGCTGTTTGTGGTGGGTTTCCTGTTTCCTGAGACCCCAAAATGGAGGGTCAGTCATGGGGGTTTCCATAGTCATGGGGGCACCCCCAAGCTCGCATTGGATGGTTATTGAAAATGGTTTCAATCCCAAACAATCAATGGATGATGACTGGGGGTACCATTCTAGGACATCTCCATGAGTCACGGTCAAAATGGTAACCACTGCAGAATTGCAAAAGCACTTTTGTCAGAGATGTGCACGAAACACTGTAAAGCGATAGGCCCCCCCAAAAAGCGACAATGGCGCAAACGCAAAACACTGGAAAGCGATATGGGGCCCCCAAAAAAGCGATAACCGATAATAGCAACCGCTGAGCTGTGTTCAGGATTTTGGGATTGTGGGCTCATATGCCCTAAACAATCCCAAACCATGGGATGTTTTATGATATTTTGCAGCCCTTGATTTCCCATAGAGTGGAACCTGATTCTTATGGTGGATCCCTTAGGTTTCTCAAGTTTCTCGCCACCAGGTACGATCGGGTGCCAGCGCAGTTGCCAAACCAAAAGGTGTTGACCCAAGATCGAGATTCGGAGATTCTTCATGGCAGATGTCACCATTACCACCCAAAGTTGGCGCTTTTAACACGAAAAAACACTATATATATAGTATACAGTAATAAAAAAAAGAGAGAGGGAAAGAGAGAAAACCAAAACTGATCATCGTATTAGTGTATTGCGAGTGTATATTTGTAATACATCTCATGAGAGATCTGCTGGAAATCTGCGCAGAAAATGCACAATACAGAGGGTATATTTTTTTTGAGCGTTCACTTTGCACATTACTTGTATATGTGAACGCTCTGCAGAATAAGGTCGGTAAAGGCGCAATCCAAAGCTCTTGCAAAAGCAAAGTACTGGTTTCCTATCCCCCAGCTAGACTTACAAGGGCACAGCCTATTCCTCAAAAATTTAGGTGACAAATTCCAGAGTTTCAGCGAAAATATACGAAAAGAAGTATTGCCCGTGTCCCTGTCAGGTCCCAAACATGTGTATTATTCAACCTATGGTTTGGGGATCTCCCATGACAAAGGGAAGCCACCCGAAAAAACCTTCAAGCAGGTCTGTTTTTTTCCATTTTTTCCATGAATCAAAGCCGCCACAGCATCAGGCTTGGTCTCCCTTGGAAAAGCGCCAGCCACTTCGAGCGCACGAAAGGCGGGGCCATACGAAGGGATGATCCCAAATTTTACGTGGCTGGTGTGGGTGGCGCCAAAAACCCCTGTGAAACCCGAGAAAAAACTTCGAAACTGAAGGTCCAGTGGATTTGGAAGAGGATAGTCCAGTGCATTTTGGGCATTTCTTGGAGGTTTGTTTTGGATTATAGAAATGATGGATCGCTGATATCATATGTATCACATATGTTTTATATCACTGATTCTATAATGTACACCTCACGATTGATGAGAATGGCAAGGATTGGCGTGGTGGTAATTCTGGTTGATGATGATATGATGGTGACATGAAAAATGACACCTTTTAGGGACTAACCTGTTCTTGACCCCGCGATGATGCTGAGATAGTGACTCCAACCCTCCGATTTTGAGCGCTGCTGGGTGCCCAATCAAGTGACAAATGACTATATAGACTCAAATGTAACATCAATCCTACAAACTATAATGCGGTTACATTACAATACTAATATTATATATATATATATGGAGGTTTCCATAGATGGGGGTACCCCAAAATGAATGGTTTGTAATGGGAAATCCTATTAAAATGGATGATTTAGGGGTACCACCATTTCAGGAAACCCCCATATATGGAGGTTTCCTAAAATGGGGGTACCCCCAAATCATCAATTTTCATAGGATTTTCCATTGTAAACCACTCCTTTTGGGGTACCCCTCTATTGCAGGAACCCCCCATATCTACTACATATAATGCTATATACATATCTATACCATATTATATATACCAATACTATATGATATATACATATATATATATATATATATTTATTTATTTATATCAATACTATATATATTATATTATATTATATTATATTATATTATATACTAATACTATATATATATATACTAATACTGTATATATTATATATTTACACATCGTCGTCTCCCAGGATGACTCGAGACCGTCGAGACCTGACTGGCTTGGACCCTAAAGATTGTTGAATCGAGGTGTGTGGCGATGGAGCCCCATAAAATTACCATTACCCCGTGGTAAATTAACATAGACCCTGAACATGACAAATTTATAGTGGAAACTAGTCTTCCAACCCCTATCTGGCAGGGTCTATGTTAATTTACTGGAGGGTAAATTGTATAGTAAATTATGTAAATTTCCATACCATAGTATTACCATTACCATTCTTTACTAAAGATTAAATGAAATTACCATTTGTATAGTATAGTAAATTTAGTATAGTAAATTACCATAGTATTGTATAGTGATTCCCATTACCATTAAATTGGAAACTCCAGATTTGGTATAGTAAAACTATGGTTATTCACCATACGGTGGATGGTTGCGAAATCCGATAAACCACCACCTGGGATGGTAGAAAACATATAAATAATGGGATAAACCACCTAACTGGTGCAGGATTTCTTCCATCCACCGTATCGTGAATAACCATCAAATTGTATAGTGCATGATGGCGCATGTTAATTTTATGGTATACCATCAAATGATATACCCAAGTATGAAACCATGGTGAACAACCATCAGCTTTGGGGATACTCTATTTTCAGAGTAACTAGAGGGAAATGTTCATCTCAACTATGCCATGCACAAGTCCCATTTAAATCATTTGTTCCAAAGACCTATCCTGCGCTGCATCTGCGCTGCATGCTTGAGATTTCCGAGATCTCTGAACTTCCAACCACATTGTTTATGCAACTTGTTTGGTTGGGCCGCGTAGTTCTGAAATAAGAACATCGCAACTCAAGGCGACCTGGAGTATCCCCAACCGCGAATTTCTGGTGTACAAAAACATCACCAATTTTGCTTGTCCACAATCCACACTTTTGTTTTGTCAGATCCAATTCTTGGCTGCAGATTATAGGCATCTCACTCTTCCTCATTTCATCGCCAGATTCACAGCTCACTTTTTACTTTCTGGTTGGATTCTATACCCTCTGGTAAACTAACAGTTTGCTATTGAAAATGGTGATTTATAGTGGATTTACCCATTAAAAATGGTGATTTTCCATAGTTTTTTGTTAATGTTGACCAGAGGGTAGCAACTTTGCTTCTTTGCCTGCCATCTCCGAATTTTCAGCAGCCGAGGATCGAGCACGATGAATCAGAGGTGTTTTCGAAATGCTGTGGGGCACGATGGCTGGGGCACCATGAATGGCTGAGATTCACAGCGCGCTTTCTGGAGATATCCTGCTGGAATAACTGAGTTGTTTGAAATACCCTCTGGTAAACTAACATAACTATGGAAAATCACAATTTTTAATGGGAAAACTCACTATAAATGACCATTTTCAATAGCTATGTTGGTCTACCAGAGGGTATATCCACTTGCTCTCTGGTAATTTTTCACAGTTAACTGGAAGCCATGGCGCAGGTTCGATGATTGACCTTTTGACGGTGAATTTAGCAAAGTGTATCGAATGACCCTGTTGGGTTTTTCTCATCCAGCCATATCCAACTGCCCAAGCCCTATGCCAACGTGGGAGGTGTCCCCATCGCGAAAGAGAACTGCCAGTGGGTCGAGTGAGGTGCGGAGAGAGACCTCGAATCGGCCTTGGGGCCGAATTGGACATGAATGGCTTAAGATTTTGATAGATTTTGGGCATCAAAAAATGGGAGTTTTCAAAAATTTCATGGGGATACACCTTCCGAATCATTGGATTTCTGACTAAGCAATGGCTGGTAGGTTTTTTTTTTTAACCTTTTCTAAGGTGCTGCCCACTAGATGGCTGTGAAGCAAGAAACAGGGCTGAGGGCACTACCTTGTAATGGCACCACCGTAGTCGGGAATGGTGGAGTTGCCAAACATTACAATGATTTTGGTGTAGGCTTTTGTGGGGAGCATTCATAGTATTCATATTCACGTCCGGATTGACAACACTTTAGCACAACACCAATTTTGCTTCTTTGATGCTGCTTCAACAATGTTGATGGGGTAGGGTGGGGCAATGTCCTTCATTTGCACTTGAGCAGGTATGCGGTGCTATGCTCTATAACGTATGCATGCACTTGAGTGCATCTTTCCTACGCTATGTAACGTTCGTTTGCTCTTGCACACATCTTTTCTACTACGCTATGCAAGGTTGATTTTTATCCTGAATGCACCCCACAAAATCTTGCGTGCACCACTGAAAAACTCCTCCTTCCAATGGGACTTTCAGTGATGTGAACGCGCATTTTCATCAGCCCTTGTTTGTTGGTGAAATCTTATATCTAGCCGGTGATGGGTTCCCATTCATAATTAACATGGAATAACGGTGGCAGAAACTTAGCCATTTATAGATGATCTGATTGCACATGTTGTGGTAAGCCCGAGAATAAACATCCCCAACATGGCCAGTTTCATGGATGGTCTATATATATATATAATATACGGTTTTATTATTGGGTTTACCCTCTGGTAAACTAACATAACTATGGAAAATCACCATTTTTAATGGGTAAATCTACTATTTCTATGGCCATTTTCAATAGCTATGTTAGTTTACCAGAGGGTACCACATTAAGGATTTTCCTCATTTTTCCACCAGGTAAATTGGAAAAGGATTTTTTTTCCACATGATGGACACCCTCCGGTGCTCTAGAAGCCTCCGTTTCGTTCGGGGATTTTCCAGCTAGCCACGTTTGAGGACACCGGAGGGCCGAAGGGAAAATGGGGTATAGCTATGGTAATCTTACCTAAAATGGTCATATCCCAACAACAATGGTGGTTTGATTCAAAATTGATGGGATATTTTCTAGGGTAACTATTCTTTAGATATGGTATAACTATGGTTTAACTATGGTACAACTATGGTATCACTATTGTTTAGATATTTTGTTAACTATGGTATAACAGTGATTTAATGATAGATATCTACAGTAATTAGATATGGTGTAACTATGGGATAGAACATATTAATATACTATGGTGTAACTATGGTATAAAAATGTTATAAATATAATTTACCTTCCGTAAACTAACAGTTTGCTATTGAAAATGGTCATAGAAATAGTTGATTTACCCATCAAAAATGGTGATTTTCCATAGCGAAATGTGAGTTTACCAGAGGGTAAAATCCCATTAAAACCCCATGAAATCCTCATTACAACCCTATTAAATCCCATTATAATCATTAGATCCTGAAAAAACATCTCCATGAAGTCACCATCCTCTATTAAATCCTCTATTAAATCCTCTATTAAATCCTCTATTAAATGGTATATATTTTCCAGCTTGCGGACAGCTCAGCCCGTGTCAGGAGCTTGGGCCGTCAGATGTCCAAGGTTCCGGAGGCTCAGCCGCCAACATGGCTGGAATTTCTGGGATTTAACCAACAAAAAATGGTGATTTAATGAGAATTTTTCATGGTGATAACTTAATGGGTTAATGGTGGCTTAATGGTGGTTTAATGATAATTTAATGATAATTAAATGGTTTAATGGTTTAACTTAATGGTGATAACTTAATGATAATCCCAATAATGAAATGGTTAACCCATGGGTGATAATCCCAATAATGGTTAATCCCTTAATAGTTATTGATTATCACCCAATAATGATAATTTTTCATGGTGATAACTTAATGGGTTAATGAGTAAATTGGGATTTAGCCTCTGGTAAAGGTGAACAAAAAACCATGGAACATCAGCATTTTGAATGGATAATTCAACTAATGGCCATTTTCAATAGCTATATTACATTCTGTGGATGGAAGAAATCCTGCACCACTTTGGATGTTTGAAAGCCTATAATGGGATAAACCATGTATTAACTGGTAAATACCCTCTGGTAATTTAACAGTTTGCTGTGGAAGCCATGGCCGATTTAGTTCGTTGATTTACCTATTAAAGATGGTGATTTTCCAGTTCGCGAACTGTTAGTTTACCAGAGGGTAACCACCAATAACCCATGATTCACCACTAACCATTACTATTAATCATTAACCACTACTAACCATCATTAACCACTATTAACCATCACTACTGATTTACATATTTTGTGAATATTGTGATTTCACTGAGAAAGCTATGGATTTTCCAGGATTCCCAAAGGCAGCAAATGCTGTTGCGTGTCATCTCAAAATGTCGTTTTTTGTGCATGGCATGGAGATCGAAGGTCGATTTCGCTCTGCATGTCTAGAGACTGGCCCAATCACTATGCTTATAACTGGAGATTGATACATCACTTTACGAAGTGAAAGTCATCACTATATTTGTGTTCCTGTCTTTGGGTATCACAGAGCCGAACGCTGGTCCCAATCGGCCAACATCAACAAACCACAGCATCGCGGCTGATGAATTTCGGGGCCTTGTTTCGTCATTCCAACGGCCTCATTCAGTGGGGTAGAATCATGAAAATAAATCGCGTACCCTCTGGTAAACTAACAGTTCGCTATGGAAAATGGCCATTTATAGTGAGTTTTCCCATTAAACATGGTGATTTCCACTGGCTATGTTAGTTTACCAGAGGGTAAATCGCGTAACCCGCGTTATATTGAAAAAACATGCTCCGAGATATGCTAACTCTTTCCATATTTGAAACACCATTTTGCTGTGGGTAAAACAATGTCATTTTTACCAACACTGACTGGGAATGGTTTATAATTGTATACCACCTGTATATTTGTGATGATTCCTAGGGTATATGATGACATTGTTTTAGCCACATGAAAAACACCATTAAAAACCCATTGAAACACCAGTGAACACCATGGTTTAAAACCATGGTTTATGGTGGGTAAAACATGGTTTTACCATTGTTTAAACCATTAAAGTTGTGTTTTTTTTCCATCTTTGAACACCATGAAATCCACCAAAACATGACCATCTCGAAACGGCGAAACGGAGGGCTCCCTTCAGCCACAGGTGCGAAGCACGTGCCCCAGGAGGGTACCCGGGGTAGGAACCCCTCAGTGACACACGGACATGCGGAAAAACGGTCATCGAAATTTCAGCGTCACTTAGAGAAAAATGCTGGAAAATATGGGATTATGGGATTTGGCCATCAAACATCTTCAAACATGGTGATGCAATTAACCGATTCAACCGTAACTTATTAAAAATGGTGGAAAAAAACAGGGATTTCACCATTGAAGATGAGCACATGGTTGCTGTTTTTTTTCCCAGAGAAATCAACAAAGGCTGGCTTTTTGGTATTTTCAAAAGTTTGATTTCTCAACCAATCAACAAAGATATTTTCCCTGTTAATGATGGTTAATATATGGTTAATTAATGATGATGGTTAATATATGGTTAATGTTCACAAAAAGTTTTTTTTTTTTTTTTTTTACATACCTTTATGTTTGGCTTCAAAACAGGGAGTTATACTACCTGGTTCATTGGTCATGGTGGAAACTTGGGATTTTATTTTGTTTTGTTTTTTTTTTATACAGTAACATGATGGATCCGATCCATCGAACAGACCGTGAACACATGGAGATTTTTAGAAAAAACAAAAATGGCTGGTGAAATCCAAAGGTTTTTCAGATACCCTCTGGTAATTTAACCATGGGAAAACCATAGGAAAACCATAGGAAAACCATGGGAAAATGGAGGTTTACCCTCTGGTAAACATACAAAAAGCTATTGAAAATGGCCATTTATAGTGACATTTCCCATTAAACATGGTGATTTTCCATAGTTATGTTAGTTTACCAGAGGGTAAGATAAACCATAGTTGATCTTTGAGTCATCGAACAAAAAATTGTCTGGTTGGTGGTGACTGGAACATGGCTGGATTATGACTTTCCATTCAGTTGGGAATGGAAAATCATCCTCACTGACGAACTCCATCATTTTTCAGAGGGGTTGTGGCTCAACCACCAACCAGTTGATGTTTGAACCATCGAAAAAACTCACATGTTTTGATGACCGTTCATCCAGGGTTCATCCAGGCTGTGTTGACATCCGCCGGATCTTGATCCATCCTGGTTTTGCTTCATAAACGGAGCTTCCGAAAAAATGGAGTTATTTTTCAGGGGATTGATGGGAAAATATCGTGGTATCATTTGGGAGATTATGGGTATAGTATGGGAAATAATGGATCATCTGGATAAATTACAACGACCTCACTGTTCTCCCTCACTGGAATAATGGTTAGTAAGGGGAATTATCCCAATATGATCTTATTTCAGGTTAGTGAATTATTGTAATTTGCCCAGATAAATTGTGATCAATTCCTATTGGTACTGAAATTGGTACTCTTACCCCTATGAATAAAAACCAGGGATATGGATAATACCGGCTATACTAGTGGTAAGAATCAGATTCTGGTGGTTGTAAGTTATATGATAAATTTCAGATACGTATATGCATGTCAATGTGGATTTATAACTTCTACTCATAAGCTATAAGCTATATATAATTACTGGTTGGTGGTTTGGAACATGGCTTTTATTTTTCCATGTGTTGGGAATAACAATCCCAGCTGACGAAGTCATATTTTTCATAGGGGAGGTCAACCACCAACCAGATTATTATTAACCATATATTAACCATCATTAACCATCATTAACCATATATTAACCATCATCATGAACCATATATAGTGGATTAACCAGTAATGATATACTTATAATTTAACTCATAATCGGGGTTGACATTCCCCACCCTCATCTCGATCAGCCAGGAGCGCCCAGAGCGCCCGGAGCGCCCGCAGAACGACCTGCGTAGAGAGGTCCGCGATGCCAGGTGCGTTTGAACGGGGGACGTTCGAAAGCCTTGGGATGCTGCAAGGTTGTGCCCCCCCAGTTATAAGTTGGTTTATAAACCATAGTAAGGGTTAGTAAGGGGAATCATCCCAAAATGGCCGAACTATTCAGGTGAACGTGAAATATTATGGCCTTTACCCAGGTAGTAAGTATAGGTGTATCTACCTACCATAACCATAGTTATGTAAGTTCAGTTGGTTTATAAACCATAGAAATAGTAGTGCGATATATCTACCATAAAGCATAGTGGAATTGGAGTTATGTTCACCAACTTAGCTAACTATGGGGCACCACCTTGTGGGAGTTGGGAATGCATTTTGGCAGCACCTTCATGTTGGGACTTTGTGTTGGGATCTAACATGAAAGAAAACCATCCAAAAATTGGGAGCGACCACTCGATCATGAAATTTGTTGTTTTTTTTTTTTTGTGGGTTACGAAATATGTATCGTCGATACTATCATCATTATCATCAAACTTCATGAACAAACATCAATCTATCTACCCAAACCTGAACTTCCAGAACCTGAACCGCAAGCGCCACAATCGAATCGCCCCAGAACCCACAAAGGGAAGTCGCAGCAAACCTCCATCTGGGCTGAGAGCTCGTAGGGAAACGCTGCTGTGGAAAGAACACATCATCTAACTATCCTGGAGTAACGACATTATGATCAATTCTGCTGATGATAATCATATCATATCATATGATATGATCATATCATATCATCATATTTTATGATCATAATTGGAGAATTGATGTTTCTACTAAAAAGTAACTTTCAAAAAGATAGTAAAATGGTGTAAACACATCATCTAACTATCCTGAAAACACATCATCTAGGCATCCTTTTTTGGAAGTTCCTGGGTTTGAAAATCGGCTACCCCTTTAACTCCCATGGTTTGGGAATGGTTGAAAAACCACCATAAAAATGGTGATTTGGGGAATAGTTTATGATTGTTTTACCCACATAAAATTGATTTTATATGGTTTAAATGAGGTATTCCATTTGAACATCATGTTTCCAATTCATGATTTGTTTCATGATTTTTCCATGGTGTTCGCTGGAAAAAAAACCGCAATTTTCGGGTAATGCTGGTAATCATGCCATAAACCATCCCCAATTTCACCATAAATAGCTGGTATAAACATTGTATAAACCATATAAAAACCACTCCCAGTCATTTTTGTGGTTTTAATATTGTTTACCCCTCATGGAATACCTCATTTAAACCATTTTTAAAATCATATAATGTGGGTAAAACAATCATAAACTATTCCCCAAATCACCATAGATAGGTGGTACAATGTGGGGCCCCCTAGTTATAAGTTGGTTTATAAGCCCCAATAACTATAGTTATAAGTACCATAAACCATAGTTATTGGAGTTATAAACCAACTTAGCTATCTAGGGGGCCCCACTTTG
>Ga0126342_10020962_pt1 | contig 10942 bp, 7 predicted proteins | sample Cyp1metagenome_FD_92528 | JGI IMG/M metagenome (GOLD analysis project Ga0126342, IMG submission 92528) | Coral microbial communities from Lord Howe Island, Old Settlement Bay, Australia - Cyphastrea 1 metagenome | ecosystem: Host-associated > Invertebrates > Cnidaria > Coral ... | reverse complement strand
ATTCGACCGATGTTCGCGAAACCAAACATAGGGAAGGGTTGATACTGAAGAGATCAATGACGGATGGCCCGAGAGCGTAGAAGAGCATGTTACTCTCTTGTAAGTAGTATCAAAGACATTGTAAGTGAAAGCTTCATTGAAGATGATGCAGATGATCAGCAGAAAGGAGATAGAAATGCTATGGCAGCTTCTAAGCAGAAGCAGACAAAGATAGACACAAAATTTGAGAGACCGACAGAGACAGACAGCAAAGAAACACATACACACACAGACACACAAACAAAGACACAGACACAGACACACACACACGGTACACAGACAGACACCACACGCACACACACACACAATCAGAACACAAAGAGGAAGACACATACACGCACACACACACAGGCACAGACACACACGCACAGATGATTTTACACGCAAACCCTTTTACACACAGACGATTTTACACACAGACGCTTTGATGCAAAGACGCTTCTACGCAACAACGCTTTTACACACAGACCCTTTCACACACACAAACCCTTTTACACACAGACGCTTTTACACGCAGACAATTTTACGCAAAAACGCTTTTACACACAGATGCTTTTACACACAGATGCCTTTACACACATAACCCTTTACGCACAAACGCTTTTACACAGGTGCTTTTACACACAGATGCTTCCACACACAGAAGCGTTTACGCAGAGACACTTTTACACGCACACGCTTTTACACGCAGACCCTTTTACACACAGACGATTTTACACACAGACGCTCTTACGCGCAAACCCTTTTACACACAAAAGCTTTCACCCCAGTTTTTCACACTCGACCATCATTTCGTGCGAAAGGGTTGCACGCAAACTTGCGAAACTGCAATTTTACTATACGTTTGGAAATCAAAACGTATATGAATCAGAGCAGTCGGCCGCCAATGCCATGTTGCCATGCAAAAAGAACCATTTTACCTCAGTTTTGGACGGTCGAACCTCATTTCGTGCGAAAGGGTTGCGCCGGACCCGTGAAAACCGCAATTTTGCATCAGTTTTCGACGATCGAACCTCGTTTCGTGCGAAAGGGTTATCGCGGCACACTCAAAATCGCAATTTTACTTCACAGTTTTTGGCGATCGAACCTCGTTTCGCTTCGTTTCGTGCGACAGGGTTGTCGCGGCACACTCAATCTCGCAATTTCACCTCAGCTTTTGGCGATCGCAGCTCGTTTCGTGCGAAAGGTTGTCGCGGCACACTCAAAATCGCAATTTCACATCAGTTTTTGGCGATCGAAGCTCGTTTCATGCGAAAGTGTTGCGACCGACACTTCAAAATCGCAATTTCACATCAGTTTTTGGCGATCGAACCTCGTTTCGTGCGCAATGGTTGCCGCCGAGGTTGTAAAATCGCAATTTTACCTCAGCTTTTGGCGATCGAAACTCGTTTCGTGCGAAAGGGTTGCGTTTCGTGCCGTCTCGTTGGCACTGTCCCGCGCCTTAAGAGAGAAATAAAAAAGAAGGAAAAAGAAGAGGGCAAGAGAGCAAGAGGGCAAGAGAGCAAGAGGGCAAGAGAGCAAGAGGGCAAGAGAGAATGTGAAGATGTGAAGATGTTAGGATGTGAGGATGTGAAGATGTGAAGATGTGAAGATGAGAAGATGTGAAGATGTGATGTGAGGATGTGAAAATGTGAAGATGAGAAGATGTGATGTGCAGACGTGAAGATGTGAAAATGTTTGACAAACCCCCACTAGTAGAAGAACCCTTCGCTCAAACGCTCTCGGGAAGAAACAAAACGAGACCCCCAGTCTGATTTGAGTCGAATTTTGAGTCATCTTGAGTCATCTTGAGTCATCTTGAGTCATCTTGAGTCATCTTGATATCGTTTTCACCTTAGGTCCCATGATGTTCCATGCAACTTACAACCAGGTCCCAGCGAAGCCAGCCGCGAGCACCGCGAGCACGGCACCTGTGCGACCAGGCCATAAGGCACCATGCAAACCTCTGGTGCCTCGCGCGCGAAGGTGGGACAGCTAATTGAAACCATGGTGAAAGTAGGGAATTTCTGCATTTTTTGGGACCATTTATGGGGTGTTTAATATTAGGGTGATGGGATTACTAAGGCAATAACACTATTGAGTAATGTGAATATTTATATCATTGAGTCTCTAGTATTTCCATGCATTTCCCACAGCTGAAACATAGACCAAGCATAACTAAGGATGATTCCTCCAAGATGCGTTTACGCACTAATACATGTACATAATCAGAGAAAATGATGATGAAAATAATAACAATAATAACAATAATAACAGAAACAACTAGTCTATATATATATATATATGTAAATATAATAACAATCATAGACATAAGATAACAGAATAACAATACTACTAATAATACCGCAATGTAATAACAGTAATAATGAATAAAATTAAACAAATAGCAATCATAACAACAATAAAGGTAGTAATAAACATATATCATATATATATATACTAGTAGTAATTAATAGTAATAATCATATATATATATATATGGTAATAGTACTAAATAATAATAATCATTGTTACTGTATACACGCACTGTGTATGGTTTGTTAAGAACGATAATCCCAAAAGTGACTGATGATAGCTTCCCTTAATGAGATATGTCTATATTCCAAACAATACTTCATCACCCCTGAACATCATTAACCTTTATTTAGTAATGAGATCCCCATAGGCTTGATGTTTAAAACCGCAATTACAAATGATATTAAGCCATATAGATCACTACATATCACTACTAAAGAAGTAATCAGCCATGTTTTTGAGCTTTGCCTCATCTGCAGCTTCGTCGTCTTCCGACTGCAGAGCCATGAGGACTGCCTTGCACAGGGTTTTGCCGCGTCAAGATATGTCAGGATGCGTCAAGTTATTAATGTTACTTAATGGGATTTAATGGAATTTAATGGACTCTATATATGGTGGGTTTTGATGGAAATTAATAGACACTATATAGTGGCATTTGATGGAGTTTAATGGATAATCCCGGATGGAAAATCAGGGACCCCGCCAATGATGTAAACATCTTTTGAACATTTATACAACCCTGGATAGCATCTGATCTGAAGGCTGATTCAAGGCCATGAAGTGGATGGTTTCCTTGAAGTCAGGGCACATTGGGCACATGTGCTGGAAGTTGCCGGACAGGATAGGATGCTCAGTTGGGACAGGTACAAGCGGAAGAGAAAATCATTGTGAACAAAATACATGAAACATCATGAAACTGATACATTGGAAATCCTTGGACACGGCGGACTAAGGAGCCATCTGTGACCCACGTTCGCTCCAGTGAACATCCTCTGCCCGCGCCTCTCGTGAGGGTGGTTGCGGCGGAGGCGTAGGTGGTTCATCCTGTGGAGTTTCAGCTACGGAATCCCAAACAAGTTGGCTGCGTGCTTGTAATTATTACGTTCCTTCTTCATGTGGCACAGAATATAGTTGGGATTGATGGCATGGCCGTTTCCAGGACCGACCCTTCGAAGCTCAGCCCTCGAGCATGATATGTCTCACATCTGCGATGGGCTGCACATGGCATCGACGTCCAGTCGAACGCTTTCGTTGCGATGTCTTTTGTGATGTGTATTTTGGCTTGTGGGTTGTTTCAGGTTTCACATGATTCTTTACAGAATTTGGAGTGTTGAGGTTCAAATACTGCATTGGGCAGTTTCGAGGCTACTCTCTCACTGTGTAGGCTGCGGGGAACGCTTGGTTTGTAAGATAACCTGGTACGACGGTCTCTTATGTTCTTCCAATGTTAGCTGGATAGCACATTGTGAGTGTGTGCACCTTTCCTGTCTGGGCACCAGCATGAAATGGTGATGCTATGTGATGCTAGTGCGCCAAACGAAACATGATCAAGCGTTCACCAGAAAACACGCATCCTCAAGATAGAAGGTAGAGTGTAAAGTGTAGAATGTGGAGTGTAAAGTGTGTGCAGATGTGTGGAGTGTGGTGTATGCGCAGTGTAGGATGGTCGTCCCAAGTAGTGCTTCTGCCGGTACCCCGGTGCAGCCCAGCAAAATCGCTTGGAAATGGATGTTAAACTGCCAAAAGCTATTGTAGGTGTTGACCTATCGCCATGGTTTGGGGTGTCACAATCGCTCCTTTGCCACTGGCCCCTTCCAAAATTCACTTGTAAGTGAAGTTATCGGCCCGTTGACTCCTACAAATCTTTATTTAGTTGAATCTAGTCTTGGTATTTCAGGTGATTTCTTGACCATTTCATGAATAGCTCACTGGGGCCCTGCCCATTGATGTTTAACGAAACGGCAAAAAATGCTGGGTCAAAGTTCCTCGTCAATCTATACCCTCTGGTAATTTCAGAGGTTGCTATCGAAAATGGCCCATGAACATAGATGATTGGCCTAGTAAGCATGGTGATTGTCAATAGCCATGTCAGCCATGTCAGCTATTACCTGAGGTTGCAGACTAACGACATGGTCCTCGCCTTGAGATTCCCAACATGTCTCGGATGTGGGTCCCATATCTCGGACTGAGCACTCATAGCATCCCATAATAATATTGTAGGTTGCACCGCTACCCTGTCATGTTGACTGATTAAAGACACACACATATATATATAATTATATAGATATGTAGATATAATATATATAGTATATTGTTTGTGACATCCCGATGTCATCCGATGCATCATAGGTCTAGAGGCCATAGTAATATCAGTTTTTCTTGCTACGGTATCACCCCATTTTTGTTGCAGCTCCAATATTCCATGTTCAAATCCATTTTTGTGTGTTAACATGTGTTAACATCCGGATTCCTCTGAACATACTATGGCTGAAAATCCCAATGTTCCTTGTCATGTCCCAAATTACATTTTTTTAAATCATTGTTTTAATCCTTGCCTTGTGGGTCCAAATTGGTTCGCATGAAAATATCTAAAAATAGGCGACCCCAGAATTTGATGATTGATCATGATTGATCATGATTGAGCATCATTCTCCCTACAAGAACGGCAATGTTGTGGTATAATTACGTAACCCAATTTTCAGACACACCCATATCATCTTGGTGACATATATTCCGTCCTATCCCCAGTATCTCATGATTCCGATCAAAAAACATTTTTTTAACAGGACAAACCTAATTATTTTGATATCACTTATCCTCATGATATTCCCATTGTATCACCACTTTCCGAAGTGAAAAATCACCAATTTGGATGGTAAATCATCCCACTCCAAATGGCAAATATCTTCCCGAATTCCATGATCAGTTGGCTAAATATCCCATTTACCCCGGAAACATCATCATTACACCCATTTTTTGACTCATGAGACATCCGAATTTTTTTTGACGCTTAAATCCTCCATGTTTGTTGGTGACTTTCAATTTTTGCGCAAAAAAACAATCTACCCTCTGGTAATTTCACATAGCTATTGAAAATGGTGATTGATAGTGGATTTTCCCATTAAAAATGGTGATTTTCCAAAGTTATGTTAGTTTACCAGAGGGTAGTGGTCAACCCAGCTCCGCAGAAACCTCGGTGGATCCCTAATCTGATTCCATCGAGTCCGTCTCGTCCTCCGAAGATGCCGCTGCCCGTGGTGGTGCCACCGAGACCGGTGGACGGGCCACGCGGGGCCTGCGATGCTTTTTTTTGAAGCCATGATGTGCACATTTTTTTTAAAGGTTCACAAAAAGGTAGATGTTTTCATTAGGTTATAATGGGCAAACCATCTACATAGACTATACATAGACTTCATAGGGTTTAAATAAATGTTGGTTTATCATGTTGGTTTATCTACATATTAGGTTCACTAGGTAGGTGTTATCATAGGGTTTATAAATCAAAATCATATACACCCATAGATGCTGGCTTGTACAACCATATATTATATATTAGGTTGTTTACCCATGGTTGAGTGGTTTGTAATTTTACTGGGGTTCACAAAAAGGTAGATGTTTGATTATACTAATAGTTAATATCTACCATCAATACCATAGTGAACTCGGTAAATTTACCACTGGAAGTTGTGTTTACTATCATATTTGGATCACTTGCCTAGTCATTGGGGTATCGACTGAACTACAAAACTGGTTATTTGGGTATGTCTGAACATATTGAACATTGAGTATCTATCCCAAAAATACGCTTCAGAGAAAATGATGATTAACCATATCATAATGTTAGGCCATTTATGTATTACTTCTACCTATCATAATTGTTACCTATCATAATCGTTTACTACATGTTACTATTATATTATATTATACTCAGATGTTACCTACTACCCTGTAGTAATCACACTAGTGGCAACCAAAAATCCCCGAACGAAACGGAGGTTTTGGTGGCTGGAAAAAATCATTTGTAAATGGGGAATGTTCCACTACCACATTTGATTACCGGAGGGTATATATCCCATATACTTACGATTATGTTTGTTGGATATATCCCAACTATATAGTTCGAAGGAGTAGATTTTTGATAAATCAACAAGTTGTTCGATATGATATATCCCAGGCTATACATCTATTATGTGCCAATTATATCCAATTATCATATGATGTAATACGGTTCATTTATGTTTGAACATATCTACAAATTATTGATGTTCTATTTAGCCTCAATATCTACATCTCTCCGGATTCATCCGGCCTGGCCCGTTCTTTGCTTGGTATAAAGCATCATCCAAATGGCCAAATGGGGCCCTAAAATCCCATATGGGTGATGGGTGATGATCAAGTTCCCCATTCAAATGGTAGAATTACCATCTTAATTACCCGATTTTTTGGGCAAACCATTACAGTTTCCAAGGCTCTAATGGAATTACATCTCATCATGATGTCTCTTGAAGTGAGTCAAGTTGTTCATATGGGGAGTTCTAAAAATATGGGTGCCACAATCCATTGGTTTTCCCATGTTTTCCCATTGATAGTGACAGCTGATTTGAGGGTCCCCAATTTTCAGATACACACCCATACAAGGTGGTGTTCCAGTTATAACTGGCTTCTGAAATCCCATGAAAACTAGTTCGATATATCACCTATAAATATCTATAAATCATAGTTATATATTGGACTTATAAACCCACCAACTTATCTAACGAACTGGGGCCTATGGGGCACCACCCATATCCCAACATGAGAAAAACTCCGATCACCCTTCGTCACTCTGCCTGTCTGGCGACTCAGTGGACTGGCGGATGTGGATTTGTGGGCGCGGCTCCGGCTATCATCGGCGGAAAAAAAATTGCCGCAAAAAATATGAGGATTTCATCACTGTACATAAGAAACATATGGAATTTAGGAGCAAAACTAATGACTTCTTGGTGATCATATGATTTGTAGGATCCTTTGCAGGAAACCTTGGATTCTGCAAACCAAATAGCAGGATGTCGTGTAATTTTATAGTATTCGTCGTCCAATTCTTCCAATTCTGGGAACTAACTATGAAAGCTGCCGGTATGATACTTTTAATTTGTGGTTGACCGGCTCATTGTCAAAGTGTTCCCAAACGGAGTCATCTTCCACAAAATAGGGATGGAAAGTAGGCAATCAATGAAACCCATGGAACAACGACAGCAAACACAAGGTTGCTCCCAATGGGGACAAATTGGAAAGTAAACATTATATAGGCAAAAATAGGCAAAATATGGCAAAATCACCCATTTTCTCCCAAAGCTGGCTATCATTTACCCACATTTGGAGCAACCCCGAAAAATCGGAGCAACTCACAACCATCAGAACCATCAGAGTTGTCAATTCCCCACCTGCCAGGTGAGGGTCACTAGATTCTAATAAAGGTACAGCTCCTTCTCCTCGCTCTTCTTCATCTCTTCCTCCTACTCCTCCTCCTCGTTCTTGTCGTCATATCCGCCTCCTCTCTGCCTTCTCCGCCAGCTCGTCGCGACTGTGGGATGAATGGACCTGAGCTGGACGATCTCTCACTCCGCATGCAGTGGAGCACGCTTGGACCCGAACTTATCGCGAGCGCAGGATGCTGAGGGCACCTGGACCCGAACTCATGTATGTCAGATAGAATGTCAGAAAGAATGTCGGAATAGATGCCAGATAGAATGCCACAAAGATAGAAAGAGTGTCAGAGTACAGGCCAGAAAGCATGTCAGATAGAATGTCAGAGTATATGCCAGGACGAATGTCAGAACACATTTAAGCTATATATACTTCCATATGATGTACCAGAAACTAGGTCAGAAGAGTGTCAGGTGGGGATCACTCGAATTAAGGCAATTTTTGCTTGTCAAATCCGAGATCACCTAGCAGGATCAGCTCACGAAAAAGGGCTGTTGCAACAGCCCTTTTACCGACTGGCCAACCGGGAAATCCCAATCAAACATGGAGGTTATATGAGGTTGTAATGGGGACTATGCCATGTTTGACCCACCGTGTACCCACCAAATGCCAGGTAATGAGAGAGAAATTAACTTGATCAAATGAATCACACGTGTAAGAATTGCAATGGCAGCGTCCACAAAGCGGACTGGTGGTTCCGTTGTTGCGTCATTGGTCCAATTTGTAGTTCAATCATATTGAATTTGTCTGAAAAATGACAATATCGTACCCCCAAGTTCGATGGTTAATCTTCATTTCCCCGATTGAGTCTCCACCAAATTGCCATTTTGAGAAAAATACCACTTTCAGGCCCATATATATCCATATATATATATATCCATATTTATATATATCACATATATATATATATCCACATATATATATATATCCATATACCACATTGTTGGTTATATATCCCGTGAAATATCCCTATATCCCGATCAAATCTGATGAAGAAATCATTAGATCCCGCATTTTTTTGCTTCAGTCCCGCACCTTGGAAATGTACATGGAGAATTCCTCCTGGGACGCTTTGGCTCGTCGCTTATGGATCTTATGGGACTTTGTCAATGTCCCTGTCATGTCGTTGCTCTTTACGCATTGACGCTATAAGATGCATTAAGAATCGATGTAGATGCTGGGAACTCAGTATCCTAACATATCCTATCTAGTAGTCCATCTATTTCTGCTTGCATTCCCATCATTCCCATCGTTGGCATTCGACCTCCAGCCGTCCTGAAATTTCGCTCTTCGAGCCTTGCGGTCGAGCCTTGGAGGGCGGGCCACATCTCATGTGGCTCTGCATAATTCTGCATCGCTGTATACCATTGTATACCTATAGAGATGGAACAATACTGAATCATGATGATAGAGAGGATGCCACTAAGTCACTATCCCATCAAAACCTTGGACATACTGGTGGCACATGAAATATGAATGGCTGATGCCTTGTGACTACTTGAGATGCTTCACCTGCGCAGCAAGATCAAACAACCAAGTCTACAAGGGAGAAAACAGACCGTCTCCCGACATTCCATTTTGTCCCATTTTGTACCAATAGCTGGTAGTCAATTCGACCATTCAATACCATTCAATACTGTTCACGCTGCCACATCGATGTTGTTTCACTTCCACACACATCTTGGAATGGCTGCAGTAACTGCAGAACTAGACCATCCGCCATATTCGCGAGCCGTTGCGAAGCCAAGTGTTGGGTTTATCATGGTTTATCTTGAGAGGATGGATAAGTAAATATAGTAAATAGAAATGCATTCAATATAATCTGTATGATGTATATAAGAGTTATAATCTAAATACAGTATATAATCAAAATCTGTATATAAGATGTTTTTCTATCTCTTTGGGGGTTGCTAATCTGACCTAACTTCCCTTTGGGGATGGACCGAAATCTGCCCGCACCCTGGTGCCCCTGCACAGTGTCGGTTGCAACCTGATGCCATGGAGTGGCGATAGTGGCAATCTAACACAACTCATTGGGGTATCGATTGACCTACAAAACTGGTTATTTGGGTGTGTCTGAAAATGGTGTATACCCCGAAAATCGCCATTTAGTAGGGATGGTTCACCATGAAATTTGGGGCGACCTTATCCGACAAACCAATTTTTTGACCATCTGGCTGGTCTCCGATGGCCGGGATCATGAAAATGGCTGGATTTATCTGGATTTCTTGATGTGAAAACTCCCAAATATCGGGTACTGTAGGCGGTTTTGGTGGAACCACCAGATACTTGTCAAGGATCGAAACTGTATCCTGGGGATTGTTTTTTTTGCTTTTGCCTTGGAAAAAGATGCACTTCCATGTCTGACCAAAGAATATCTTGGTCTCAAAGTTGGAATGGAGAGCTTATGGTTTTTCTTCAAACATTCATTCGCCTCATGCACTACGGGTCTTGTTCATCTTTGACCTAAGATCATCTGATTTCAAGACACCCTAAATGGTCGATTCAGATACACGATTCAGCCACGCCCTGAGGCGTGCAATGTCGGGACTCGTTTCTCCAACTTAGTCGTTTCTGATTGAATTATGATCCTAGGTGTGAATAATATATATATAACTATAATACTATATATATATATATATATATAAAATAGGCATAGCCGCATAACCATAACAGTGCTGCAAGAAACTCGACTTTCCAGCTTGTCATGATCCTTAAACAAATGGAGATGTTGTCCCCAGTTTCAAAGACATGTCTTTATGTATGTGTATATATATATAAACATAATATAACATATAATATAATATAATATAACATAATATAGCAGACTATAATATACTAATTTTCCTTTTCTGCAAGGCTTAATTTTTCACCCACCAAACATCATCATAGTCATAACTACAGTACCTATGTTCTGGAGGGGTTGCCTCACTGTTTATTGAGATTGCGAGGTCCCATGTAGATCCATTTGCAGGTAGTCCCGCAACCCATCATTATACTTCTTACAATTGATGTGTATATATATATATATATATGATGGTTGCCTTTTCCGTTGAACACTAGATCCATGTTGATATCCCCGTTCTATTCTCATTACAATGTATGCCGACTATGACCAAATTTCATACAGTACTGTACATCT
>Ga0126342_10020961_pt1 | contig 10942 bp, 10 predicted proteins | sample Cyp1metagenome_FD_92528 | JGI IMG/M metagenome (GOLD analysis project Ga0126342, IMG submission 92528) | Coral microbial communities from Lord Howe Island, Old Settlement Bay, Australia - Cyphastrea 1 metagenome | ecosystem: Host-associated > Invertebrates > Cnidaria > Coral ... | reverse complement strand
GAAACCACATGCCCAACCAAGGGCAAACGAACGGGCACCTTTTCTGCTCCTGAGCCAAGGGTCCCTGGCGATTGACCAACCTGTCAAGGCAGTGCACTCATGGCAATGTCCCAAATTGACACTAAGATACTATATTATATACTACAAATCATAATTTCACAATGATAATCTGTAAATCAGATAGTATTATACCCTATTATCAATGTATATTATATACTATAATTTAAATATTATTATATACAATGAACCCTGCTGTTTTCTCAAACCGGTTGAGCAACCGCCTGAGCGCCAGAGAAAGGTCGGAAGTCCAATCGCTGCTGAGGCACCCCACGCCGACCTGGTGCCTCACCAGGTGCAGGCTCGGGTGCAAAGAGTCTTGAAAATACTTGGAGGTTTGACCGCGTTTGAAAAGCGATCAGAAATAAGATGAAATGAGAAATGAAATGAGTAATATTTATATAAATAATTTATAAATGATTTAAGCAGAAGCTAAGTAGAAGCAAAGGAGGGATTGCAGAAAATGCATCACATCTTGGATTGTGCATGCTTTGTACATTTGTACCGTGGCATGGGTTTGCATGATAGCCGGAAGCTCTCAAGGCGCCCGCTTGCCAAAACTGCTGGAAGATGTGTGCAGTTTTGAGGAACGACTTGGAGTGGAAGGAGGACAGCTGGGACTCCAGCAACTACTTCATCGGGAAAAAGGTCCTGGACTGTAAAGTCTATCAGGATGAGGACACCAATTCAGAGTCCATTTGGGTTGCCATGACATTGGCCAACCAGAATGGCCAAGAAGAGACCATGAAACTAGTGGCACACTCCGGGAATGACGCAATGCCCCAAGGGCATTACATTGTTCATGCTTTTGTGAGTGATCCGAAAAGTGGCTGCGTTGTGGAAGAGTTCCCACTACATCGCAACATCCTTGGAGTCACTCGTGTTCACCGTGAGGAGAAAGGTCGGAGCTGGTCGTGTTGTGGACACTCAATGGATGATGGGTGTTATGTCAGCGGTCTGAAATTCGTCCTTTCAGCGAGCCAAAATGACACTTCCGAATTGGATGTGATCCTCCACTGCTGGGAGCAGTGCAAACCTCTCCCTTTCTGTGGGGATCCTCACAGTCCAAGCTACCACTTCTTCATGGCAAGCTATGCAGACCTGACGGGCAAGAAGAAAAGTAGTTTTCTACCACCCGATTTTCTAGCACACATCGGTCATGGCGACAGATTCTGCCCATTGGATGCCTCTGGGATGCTCCTTGCCGGTACAGCTCGAGGGAAGGCACTTCGTTACGACCTTAAAATCTTCAGCTCGGTGGGAAAGCAGCTCGGAGTTGGTCAGTGGACACCTGGACCATTCTGGCAATTTCGTGCCACTCATTCGGGTGAGAGATTGATTCAGTTACTTGCCCCTTCGGAGCGGAATGCTGTCGGGTTGTTCGGTCTTGGCCTTGGAGGTCAGATGACAGTGAAGTGGCAGGAGATCTTCCAGAACATTTGGGAAAAGAACCCAGACCTTTGCACCATCCTTCACGGCACCTATGAATCCATCGAAGACATTTGTCATCTTCCACCCAGTCGTATCACCTCATGTGAGCTGAATGCAGCAGTGAACCTGGGGAAGTCGCCATCGTTGGTCATCCCAGCATCCAAAGCCCAGCAGGTTTTGTCCAAATTCCTGGGCGCTCTCTTCGGTGACCGAAATCCACAGCCGGAAGCCATCAGTGTTCGTTTCACCGAGGGGATGGCACTTGGTGGCCTGGAGCCACTTGGGTCAAGACTTTTGAGACCATTCAGATGCAGGGTTCAACACGGATGTCAAGGTGGAAGCCTAGGTTTCCATTTGGTGGAGAGCAGCGAAATGCGGAAAGTCATCACATTACACGGTTCAGTTGAAGACTTGATCTCTGACCTCGAACAAACCTGTGCTGGCGGAGAGCTTGAGCTTTGCAAGGGGCTGATCCGTGATGGAAAGGCTTCAACAGTTCTTGGAATGCGCAATGGAATTGGCTATTCTGGCCGGTTGGACCAGGAAGTCATGTCAATGCGGATCTCCAATCCATTTGTGCATGCCCTGATGGCTTGTAGCATGGTCATGCCAGATGGACAAGTGAGATATGACACCAAGACAAAAGCCTTCTACCCAGTCATTTGGGATGGAGGAAACCTGCGTCGGGAGGCAGCTTGCGCCCTGATCCTAGAAATTCTGAAGGCCATGAAAGCATGTCAGACAACGGCAGGTTCGATTCCTAGTGTGATCCACATCAAAGGAATTGCTTGACTTTGAAGTTCGTTGCCTCTTTTTATAGCCAACATTTTGGACGCAAGACCTAGCTAGCGGACGGCACTTGGCAACGACAAACAGAAAGGAGATGCTGCAGCACACAAGAACGATTGGACGCCATGGCCATAGATTGCATTGAGTCTTCATACAATTCTCAAGTCCAGTATGATCTCTCCTTTTTCTGAGGGGGTGTCTCTTGAGTCGAGCGCACCAGAAACAAATTTGGTTGTAATAATCTGATAATAATCTGATAATGTTGAATGTGTTTGGACACAGTTCAAGACCATCCCAGCATCCCAGCCTCAGGGGGAGCTCCGTTTGGCAGTCCCATGTCAGTTGGAACCTCAGGATTCGGTGAACGGTACCCAGCCTGCCCGGCTGCCCGGCTACCGCTGACTCGGCGACAGGAATTCAAAACGCCCACAGGACGGAGTCTCGGGCCTCAGCTGTGCGGGAGGTGGAAATGGCGACGGATCATGGTGACCATGGTGGATTTTAGATGATTTTATTTTTTTTTCAAACATGTTATTTCTTTTCAGTTGGCGAATACTTAATGTATCTTAATGTCAGAGGATGGTGTGACACTGCTCTTGGAAGTCTGTAGAGGTGATCAACCATAGTTGCTGTAGTTAGCTGTAGGTCGTGTAAGCGAAGCAACCAAGGCATCTCAACGATGGATCCTGTCTTCAGGGTTCTTCCATGGTTCTTTCCACTATTTCACTTCGAGCCAAGTTGGAATACTGTGTTTGGTAAGCCTTGGGTCAGCTTCTATATGGAAAATACATGGGAAAACTAGGATTGCTATTGACAAATGTTCAGAGTGCCATGAGTCAACCTGGACAGGGTTTCATGAGATGGACAGGACATCGGTAAATGACGTTGCTCACTGTGCTCACTCTTGGCGGCTGAATATGGAATAGTGACTCGTGTCACTCGTGTCACTCGTGTCCGTCCCTCCATTGATTTTGTCAGGTCCCAGTGGATCTCTGGAGTTTGGTGGGGCAGGCGCAGCTGCATCAGACATTGTTAACATCGGACGGAACAAAAACACATAAAAACACAAAACATGCAGAGGCCATGGGATGGATAATTCACAATTCGCATCAATTCACATCAATTCACATTTCGCATGACTATCTATCTATGTTTGTTTCCCGACATGCTCCAAATAAACACAGGCAGGTATCCACTGCAAGTTCCTAGTCATTCCTAGTCTCTCCAGCCTTAGTTCGGCACATGGGTCAAAGCTGAAAGGCTATGCATCGCCCCAAGCGGATAAGGCACAGGGCCACAGGGTTCACAAAAAATTCGGTATTAGGCCTATGGCCTAGTGACTAGTGGTGAGATTTAACACATTTAATGTTGACCGGAAAGAGCCCGGCGGTTCCAGGAGGTTCAATGTTGCAATATGGTTCACAAGGTAGTCCAGTTGAATTTTTGTGGTTTGCTGACGTAATTTGTTGCAAAGGCTGCGATGTTGTAATACATTTGAAATCATTTCCATATATTGTTGTGACAGCCTGAAATGGCTCCCTGAACTGTTGCAGCCGCATTGATTCCGCCGGTTCCAGGATCCATCGCCAAGTGGGCCAAAGTTAGGTGCCCATAGCGTGGCAGATCAATCCCTGCTGGCAAACAACAGCAAGGCGTTTGGGATGCAAAACATTGCGAATCTGACTTTCATCTGATCCACTTTCCAGGCTTTCGATTATGGAGGCAATTAGAGTGTTGTATGTTTTGTTCCCAGTTTCCGCTGAACAGTAACAGCACTCGAAATGCATCAGTGTTTTGTCCAGTTATGTCCAGTTTCCACACCATTCGACGAGATTTTGTCCATGTTTCTCCTGTGTGTCACACTGTGAGGCTGATGGGGATGAATGGCGTGGTTGGACAATCCAAACGTGTCTCGCTCGCAGATGCGGTGAGGCCATGTGAGCAGTCCTGTTGAATTTGGCCTGGGATACGTGATGCAAAACACAGACGCTGTTGAATTCACTATGACTATAACCGTTAACCATCCGTTCACCGTTAACCAGTGATGTTTCACCGTTTCACCGACCATTCCAGTGATGTTCTGTCCCATCGAGTCCCATCGTCTCAGGTCTCCTCAGGGCAAACTGTTCTTTCATCACATTGCCTCCAACACCTCTCAATGGCCAGGGACCAAGTGCCTGCAAGTGCCTGCCAAGTGGTTGCACGGTTGCACGGTTGCACCATGCAGATGCAGAAAAACAATGCAAAACAAAAAAGATGGAAAAGGTTCAGATTTCCTATTCAGTTCTGATCAACGATTCATTTGAGAAAATAGAATGGATGGAATCTACCACCACTATCAACCACTCACAATTTGGACAAGAATATGGAGTGGAAAGTTTCAATATCAGATGGAGCATGCTGCAGCTATCTCTCGCCTCAAGCCAGTGATTCGCAATTTGCCCCTCGTGGTGCTTCTCTGTGACTCATCATGCCTCACGTCTTCAACTATGAGAAGAAGGAGTTCGAGCAGGTGCACTACAACAAGGTGCAGTGGAAGTGCAATGTGTACCACGCAACATGGGTTTGTTTGCTGTTTCTTCGGTTTCTTCTTTTGTGGGTATGACTTCAGGTTTGCAGTATTGTGGCACATTGCAGTTTCAAGGAAGTTGTTTTGATTGAAGCTGCTGGTGTGCACCAGTGCAGGTGCCCCAGCGTCCTTCCTCGACACTCGGTCTGCAATCGAAAATGTGAAGATGTGTGAAATAACAACTATATACAACTATTATTGGACTATTATCTAAGTTGGGTTTGTCTCGGGAGGATTGACAACCAGTAGAAAAAATAATATTATTCTAGTGGACAAAATGATGATAAACCGTGGGGTACCCAAGTCTAAGACAGACATGCCTGGTCCAAGAAGTTGCATCATTGCATGTCAACACTTTGGTCTCAGTCTTCGATTTGTGCTTTGCAGTGAATCTTATGATCAGTGTCATGTTTCCAGATTCGGAATGAACTGACTCTAGTTATTTGATGAAGCAGCAGCGCTTCAGGGAGTCATTTGCTAGCTACAATTCAATCATACCAAGAATACTTGGCACCGCACATGATTGTTTTTGGTGTTTGTGAACCGCACTAAACATTCCAATGACAAACATATAACGCAATTGTGTGATGGTGTAAAGTTAAATCTTTATTCTGGTGATTCGATACAGAGACTCACACTGCCCAAGAGAGGCTGATCAAGCGTATTTGGATGTATTTGGTGTATCGGTCAGTTCCAAGCAACAAAGAAGTCATAAATCGCTATGAGGATTATGAGGATGCAAAGTTATGCCAAGCTCATCTTATCCGTGCCAGGGAGGTCAAGAAGCGCCAGCGCATCAGTGAGAGCATGAAGTTCCTCTTGGCCCAGGAGCTACGCACCACCAGATCGAGACAAGAAATGTCAGAAATCGAAGAAATCGAAATGTCACATTTCTGTCACCAAAAGAATCCCAAAGATGTAATGACAGCAGTCAATGATGGCACAAGTCATGGATATGGGTTTGTATCCATGTCACGGAAGCTGCGGCAAACATAAACGCGATGTCTTTTTGCAATTTTGTGTTGGACTCAAAGGGTGTCAGAATTTTGGTTTCTAAACTGACCTTGCAGGAGCGCTCTCAGTTCATGAAGGAGGAGGCCTCTCAACTGTACACAACTGTCGTGATTCGGCATTCTGCAGATTTAACTGCATATTTCTGCGTGAATCTTCAGAACTTGATGATGTCGATCAACGTTATCTCGCATCTCGCTCCAGGCACATGCTAAGCTGGAGGCATCTCTGCATTCCAAGGACTGAGCCAAGGGCAACGGATGACCCGCGGGCCGAGACGTGACCTCACTGGACCACCGCGCGGAAAAGCGTCAGCTGCGGCACGGCAAAGGTACGTAGGAAACTTAGGAACTGATAGGAACTGATATTACTACTATGTATATGATCTGTAATTATATGCTTATACTTATATAAGGATATATTAAGGTAATCAAGTGACATGGAAATATGTGTTTAGTATTAATATGTATGAATAATATCCATTACATCGAAATATTGTTTGGAAATGGCGCATTTTGCTTGGATTGAATATATTGAAAAATGTCACCAGAATATTGAATTGGATCGCGGGCGAGGCAAATGCCACCAGAGCTTGGCCCTGTGCTTGGTGAGCTGGGATGCCCAGTTTAATGGAGGGATTTTTTGTTTTCCAAACTCGAAACATAGGGATACACAAAACCCAGGCATCTTCGACATATGCGGCACATTGGTTTTGATTCTTTAGAGCAGTTTCAATTGGTTTATGAAGCTTATGAAGCTTATGTCAAATATAATCTCTGTCCCGTGTAAGGACTTCAAAGGAACACTGAATTCACGTTGGAAGATCACGACGCTTTCGAAAAAATCGATACTGTATCTGGTATGTGTCCACAGTCTGTCTTTTCTTAACACAAACTAGGATCAGAAGGGTGTTTGTTTCTAAACGGGTGCCCTGCATCAATTCGTTTTGGTACGTTTGCACATAATGAAGTGAAGCGTCAAAACAGTGACGATCATGTTCCTTCCAACTTGTGACAAGCTCAGGTGGAGCCAGGCCAGGAAAACTGACAGTGGGTTTTAACAGCAGAAACTCAGCACCGGACCATGGCATTGAAAGACACCCATCGGTAGCCCTGGTGGCAGGTTGAGGAGGATGGAAAACGGTGCCCATTGAGTGATAGTGATACCAGGTGATACCAAATCTGAACAAATCAGCCAATCTGCATCGCCAAGTCTCGTGTGTTTCCACTAAAAAGTATTAAAAAGTTACGCAGGGGCCATGAGTTGATGATTTGACACAGCCTCCAGGTACTGGCGCAATGAGAAGTTGGGAGTTTCCTCTTGGAAGGACCATGCCCATACCGGCCCATACCGACAGATCCATAGGTGCTTGGAGTACGCATACGCCCTGTGTCAGTAACACATCTCCAGGACCCACGTCGTACTACCAATCTTTTTCAGGCATGGGCAAGTCGCTTGGGGAAGACTTCAAGTTTGCTTCAAGCACTGAAGCCAGGTGCTTTGAGTAGTTGTTTTTCCCATTGCAATCTTGATGGTAAACACGGAAAGACCAATTTCAATGTGTTCAAATTCTTCAAACGATTCATTCACTTTACGACTTCAACCCGACTTCAATCCTGCTCGATGAAATTACAATAGCCATCAATAGCCTCAGACACACAGGTCGTCAGTCGATTGGCGATTGCCAGGCCGCATTAGATGGAAACCTCTTCTTCTTGCAGCTGTACACGGAGGTTGGCGGCTTCCTGGATGCTGCTGGAGAGCTCAGCAATCTCTGGGCGGCGTCAGAGTGGTAGAAAAATTAGCAAAAGAAATTCGGATCATTAAGGCCATTAAGGTAGTTCGATGTAGTTCGCAATGTGCACTCTGTGGACCTCTTATGGACTTCTAATATCTTCTAATTCTCCAGTTTCTGTGAGCCCAATTGGATGAATGACATGACACCAGTTTGTCATCTCAGCATGAGGTGGATAGCAAAGGTCGAACTGCCTTGCACTACAATTGTGCTGGTGGTTCCGCCCAGGCCTGCGCCAAGAGAACTCGATGACGATTTCATGGATCCATGAACGATGACCAATGATTATTGTATACATGTGTGATGATGATGAAATTGTTTAAGCTGCAGACATGTTGAGACATTGAGATACATTGACTAGGTTTGAGTGTCGGACAGCAGTAGCTAGAGTCCAAAGTTTCAACTCAAATTTCAATGCGATGAGGCAGTGCATTACCTATTGCAGCACGGTGCAAGTGTGGATTTGCTGGACCGTTCAGGACTGGATTACAATAGCTGATTTTCTTGTGAACGTACTTGAACGTATGAGGTGAAACCTTGAAATCAGGGCTTCAAGCTGAAAATTCCGGCATTCCATGAATCCATTCGTGAATGCATACGTGCATCATTGGTGAATCAATTGGTGAATCAATTGGTGAATCCAGGGTAGCAGTTCTAGCATCATTTGCAGCTTTCAATAGGAAAAGTTGCAAGGTGCTTGCCTCACTTTGCTGGTGTAGGTTCAACGCCATTGCACTGGGCTGCCCGCTATGGCCATGCTCCCATTGTAAGGCCGACATGCCCTCGATACTACGATACCATATCCTGGGGGCCCCGTCGACAGGGTCAACGCCCCGGACAGGTTACTTCTGGAGTCCAAAGCGCACCCGGATTACCAAAACAGCATGGGTGATACAGCAATGCATGAGGCTGGCCGGCTCAACCGTTCCAGCATGTTCCCAGCTTTCTGTGATTTTCTTCGGAAAGACTCGTTGCATTTCAAGCATTTGCAAGTCGTCAAAAACTGTTTGATTTTCCTTCGTCTTGACCTAAACTTTCGGGACGTTCAAAGCCGCTAATTTCGCACAAGCGCAAAGTTTTCAGCCACCAGTGACTCACCAGCTTCGAACAAACATGCTCCAGGCTGCTGCATTAGGGCTTGTGGAGCCATTGCAGTGGCTGGTGCCATGGGGAAGCCCATGGCAGCCCTGGATCAATGAACTACCGACATAGCGATGAGATTGGCTTTGAGATATTCGAACTCTTGACATCTTAAAATATCTTAAAATATTCCCAATTTCATGCGATGTCCATCATTTCTTTGAAGGCGCATGGCATATCATGGCATGAGGACGGGGAGCCTTTCGGGGGAACTTCCACCCCTGGAGATCCCTGGAGATCCCTTGGGAGCGGAGGTATTGGCGAAAGCAAATGCAACGCTCAGAAACCGGGAGTCACGAACTCCAGCCGAGGCCATGGGATCATGTGGCTTGTACTGTTACTGGTGTACTGTTGGGAGTGGGAAGATGCAGCAAGGATTAAACATAAAAAAAAAATGGTCAAATGGTACTGGATTGAAAATATTGAAAGTCGATATTGCAGAAAACATACTTAAATTGCAGATGAAGTCAGCGAACAACAGCTGTTGGAGGCCAGCATCACATGGCGAATATAGGCTGCAAGCGACCCCCTTCTGGCCCTTCGATCTTCGGCTCAGTACTTTGAAGTAGATCTCCATGTGCCAAGCAAAGTGTTGTAATGAATGGAGCCACTGGCAAGGACAGCAAGGGTCCAGTTGAAAGCAAATGGAAACACTTCAAAACCCCAGTGACTTGAGTCGTGGATCCTGATGTTGTTCGCCGGTTTAGAGATCTCTTTCAGACCTTGCTAACTGCACAACTCGCAGAAGTCGTACAGCATCGTACTGCTAAAGCATCACAGCAGCGACAGCCAACAGCAGACATCTGACAGCAGCCAGCCAGCTGTTTTCCACGTCAGCTTTCCATGCACGCCTGGCTGCTGGCGCTGGTGCAGCTGGCCTCAGCAGAAGTCCTCTGCTGGAGGGACTCGGTCCCACAGAGGTGTGGCCAGTGACGAAAAGTCCCAGAGTAACCTGCGCGCTTCGGCGGTGATGTCAACCAATGAAAGATATTCACAACATTTCACAATAATATGAGATGATATGATGGGATATACTATGATAATCTATGATATTATAATGGGATGTGACAAACATATACAAATTATACAAACATATTGCAAACATCTAAATGATTCTTGGACCCAGATCAAACGATGCGAGAACGCTGCCTCCGCCACCAGGAGTCGGAGTGCCTGGTCAGAAGCTCGCTGCTTGTTGCAGAGAAACGCGGAGGTCAGCAAACATCGACCCCAAAAGACAGAACTGATAGAAATGGACAGAAATGGTTGTTTCACTATGATTCACTTTGTTTCTGTTATGTTTTTTGGCAGGTTTTTGGTCATGTCTTCATTGAATTTCATTGAGTTCATTGAGACATGGAACACCGGAGCACTTGTTCTTGATTCACATTTCTTTGTCACAAGCCAGATACAAACAACTGAAAGACTGTAAGGGATGTGTTGGCCAATTGCATTCTGTCACTGTCTTTGCAAAGAGCACTTCGCATGTCCTGCATTTTTATGTCCTGATGTTGGCTGCTGATGGCACTTGGCCAGGTGCCGCAGTGCGGCTGGCGCGTAGCAAGTCGTAGTCCCGCACAGTGGCAGGCGACACCAGACCAAAAAAACAATGGGAAAACACACGATGTTAATCGATGTTATGACCATATATGACCAATGTAAACCAAGGTGATATCAGCTTGAATCAACTGAATCAATTGATCAGAGGTGAAGATTGAAGAAGTTTCTGAACGAATTCTGATTTCGCCTGATTTCGCCAATCTCGACAGGTTTCGGCCACCTTGGAACACAAGGATGGCATTTGTGACTTGACATGGGCACCTTCTGGGCGATTGACCGCGGCCACTGCAGATGGTACGGTGAGCCTTTGGGAGGCGCAAGCTGCCGCTATGGGTCGCTGTCAGCTGTGATTTTGAGATATTTTGAGTAGGATTCCGTAAATGTTTTGCCAATTATGTCATTTAAGAATTGTTTGTGTAAAATCACCTCACATAAAACACACTGTAATATAGCATGTACTTGGTAGCATTGCGGCTCAGACAAAAAAGGTGCTGCTTAGTCGCTAGCTTAACGGTTACTAGTTTTGCCCCATAGGTTTATCAGTCTATTTGGGATAAGTAAATTACCCCAGCTGAAACCTGAAAATACAG
>Ga0126342_10020960_pt1 | contig 10942 bp, 11 predicted proteins | sample Cyp1metagenome_FD_92528 | JGI IMG/M metagenome (GOLD analysis project Ga0126342, IMG submission 92528) | Coral microbial communities from Lord Howe Island, Old Settlement Bay, Australia - Cyphastrea 1 metagenome | ecosystem: Host-associated > Invertebrates > Cnidaria > Coral ... | reverse complement strand
TAAGAAACCCATACAGGTAGCCCAAAACACTTAGTTGAGATTGCAGCCTGCCTTCACAAGTTCTTGCTCAATCTTGTTTTATACAACATGTGCGCTGTAAATCTTTGTTGTGTTGGAATGATCAAGGCATAGGGCGTTTCATTTTGTTTGCAATATATCTTCAAGGACCACAATCGCATTATACCAATTATTCCCTGCCACCCGGGGGGGGGGTGACCGAACCGGGCCCGGTCAGCTGGTCACCCGGTCCGGTCGGCCGGTCGGCGCCATACCAAGTTGAAACCATGTGACGCGCATGGAGGTCCAGGTCATTCAACATGGCGCAACTTGGGGCCGTTTGGAGACAGCTTTGCAACAAGTTGGGCCAACGGAGACACAACATGGGATACCATTGCAAACGCACGTTTTGAGGATTTCGGATTGGGCCCGCCATGTCCCCCATTTTGAAGCCCTGTGGGCCCCAACTTGGGCCGGAGTTGCGCCCAAACGGGTCCAAGTTGGGGCCAAGTTGCACCATGTTGGACCCAAACCAAATGGATCGAAGTTGGGCCCAAGTTAGCATCTTGTTGGCCGAAATTGATCCCAAATTGAGCCCATGTTGCGGACACGCGGGGTTGAAACGGTGAATTTGAACGATGCGCCAGTATGAAAATTGCGCTAATTAACACAGTCACGCGCATTCTTTTGCGGTCTGCTCGGTTCGTAAAACTGTTGTTTAACTCGTCTGTACACGCGTTCTTCCGACTTTTCCTTGTGCGTGAAGGTTCTTCAGTGTTTGATCATACATTGAATTGTCATTTCTTTCTATTTTGCCCTACCTTGATGATTGCGTTCCCTTCCATTGTATCTATCGTAATCTACGTTTTGCTACCCAACCCCAGCCTGATGCATGGTGAGTGTGTGCTGCTTCTGTGCGTGTGGAAACATGAAGGTTATTCACTCCACCCCACCCCAACCCCAACCCATCCCCACCACAGACCTGAGTGTACAGATGAGTCAATTTTGAATGTTTGAGTGCGCAGATGAGTCAAAAATGGAGTGAAAAGTGAGTGTGCAGATGAACCAATCCTGAGGGCGCAGATGAGTTCCTGAACACATTTGTTGAATCGGCTCTTAAACTATCAGGCCTCGGCACCTTTGGCGCGGGCACATTTAAATGCGCGACTCGGAAAGCATTCGACAATTATATAATTGATTCTCAGCACAATCTGTACTTGTCCTGACCGAAATTTGACCTAGGGAATCTAAAGGCGTTGATTTTGTAATCAAAAAAATCCAGTTCAGAGTATCTTACTTGTTTTATCAACAACGTGTGTGAAATTGTGCAAACATTGTCATCGACTGAAATTTCTTCAGATGCCAGAGTTGGCCCCGAGTATGTTCAACTGGTAAACATTGCGATGGGAGGAGATATTGTGCAGGCTGCAACAATCTGCAACATGTAAATTTTGGTGTCTATCATTTTAGCATTCTTTATGGTTCCAACGCTTTAGGTTATGGTGAGCATTCTGGCCAGCGGTTTTTGCAGTCTCATTTTAGGCAGCCTCCATTTGCGTTTCCATCATGTGATTTTGATGAATGAATGGGCAGGGCAGAACTTCTGCACGATTCCGCTGCTTTGCCGTTTTTTTTGGTCCAAGATAAAACAACTCCCAATCCTTGTGGAACCACTGTGCCAGCACACACTGCGGTTCAAGATGATGTTCCTGCCAGGTGTAGTTCTGTGTGGCAGTGCTGCAGTTTCTTTCAAACTTCCTCCTCGTGAATCAGTTGCACAAGTCGCGCAAGAGAAAATGGTTTTTGACTCTGAGCAACCAGAGTTCTGCAACTTGGTTGACATCATCCAAGGAAACAAAAAAATGCCTGGCATGGGAGCATGGAGTAGCATCAATCTTTCAAAGGCAGGGGTCAAATGAACCCATTAAAATGGAGGTTGTGCCGAACATGCTTCAGTCTGTTGGTGGCGATCTTGCAGAAACCTCTGTGGACCCTGGGCTGAAGCAGGACTTAGACAGAAGCAAATGCAGAACATGACGGCAGATAAGGAATTTTTGACGAAATTTTGCAAGAGAATCCTATGGTACAACAAATATGTCTGCAAGCTGACCAAAAACTCGGAAACTTTGCAGCCAGGTGGTCTTGATGAAGGCACTCTGCAAAGCATCCTGGAGATGCCAAAATTGCATAAGGCCTCACAGCCAAAGAAGACGAGCAGCAACTTGGAGCACACCAACTCCGCCATCTCGGCTTGCTTTGCTTCTTAAGATGGTGTCATCAAATGCACCTGCTCTGGTTCTTGAAAGTGGTTTGATGCTGAAGCAAGTGAAAACTGGGGACGGCGGGACTTTTTCCAAAGATGGCGATTAACTCTTTGTGCAATACGTTACCTGCAGAATGGTCAGCTCTTCGATTCGTCGAAAAACCATGACCTCTTTAGCTTTCAACTTGGTGCCTTTCAAGTGATCCGTGGTTGGGAAGTGGGCTTCAGACGTATGAGCCTTGTGGAACCATCTGTCACGCGTGTGCCGATTTGGCTTATGGGAACTCACGCACATGGCCGATTCCTACGAATTTGGATCTCTTCTTTGAGGTCGAACTGCGGGGCATCAACCAATGCATTGACATCGAATTGATGAGGCCGCTTGAGATGTGAAAGCTGGCCCCAAGTGGTATGTTCAACTTGTCACTGTTTGAACTGCAATGAAACGAGCAAAATGGTGGTTAGACGGGGTGACAACATGCTGCAGGTGGTGGCCTCTTGGTTGCTGGTGGTTTGGCTCTGGGGCCTAGAAACACAATATGAAATTGCGATGGAAGTTTGGTGTATTGGAGAAAGATGGAGAAACACCTGACCTGTTTCGTAATCAGGACTAGGACTTTCAGGACCCGCTCTGTGGCTGTGAAGTGCCGGTTTCATCAACCGAACTCTCCTTCCTTTAACATCGTTTCGAACTCACATCGAAGGATACGCCAAGAGTATCGCAACATCTCGACATCAAGATTATCAAGATATCCAAGATCATCCAACAAGTCTCAAAAATGTTCCATCCACTTCCATCCACTTCCATCAATTTCAAATTGAACTCATCATATTCATCCACTTCCATCGTCTCGTCTTGAATTTGTTCACTGGCAGGACGACCTCTATGATTCGACGAAGGTCGGCTTTTCGGCGCCACTGAAATATCATCGAGGACCGGGGTCAGGGTCAACGGGTCAACGCGGTTGTGCCGCTTGCCGCAGCACATGTGATTCTTGATGATTTTTGAATTCTTGAGAGTGTTGCTGGATATGTTGAATTATTTGGATATGTTTTGGAGATTTGCGTCAGGATTGTGGCAGGTTGAAATTTGAATATGCTTAGTATGTTAGTTGAAATTTGCGACCAGCCTCCGGGCTTAGTGAGTGAATATAAAGATCACATTACCTCCAAGTGTTTCTTATTGCTTTGGTCATGCTGCGCACCTTCATTGGCGCTTGACAAAAGAACATCATGAAACCATTGCTTGAAGATTGCAGTTGAGTCCTGCGGAGATCTTGCCAGCAGAAACATTTCATGCATTTCAATGCATTTTGTAGATATTTGTAGGCCAACGGCTTAAAGTGTCAGAGTTTGTAATTGCTAGCATTATTGCCAGAGATTGCGGTGTTTGATGTCCAATGTTTTGAGCCTCGTCTCTTAAACGTCCGTTTTGAAAAGCGTTCCTTGCCGAAACCAGAGCGCCAGCGCATTTTGCCGGTGATGTCAGCTCCTGTTCTTTTTTCAACAGGGCTGGACCAAGTAACAATAGAAATAAGGTAAGGGTGAACATTTGTTGGGAGTGAAATTTGGTGGGAAGATGTGGGAGGATTTCAGGAAATGACGTGACATGAGGAAAGCATATGGGGCGGATTTTTTTTGCCCGTTTTGACAGGTTTGTTGCCCTTAACGCCCTTACAAATGCAATGTTCCATCCTATCATATAGGCACCCCAAAGCAGGAGGCGTCACGGCCGAAACCCATTAACAAAGAAGATAATCGGCTCAGGAAGGCCACCCACACAGCACCCAGCATGGCCACGGAAAAACGCAGCAAGCGCATCATTCCGGACACTTTTTCATCTGCGTGGCAGGCGCAGTATTTCGTGCACGTTGCTACAAAGTTGGCAGGCATGGGTCATTTAAAGACTGTTTGTTGAACATGTTCATTTTACGTGGCAGGCGCAGCAGATCTGCATCTAGGAGGATGTTTTGCAACCTCGAAAACGGTGACTGTTGTCCTTTTTTGACTTGGTATTTGATGATGATTCCACTTGGCAAGCACAGGACTTCGGATGTTTCAGGTCCATTTTTCGTGGCAGGCGCAATACCTTTGAAGGCCCTTGAAAAAGTCGCTCCTTGCCTAGGTAAAACGTTGTTTTTCGAAATCTCAGCATCCGTTGTTCTTAGTGCGCGCAGTAATTTGGGAGTTTGCAAGTTTCGCCCGCGCAACCCTTACGGCATTTGGTGCGCGTCAGATCGGTGCCGTTGTGGCGCGGTACTGATTTTGTTTCTTCTTCAGAAGTTGTGTAGAGATTCTATCCAGCCATGCCGTGCCATTAAAGATCTTCACAAAGTGATCTTGCACAGGATCTGCAAAGAATGTCTTCCAAGGGATCTTGTAAAGAGAGCTTCACAAGGATGCTGTAAGAGATCATGTTTCAAGATCCTGCCAAGAGGCCTGTCAAGAGGTATTGTGCAGAGATCCTGCAGTCTCTTTCATAAGAAAGCGCGTTCGTGCACTCTTCCTTAGTTGACTGCAACCATTGTTCGGGGTCGCTTGCTGGGATATTTTTTACATCGTTTCTGAAACTATGCGTAGCCATGCATCCTGACCGCTTGGCCGACATCATCAACAGGCCTATCGGGCCTGCAGGGGGGCGAGCACTCGCTTGTGCACTGGATTTTTCCTCGCTTCTCCACTAGATTTTTCCATCGCTTGTGCACTGGATTTGCTTTGCAATTTGAAATGAACTACTGTAATACAGATAAATATGGCGCGGCAGGTGCGTTACTTTCAATGTAAAGAAGGAGTGGGAGTGAAAACGGGCGATCGTCTCTGACCTGCATAGTGCCGCTTGCAGAAACGGGCACGCCCTGCATTGTGTACTGTATTGATAGTTGTCAGAAGCCCAAAGTAGGCTGAACAGTGTGTTGGATCACATCTTGCTACTATGTCCACTTGCCACCCCTCACCCCTAAACCCTAAAAGGTAGTGATAGTTGTCAGAAGTCAGTACGTAGCAGTAGAGTGAAGAGCGTGTCCAAGTAGATCTTGGTCCTATGTCTGCTTCCCCCCCTCCCCATCTGGTGCGTATGTGAAAGGACGTCAATACCCCACCCCACCCCACCCCACCCAACCCCAGATGCACATGTTCATGAATATGAGTGCAAGTCATTGACTGAACGCCATTGTGCTGCGCATGTGTCAGTGAACGTTCCCATTCTGGCGCACATGTGAAAAGGACGTTAACATCCCACCCTACCCCACCTCACCCTACCCCACCTCACCCCACTCCAGATGCGCATGTTGATGAATATGAGTGTATATTTAAGCGCTTACGCGCGACAGCCGGCCAGGGGCCCATGTTGAGGTGATATGGGTCTAGCTGGGAGCAAGATCTTAAGGCTATGTTGCCCCATCTTGAGGCTATGTTGGTCCAGCTTGGGGCTATGTTGGCCCACCTTGGCGCTATGTTGGCCCGTCTTGGGGCCTAGGTTGACACATGTTGAGCCAAAAGATCCTAAAAATGGGAACAGCAAAAAAACACAGTAAAACGCAGGATATTTTGATGGTCGGCGGCCTATCTTGGGGCTATGTTGGCCCATCTTGAGGCAACGTGGGCCCATCTTGGGGCTATGTTGGCCCATCTTGGGGCTATGTTGGCCCATCTTGGTGCCCCATCTTGGGGCTATGTTCGCCCATCTTGAGGCCTATGTTGGCCCATGTTGACCCATCTTGAGCCACAAGCTCCCAAAAAATGGGAAAAAATGGGAAGAGCACGGTTGTGCGGATGGTTTGTGACTAACACCTTGAATTACATGTCCATTTCCGCAAGGGCTGGCTCCACTCCCAAGCTGTCAGGGCTCTGGAGCAGTGCATAGCCACTAAGGGCGAGTGTCTTGTACCAAAAGATTTGGAGAATTTCCAAAATGGGTATGGAGCCCGATTCAGCGTCTATCAGAAAGGAAATGGAACAACTCGCACCCACACAAGCGCAATTGAAAAGCATGATGCTGAAGCATGTCATTTAGAATGGCCGGCAATTGCAGCAGTAGTGGTAGCAGTCCTCGTACTTGGAGGGCTGGCATTGGCAATTCTTGTCCGTCGTCTTCGGGGATCCCAGAAGGCAACTACACCCCATGGTGGCAACGAAACAACAGCTTGACCAAATTATGCAAGATCAACGTGGTGGATAGGCGAGCGCCTAAAGCGTCCAATAGGGTGGGTGGGAAATTCTTGCCGTGAAATTGTGCTACCAGCTAGACCAACAGGAATTGTTTAAAAAACCGGTTCCAGAAACATGAGAACTGCTGCATTGTTCAGTATATAACTGAAGTCTTTGTCCTTTCTCTTGTCCTGGCTGCAGAGATTGCCACAGGACTTTATCAACCTGATCGCCTGATTGCCACCGCTGCGGGATTTGACAATGTCCATGCCACGCATAGGGCGTAGAGCCAACCAGGGTCGCAGATGCCTTAGGCCCTTTGAATTCACGGACGTAAGTTTCGTGGAAATTTGTGGTTTGCATTTCTTCAGCTGAGCCTAGCTGGCCCATAGCAAGGTTGTAAAGCCGCAAGTAAAGTGTAAACTTTGCTTTAGTCTTCCAACTTTCAGGCACTGACACTTTCACAAACAATAGTGTCAGTGGAGTCCCCGGCTTGCCTCTCCTTTAGCTGTCTAGGATATTTTTTCTTGCGAGGACGGGTGAAAATGAAGCCAGGGAGGGTCTACAACATGTGGAGTTCTGAGACTTGGTCGGTTCGAACCATGAACATTCGATTCTCGTGCCTCGCGCAGACCACCAGGAGGCTCCGAGGTGCAAGTTGCATTGACCTCGCCGAGCTAATTGGACTGAAGTGCTATCTGCTCCTTGTGGTGCTATCTACTTGGTCCCGTGGTGCTATCTACATGTCTGGTACTGATGGTAATGCTCATACTTGACTTGCCACTAACACCTGCACATGGCTACATGGTTTTGAGTGTCAATGTGTACCTTTGTGCTTCACATGTTTGTCACTGAAATACCGTGCCTGAACTATGCTTATGCTTCAAAGGGTGGATCTTCATACTGCTTGCTGCATAGAAGGCCTGCTGGCCCAAGCCCACTCGTTTTTCTAACTTTCAGCATGTCCTTTGGCTTCCTCGAAGCTTTTGAAGTTGCCGGCAGCGTGCCCAAGGCCTGGGCCCGCTGGAATTAGATCCATCTCTGGTGCCCAATGACGGTCTATCCATTAGCCAAAGGAAGTTTAGTTAGAAAACTTCTGAGTTACCGACGATTGTCAGGGTTAGCATTCCCATTATCATGTCAACCAAATCATCATGTCAACCAACCATCATCAAGTAGTTGAAGTGTGACAGATCTGGAACGTGTGAATTCACGGATGAAAACGCTCTTGTGCGCGAAACCCTGTGTCTTTTTTTTTCGGGTAGTGCGCTCCTGGGGGTTGCCGAAGTAGGGTCTCTGTTCTGGGAATGCCGCCGGCAAAAAATGTACAGGCCTGTAGCGAGAAATCGATTTCACACAAAGCGTTAAAAAAAGCTGCGTTTGGAGCAGCCCCGGATTTGTGTGGTCGGGTCCCCATTGCAATGCGAGCGATGCGCAAACCTTGGTCGATTTGGGGTGACGCTCCTGCTCTGCGGGTTTGCAACCGGCTGTGACAAAACGCATTGGCACGGCTGCGCGCAGCAAAGCATGAGTGATTCTGCGACGCTCCTGGCAAGCCGGTTTGCAGCTTGAGGTTGCTCAACGCATTGTAGCCGCTGCGCGCAATAGTTCTTGACCATATACTCTTGTGCTATGCGGGATTGCAGCTGGAGGTTGCTAAACGGATTGTACCAGCTGCGCGAAGAGAAGAATTGGGTTGCAGAAGCTGGAGCTAGCTGGAGGGCAGCTGAGAGCAGAAGTAGCCCAGAAAAGTGACTGGTCAGAGAAGAAGTAGCTGAGAAGAGACGCCTTAGCGAAGAGGTCGCTCAGTGAAGAAGCAGCTCGACAAAGAAAAGTAGCTCACTCACTCATCCATCCATCCATCCATCCATCCATCCATCCATCCGTCCTTTCGTCCTGCCTGCCTGCCTGCTTGCCTGCCTGCCTTCCTTCCTTCCTTCCTTCCTTCCTTCCTTCTGTTAATTCATTCGTTTAGTCATTGATTCATTGATTATTTGATTCACTAGTTCATTCGTTTAATGACTCACTGGATCAATGATTCATTGACTCATTGATTCAATGACTGATTCAGTGATTCGTTGGTTCATTGATTCAATTCAATGGTTCATTGAACCACTGAACCATTCATTCCTGTATTCAAAGATCGGTTCACTGACTCATTGGTTCATTGATTCATTGATTCGTTGATTCACTGCATCACCGACTCATTGATTCATTGGTTCATTGATTCGTTGATTTGCCGACTCATGGATTCATTGGTTCATTGGTTCATTGATTCCATGATTCATTGATTCACTGGTTCATTGGTTCATTGATTCGTTGTTTTTTTCAGTCAGCTGTGCCTGGATTCTTTCATGTGGGGTTTTCCTAGAATGGGGGTGCCCCAAAGTGGATGGTTTGTAATGGACAGTCCTATTAAAATGGATGATTTTGGGGCACCCATTTTTTTAGGAAACCTCCATGTCATTTCAGTGGCATCTCCACAACTGCAACACTTCGTTCGTTGCTTCTGCATCTCAAAAACCTTCCTATAGGCAATCTTCTTCCTATAGTTGTTTCAATTTTTCGAACCTTCCGCCCCGGTGCGTGCCGGGCACTACTGGTAACTATCCCGCAATTATCGTGTGCAGTGGCGCTTTGGTTCCACAGGTTGGAAAATATCAGCGACCCAGTCAGATACATGTTCATCTCCTTGATGATTTTGACGCATTCTCGGCAATTACTAGCGTGTCTAGACATGTCAAGACTTCCAAACGAAAGCTGCATCCTGCAAGGTGCCGCAGACCGTGGATGAAAGCCTTGCCCGACGCCGCTGGGCTGATTTTATTGTGCGACTCTGTCCCATACAGCTTCTACTGGCCAGTATGAGTGCTAGCCTTTTAGTCAACTCTTTCGGATTTCTGTTGGAATTGTTGAGATGCTGGGAAGTCGACGTTTGAAAGTTAAGATGTTGGCGTTGGGCTAAATAAGATGGTGCTGACTTTAAGTGGCTACTCCCGGCAAGTTTGTGGCGCCAGCCGCCAGCACTAAGGTTTGGCTGGAGACAGTAGCTACATAAATGGGCTCTTAACAAGCGTTGCAATCTTTGCCGTGGTGGTGGGCATTGGCTTGGCAATCAAACTCTTTTATCGTCAGCAGAAACCGACCGATGAACACTCTTCGTCGCCCGTGCACCGGTCACAAGGCCGTGCTGCAGCAGAAACTGTGGGCCGACGAGATGTCGCCGAACGTGAGCCACCGGTGGCGCCTCTTCCAGCACCTGTGGCGCCTCCACCAAAGCCGCCACCAAGTTCCATAGAGACCAAGAGATCCAAAGCATTAGAAGCCTTTAGGAGGTTAGATCGAGATGACAACGGTTTTATCTCTCGTTTAGAGTTGCAGTCAGTGCTGGATCATCTACCGCACAACATCGCTGATGCAGTGTTTCAAGCAGTTGACAAAGATGGTGATGGTCGGATCTCACTTCAAGAGTTCGAAGAGAAATTTTATCCAATGATCTTTGATCCAAGCGGACCACCTCAAATCGATTGGGAAGGATCGTGGCTAATGGAGTGGCCAGGTGGTGAGCATTTTGTGTCAACCATTGTTTGTGGCCGGTTCAATGCGGTGCATTTGCATCAAGTGTTTCACTTGCAAACAGAGCACGATCCGCCGCAATTCGTGTGGCGAGATGGCACGGTGCAGCAACTAGTACTAGAGAGCTCAGAGGAAAGAAAGCTCAAATGGAGGTTGGACCAGAAAAGGTGCAGAGGCCAGTACCTGCATTGGGTAAGGATCCCGCATTGTAAGATCAACAGAGCTCATACCATGGACCTAGCAAAGGAGAAGTGTGACTACGTGTGCAAACAATGCGAAATGTCAAGAAGCAATGGATGGTTCTGGCGATGCTCTTCATGCCATGATTCAGTCCAATCTTCACTTTGCCCGGTTTGCGCAGCAGTGCCCCCGGAACCTGAACATGTTGTGTTCGGCATCAGTGCAACCTATGTTCTTGGGAACTTTCCAGACCTAGCTCAATTGGCCACTAAGGAAGAGAATCCGAACTTCTACAGGATGGCCGATGTATTGGCTAAAGGAGAAAGAGGCCTTGGCTACCGAAAGATTTGCCCCCGGGATGGAAAGCCCGGTTGCAGCATAGTTGATGCTGTGGACGAGCGCCACAGGGGCAAAGTGACCCATTTTGTGTCATGGTGTTGGCAATACACACTCAATGATTTTGTGAGTGCAATTGGAGCTTGGGTGCGAGAAGAGGGTGTCAACCCAGATGATGTCTTCCTGTGGGTGTGCTTTTTTTGCAACAATCAGTACCGGATCCTGGAAGCAAAGACTCAAACTGGATCGGATGAGCTGAAGACTGTTTTCGAGAGCCACTTGGCTGAGGCAGGCCGGATGCTGCTTCTCCTGGATAGTTTCGTGAACGACCTCCGCGCGGTTGCTGCGGGTCTATGCATTGCTTTCAGGCCTAGGCAGTGCACAGAAGCGAACAGTTCAGTTGTGGTGTGTGCTTGTTGTGCTTGCACTGACTTGCCACAGAAG
>Ga0126342_10020959_pt1 | contig 10942 bp, 4 predicted proteins | sample Cyp1metagenome_FD_92528 | JGI IMG/M metagenome (GOLD analysis project Ga0126342, IMG submission 92528) | Coral microbial communities from Lord Howe Island, Old Settlement Bay, Australia - Cyphastrea 1 metagenome | ecosystem: Host-associated > Invertebrates > Cnidaria > Coral ... | reverse complement strand
TATGTATGTATATGTATGTATATGTATGTATATGTATGTATATGTATGTATATGTATGTATATGTATGTATGTGTATGTATGTGTATGTATGTGTATGTATGTATGTATGTATGCATGCATGTATGTGTGCATGTATGTGTATGTATATGTGTGTATATGTATGTATGTGTATGTATGTGTATGTATGTGTATGTATGTATGTATGTATGCATGCATGTGTGCATGTATGTGTGCATGTATGTATGCATGCATGTATGTATGCATGTATGTATGCATGCATGTATGTATGCATGCATGCATGCATGTATGTATGTATGCATGTATGTATGCATGCATGTATGCATGTATGTATGCATGCATGCATGTATGTATGTATGCATGCATGCATGCATGTATGTATGCATGTATGTATGCATGCATGCATGCATGTATGTATGTATGTGTGCATGTATGTATGCATGCATGTATGCATGTATGTATGCATGCATGCATGCATGTATGTATGTATGCATGCATGCATGTATGTATGCATGCATGCATGCATGCATGTATGCATGCATGTATGTATGTATGCATGCATGCATGCATGTATGTATGTATGTATGTATGCATGCATGTATGCATGCATGTCTGCTAAGCTGAGGCCATAAACACAAATATGCTCCTTTTTTGGCTCTACCAATGGGTGAACCGGCCCGCATGCCAACCGATGACCGAAATTGTGAACCTACCAATCGGCCTGCATGTTTGTGGCTGGTTTATGCTGGTTTCACGTTTTATTTCTGCTGCACCTGGATACTCTGCGTATTACGGCGATCTGAAGCCAGCCACATGTTCTAACATTGTTGAAATAGCTGTTGTCAGGCTAAGAAAGAAACCTACACAAATCAGTCACATATAGTAATAGAACTTGGAATGTAAATTGTGTAACTTCTTCATCCCAGGTAGTAAGTGGCTAATAAAAAAACATCATGTTTGACTTCTTTTATACGATGTGTTAATATCTATATACTATGTATATGCGGTGATAATCAACAATTCATGATATTGTCAAATAATGTATATAACTAACTTATTTGTGTATCTTAAAATTGAATAATAATGAATTCCCATATTATACTTACATGTATTCATATTGACCAAATAAATCCCCATTCTCAAACATTGTTTGACCCTTATTGGACATAGTAAACCAATATGATACTGTACGAGTGTCAGCTGGCGCCATGACTGTCACAGTTCGCTCGCGTCGTGAATCTAAGCTGAGGGACTAGCGCTCTCCTCATTGGATTGTCCCACATGGAAGTCTCCCAGTGGATCGACCGGGATTACACAGAAAATTTGTGGATGCAAAATGTCTACATTCTGGTTCTTTGTTACATATACGTATATGAAGTCATGGCCCATAGAAATAGGTGATAAACGATGATGATAAACATAGTAGAGTAAGCTCCACTGTTTTCTTAGTCTCGGGTTTTACCAACTAATCATTGTTTGGAGGGTTATTCTTTTTGGGGGGACTATAATCATATTTACCATCTGTGATCATATTTCATCAATACCAATGGGGGTTAATCAATGTTAATCATATCATATCATATCATATCATATCATATATCATATCATATCATATATCATATCATATCATGTCATATATCATATATCATATATCATATATCATATATCATATCATATATCATATATCATATCAATCCTTTTTGGGGATATCCTACTAATAGCCATGTTGCTTCTTTCCCAAAGCCGTTCACGGGTGACCTCCGTCTCACGGCTGGCCGTGGAGGGTGTTGAGGCGCCATCCAAGGCCTCCAGTTATAGTGGGGTAAATGGATTTTTCATGGGATTCTGAATGGTATTTACCATGGGATTTTATGGTGGTTTAATGGTGGTTTAATGGGATTTTATGGTGGTTTAATGGGATTTCATGGTGGTTTAATGGAATTTTATGGGATTTCATGGAATGTTTCAGACATGGGATTTGGATTCCATGGAATTTAGATGAATTTAGGCAGGCACCAATAATAATATGAAGATCTTTGAACTTGCACCAGTAATGGATCTTGCGAACTGCAGCAGGAATTTTTTTTGCGCTACATGATCACTTTGTGGCAAAGAAAAACCTCAGGATTTATCATCAAAGGTCGTTGATCATTTGTTCATTCTCAATTCATCATTTCAATCAGCCTAAAAATAGATCCTGTATATATATATATACAATTAAAAGCTAAAATGTTATATATATATATGTCAGAAATGTGCAAACAATTAATCATCATGGATCATCAACCTGTTCATGTGTTAAACTCAATTCCTGTCAAAGAATTATCTCACTTCAGCAAACCCCAGCATTTGGGCTGATTTGTTTCACATGATTTACGTGGCATGTGAGGCCAAGGGGTATGGCAGGGCGAAGGGGAGAAAATCGCTGGGACTACCAATATATACATATATATTATATACATATATATTATATATATATATTATATATACACACTGTATGTAAATATATATATATATATAATGGGATAATGGTGATATCATCAGGATACAACGGGGATATATAACCAACAATATGATATTTGCGTGTGGCACCTGAAAATGGGCTGTGTATCCCCCAGTTTTGGCAGTGTTGGTACTGGGAAAATGATGAGTAACAACAGTGGATTGAGTGAGATACCATCTTCTCAAACAAAGCCACATTGGAATGTAAACTGTGCCAATGGGATCAAATAGGGCTATCTTCACAAATGCGGCAAGAGATTTCAAAATTGACCAATAATCGGTACCATAATGCGGAAGGAAGAAATCCTGCACCAGTTGGTAGATGGTTTACCCATTATAATCCCACTACTTAACAAATGTACAGTGTTTAATAATCACCAGTAGATACCAACTGGTGCAGGAATTCTTAGTTCCACAGTATGTCACCACACAATATGGAGAGCCCGGCAGCGTAGCCATGCCATTGGTAGACAGCAATGGCCTCTGTATGGTCCATGATCATGCCAAAAAACTCGTTGAACTCCGTAATGAGCACATCATCTACCCTCTGGTAATTTAACATAACTATGGAAAATCACCATTTACAGTGGATTTTCCCATGAAAAATGGTGATAGATCTTTCCATATATAAACGTTTACCAGGCCGGGTACAGTGGCACAGGAAAATGACCATCCCCTTGTTTGTTAACGAACAAATCCACTTCTCATAGCAACTTGATCCAACTCTGGGTCCAATTCCAATCAAGTGGCACAGCAAAATCCTTAAAAAAAACACCAAGCAGCTTTGGGGCTAACAGTTTATATATATATATGGTATATCTATATCTCTATACATCATGATATATATATATATATATATGCTGGTTGATGGTTTTAACCATCTTGAAAAATGATGGAGTTCGTCAATGGGTTTCGGATGACATCCTATATATGAAATGGAAATTAAAAATGTTTGAAACCACCAACCAGTTTAGTGTCGTTGATTGAACTCACCATTTTGTTGTTGCAAAAATTGAAAAAACTGCGGAAGAACTGGCTCCGGCCCACAGAGTGCCAGCCTCGCTCGAGCAATCCTGGCTTTCGCTCCCAGGGGTGCACTGGTTTCCTGATCACTTGGGGACTCCTCTGCAGAACCAGGGCTACTTCTCTGTTTCCGCAGGTTGTAATTCCTGGTGATTAGCCACTTACTGAAACGCACCCACAAGTAGACCGCTGAGCTGCTCCCCACATGAAGTATGTCATACTCATCTATGACAGTAAAACTATCATCTTATCTATCTAAATGGGCATCATGCCAATGTTTCACCAAAGAACTGACTCAACTGACCCAATCACACACACAATATATATATATATATCATCCTAATGGTTCTTTATATATATTATACATCATCCTAATGGTTCTTGGTGACATGATTGCAGTTTGAAACCGCAAAAAAAAAAACGGCCTAGAAACATAGCCCAAGCATCACAAGAACCTGTTCCAAAACTGCCGTAGCTAAACCATGGAGGATCGTTGTCCCATCTGTGGGGACAGAACTCAACAATATTGGGTAATTGTCAGTATACGGTATCAATGATATATATATATATATATTTGTATAATAGAGGGGTTCCCATTTAAGAATACTAATTATGCTAATTATGTATAATACAGGGGTTCCTGCTCTGCAACCTTCATGGATGCTCTAAGCAAGTCAAATCCAAATCCAACACCTCACACAACACGCTGTGGCCGAGAGCACGCGCTGCCAAAACAAACTTTCGAACACAGACATATCAAGACTGTTAACTATTCATAAAATTGGCACCAATAATGACATTACCACAATATATGGTGGTTTCCTACAATGGGGTACCCCAAAATGGATGGTTTATAATGGGAAAATCCTACTAAAATGGATGATTGGGGGGTACCCCCATTTTAGGAGACCCCCATATCTCCGTTTTAAGAATCGTTGTGATTGTTACTCCAAACTTCCCCATGTTCTCCACAGATCAAATCGGTTGACCCCTTCCTGCGTGACCAAGTGTAAAAAACTCGGTCGGCGATTCCTCGGAAGACAGGCGACAGGTTGTACATGGAAGACACCCAAAAGCGCTCCGTGGTACTGGAAGATTTGCCACCAATAAAAGCCCCCAAAATGACCCAGTTTGTAGTTAAACACTCCATACATGAAGCATAAGTGGAGGCAGTGAAGGGAACAATGGGGATACCATACAGGATTGCTCAACCATATTAGAAACATAGGACTGCCTTTGATTTAACAGGATACCAACCACTAGGGATATAAGTGGGGATATAGGATATAATGGAATAATAGTATATGATGGTACCAAACCCGTCATATTGGGGTATAAAATGGTTTTTGTAATGATACATAAGAGGAATATCTAACCAGCAATAGTGGGGAATGTGACATTGGAATGTGGATAGTTTTTCAGTGTATATAACCAACAAATACCAATAATAACAATAGCAAATTAAGGTGTAATGGGGAATCTAAAGGGAAGGGCGGGAAGGATTGGTCCCGAAATGGGACTTACCCACGGCCCTAGTTGGGACGCAGTAATGAATTCACCTAAATAGCTTGGGGTAAGAGCCCTTTTTCACTATAGTGATATATATATATATATATTTATTGCTGTACGTACATTATATAAAATATGTATATATCTAATTATATATATATAACAAAACATATATATATATACATACATACATCCACTTACAACTGCAACTGCACCCCTTGTACTTGTCCAAACATGGAGTGTACTTTTTCTTGTGTCACTTCAGGTTTCATGATGAGTTTCATTGAACTTGGGGTTCTCCCGTTGAAATAACAATGGTTATCTATCCCCTATACAGGGTTGTGCCCTCCAGTGGTTAAAATATTCCCATTCACTAGTTCGATAGGAGGGCACAACATGCTTTTTTTTATGCTTTACCTATGAAAAACCATGGTTTATCAACAGAACTATGGAAAGATCCACCATTTTCATTGGGTAAATCCACGACATTTCGACTGGGCCATGGCTTCTATGTCGCTGGATCCCCATGAACCAATCCTTGGTGTATAGCGTATATCCAAAAAAAATATACCAAAAAAAAATCCCTGGAAAATCCCTGGATATATCCCAAAATTATATAATATATATATATAAGCTTATATTAATATATCCCATTTCATACCCCCAAAAAAACTAGACAAATTCCCATACTCCCAATCATCATAAGTCCCCTCACTGAAATCCCCTAGTTTATCCTCTGGTAAACTAACATAGCTATTGAAAATGGCCCAGTCGAAATAGTGGATATTCCCAGCTATAAAATTGTGGATCTTTCCATAGCTACGTAAACGTTTACCAGAGGGGAAATCCTATTAAATCCCATTAGATCCCATTAAACCACCATAAAATCCCATAAAATCCCCTAGTTTCAGCCCCTGTCAATGCCATGAAATCCCTCAAACAGGTCCCAGCAACAGTGGCCGCTCGTTGCGGTCCAATGAATCCGCGGCGCCACGGTCTGAGGTGCCATAGATCGCCTGCACTTCACCGGTGGTGCAAAACCCACCGTTTCTTTAATGGTTTCTTTTGGTAAAAATGGGATTTTATGGTGGTTTAATGGGATCTAATAGGATTTAATAGGATCTACCCTCTGGTAAACTAACAGTTTGTTGTGGAAAATGGTCCAGTTATAGTTGATTTACCTATCAAAAGTGGTGATTGTCCATAGTTTTTTGTATGTTTACCAGAGGGTAACCATGGGGACACGAGAAAAAATTGAGGATTTGAGGTTCCGAATTTGAAGGACATACATACAGATAATTGGAATTTCAGCATGATGGAGAGTTTAAGCAACTGGGAAAACGGTGTTCTCGGACTCATTGAAGCAGTTGGCAGCCGAGCCAGACCCTAAAATATGCAAAGTTGTCATGTTGGATAGTCATCCAATTTTACCCTCTGGTAAATTAACATAGACCCTGAAAATAAGCCATTTTGAGTGGAAACCAATCTTCCAACCCCTATCTGCCAGGGTCTATGTTAATTTACCGGAGGGTAATTGAAGGGACACTCGAAAGGAACGCATGATTTTAGCCTTTGGTGATCATTGCCATGGCAGTCATGGCAGTGGAAAATCCTAAACGGAAACTGAGATCAATTGATAGTAAAATCAATTACAAACGGTGGATTGCCCAGCTAGCCATGTCTGATTACTTGATGGTGATGAACTGATTCTTTCTGTAATCACCCAACTTTCAAACGCTGTGTATGTATATGTATATAATTGTGTATATATATAATTATATATGTATATCATTCCTCACCAACACACTTGAATCAACTTTGGGCCATGAAAATTCATCTCAAAGATTCTCAAGCAGCTTGCATGAAATCACGCGCAAAAAACTTAATAACCATGACAAAAACAAAAACACAGCTATATTCACTTGACGACTATATGATGTTAAATGACATAGCCATTATCCATGAAATACCCAGTATCCATGACTATATCTATGAGTCATACCAATGTTAAACCACCATATATCACAATTGAATCACCATTAAATAGATATATAATATCACTTTTTTTATTTAATGGATATATATATATATATCCCTATGATTCCCTATGTTTATTGATATCCCTTCAATTTAATAATATCATTATCCATTAAACACCTATGTATATATATAATTGATATCCCTATATAATATAATAATACTAATGATCATATCATATAATCATATCAATCCATAATTATTATAGGTATATTATCCATATACTCATATATGATATCCCTATAATATACCTACATCTATCCGAATCTATCCATTCGATCTCATCGCGATCTCCTCCGAGCCTCACAGCTGGAGGGGTCTTGGAGCAGCAAGCGCCAGGCGCGTTTCGTGGCCAAGAGCTGATGGTCGAAAAACGCCGCGAACCAACCGAGGGGGTGAGCTGATGTCAGTATATTTTCACCTGGAGGGGTTACCCTCTGGTAAACTCACATAACTGTGGAAAATCACCATTTTTAGTGGCTAAATCCACTATAAATGGCCATGTTCAATAGCTATGTTAGTTTACCAGAGGGTAACTACTATCAATGGATTGGTTTAAGGAACAAATTACAGGAAACCCACATGTTTAATGGGACAATCTATGGTTTCCGGCTTCGATTTTCCCTTAAACCAATCCAATGATACTATCACTATCATTTATTGGGGGTTAGATATTAACTATCTTCATTTATCATATGCAGTCATTGACTAACGCAGCACTCACTAATGAGGATTAATATCATGAAGTATCTGAGAAAAACTCCTGGCTGAGGATAGCATCCCTATTCAAAACGTGGCATACGGATAGTTAATCAAAGCAATATTGGGGTTAGATATCCGATGATCATCATTACCATTACCATCCTTAAAATCATTACCATGGTAGTTACCATCTTAATTATTACCAATCTAGGATGATCAAAAACTATCTCAAGTAACAAAATTACAAGTAGGGCAGCGCACGAGGCGGATGGCGGAAGTTTTCAGCAGGTAGGAATGTTGTCCCAAAGGAGTGTAAGACATGTTTTGCCCATGAGTTGCAAGTATCACTATTTAGGATATTAAGATATTAAGTATCTTAGCTAATGAGGATAGTGTCCCCTGATATTCTTAGTTACATACTGATAGTTAACAATATGGAGGGTTAGATGTTCACGATCTTAGCTATCTATAAAAAACATATGTAATGACCAATATAATCCCAAGTCAGCATAAACCAATTACATATGATGTACCCTCCTGTAAACGTTTGCATAGATGTGGAAAAGCCAGCAATTGTCGATCATGGCCCGAACAGGAAACCGCAGAGTATCTGTTCATCTTGGTCCATGCGGAGGTTCTCCAAAGATATCTCGGATATATTAAGTTTTATATATAAAACATATGCATAGAGATTGATCATCAACATTTTTCCATGTCTATGTATATGATCTGATAATTTAATTGGTTGGTATATAAAATACCTTTATGCATAGGAAAAAAAACTGTACATGCCATGTTTATCTTGGTTTGTCACTGTTCTTGTCCATGTGCCCAGCATCTGCTCTTTGCGGCACTGACCAGTTCACCCTCATTCCAAACTACAGTAGTTGGTTGAGATATTGATATAGGTTACCTACTAGTTGTTGGATTACTACTAGTTGTTGGATTCCAAACTATAAGTGATATTTTTCTGATCCATTTATAGTCATTTATATTCATTTATATGTTATGAGAGCAGGCTTCCATCTCTGGATCATCTTGGTGGCATCCCCACTGGATGGATTAGATCACCAACCTGGTTTGGATTAGGTCATCCAGCACATTTCATGGGAATCCAAACTAATAATGGATATGTAAACGATTCCCTATCCCCCAATGCCCCAATGAATGAATCGGTTTTCACTCAGTTAACCACCACGGATTCAAAAAAGGTTCCCTTGGTACCTTAGACTGGAAAACGGGTATCCCTGAATTTCGAAGTCTTTTCTTGTATTCAATACATGATTCTAGGACAAAAATTTTCACAACATGTTTCCATGTTTCCACCCTGAATTCCAGAAAATGGATGGAATCAGATTTACAGCCATTGTATTGTTTCCTTCCTTGGGTAAAATTTATAACCATTAACGAAGCTCGATGGTAAGAATTTTCTTGATCTACTCTGTACGACCTCCAAGCAACCTCCGCCACCGGAGGTGAAAAAGCTGAACCCGAGGGACCCAAATGATCAACAGCCGGTTGGGCTTCGTAAGACTCTTAATTGGACAATACCCATGTATATATATATGAATATGTATGAATCCAAAGCATAATATACATTAGTATCATGTAGTACATGATTTTGATTCATTTATACACGTAGAGTGGACATGAGTGGACATTGTACATAGTACACAAGCAACATGTGCCACCTCGGGGTCAATCTCTGCGAATGCGATGCATCGATGCATTTGCACGTCATGGACCTTGCTGAGGGGATGTATATGGGATTTAAATGGTATTTATATAGTGGGTCCTTCATTGTGAGTGGGATTCACATGTGTTGATGGGATCTAAATGTTTAAATGGGGACTGGGGATTTAACTACCATTTAAATTGAGTGTTCACAGTGTTCACTGATCGAATGGCATCTTATGGTGATTTTCGCCTGGGATGATATAACCAATGTGATGGTCATGGGGATATAATGTGAATATTTAACGATCCGTAAATGGAGATATGATGGGATAACACAAGATATTTTTGATGTGGATACAATGGAAGTTGAACAGACTAGAATTGGATACTATCAAGCACCAAAACGACCAGTTGGGTTGGTAACCGGTAACCAGGGTTATATTCCAGCTACAATGGGTGACATAGGGAGGATTCAACGAACCACGATGGGTTCTCATTGGGTCTGTCTCAGCTGCATGGGGGGTTAACCACAAGACAATGCGATTTAACTATCAATCATTGTTGATGTAATGGGATCTAATGGGGAAGTGTATATGTATAACATTACATAACTATAATATGATATAATATGATTTAATGGGGATATACAATGGATATATATATATATTCTGAATACATATATATGTATAATATATGTATATATATACATATATATATGTATATAAGCCGCTGGGATTTGGGTCGGGATTTTGGTGGTAAACATAGCCCCAACCATCAAGGAATTATTGGATTAGTCGGATTAGTACATTTCAACCATATTATTAACAATTTATTAACAATTATGGATTCATATTGTTAGATGGATACCTCAATATTTCCTTTTTTTTAGAGTATCTATGTTAATCCCTATATTAAAAAAAGCCGATGTTCCAGGTCCGCTATGTTAGTTTCCTGGAGGGCAATGCATATTATAGTACAAAAACATATTGGATAACCAAGCACCATTTCTAAGGAATGAGCACATAACCAGCTACAAGATTAACCAAGCATGCATTAGGAGCATTAGGATAATCTCCCAACCTGACACAAAAATAAAACAATCTCAGCTCCATTTAGGGCAACCCCATGTTGACGTCGGTTATGATTTAAATAGAATTATAGTATGTCCAATCAGCACATACTACTAATACACATGTATATATATACAGTATATACAGTATATGCAGTATATACAGTATATGCAGTATATATAGTATATATAGTATATATAGTATATATAGTATATATAGTATATATAGTATATATATATAGTATATATAGTACATATAGTGTATATATATAGTACATATAGTGTATGTATAGTATATATAGTGTATATATATAGTATATATAGTATATATAAAGTATATATATAGTATATATATAGTATATATATATATATAGTATATATATAGTATATATATAGTATATATA
>Ga0126342_10020958_pt1 | contig 10943 bp, 7 predicted proteins | sample Cyp1metagenome_FD_92528 | JGI IMG/M metagenome (GOLD analysis project Ga0126342, IMG submission 92528) | Coral microbial communities from Lord Howe Island, Old Settlement Bay, Australia - Cyphastrea 1 metagenome | ecosystem: Host-associated > Invertebrates > Cnidaria > Coral ... | reverse complement strand
TATCTATCTATCCATCTATCTATCTATCTATCCATCTATCTATCTTTCTATCTATCTATCTATCTATATGTATATAGATATAGATATAGAGATAGATATAGATATAGCTATAGATAGATATACATATATATATAGATATAGATAGATCGATCGATAGATAGATAGATAGATAGTAAGTATACAGGATGTTCCCAACAGTATGATGGCCTACCTATGTTCAGGCTATTACTTTATGGTATGGTTTTCAGCTGGGGGACCTAGGCCATTGCGACGCTGGTGTCGCTTCTCTTTGCGGTGCCGGGGTTGGATTGGGATTCCCCAATTCAACACTTTGAGACATTCTCTGGACAAATGGAAGTCACCAAGGCTGAATGGCGTGTTTCTGGACTGGAATTGAATCCCATGCAGCGTTGTTGTTATTCATTGCGCAAAACCTACAACCCCCAAAAGCATTGAAGCAGGCGTCCAGGTACCCCATGATTTGTTGTTTGGGCCCAATCAATTCTAGACCACAATATGGGGCTATCAATTTTGCGGGGTCCCACAAAAAGGATTTTGTGACAGGGAATCCACAAAAAATGGTTTATCAAATGATGCCTTACATGTTTGGGGGTCGTTGATATTTAGGCTGGCCGTGCTGCCCAGCCTTTTGATGTGGAGTTGGATTCAGTGAATATGGATTTGACCTCAAGCATTGGGTTTTCGAATGCGCTTTACTATGCGGCCAACCTGGAACCGGGCAGTGGCCACACCTCTGCGCCGGTTTGTTCCACATTTGTTTTCATGACCCTTATCTTAGTTCAGTTGTCTTTGCAGGGGTAAAGCTTTTAGTTTGTTTTTACCATTATCCCACATTTTCTGGTGGCTCTGGTTTTGAAAGGGTTCCACCCTGATTTGAGACCCTTTTCAGCCTGAGTTTCCCTGCTACTCCAAGGTCTCGTGGATCGACGTGGAGGAGCAAAGTCAATCCTCTTGGCCGACGGGACAGTGTGGCAGTCCAGGTTGGAAACTTGCTATGCGCAAGAGCCCTGGTGTTGATATTAATCATAGCTGCTAAAGGATGTTTCTGGGTTCTTGAACAGCCGGGCACGAGCGTGATGGAACTACATCCACTCTTCCAAGCCCTCCTTCGACTTCTCCCTGGGGTGGTGAAAAAGACCATCAATATGAGTTCCTTTGGGGCTCCCACAAAGAAGAGAACTCTTTTGTATTCGAGCAACTTTGCTTTCAAGAATCCTTTTGGGGATTGGACCATGTATACAATGTACAAGCTTCCTGTGTTTAGCCATTACCATACTCTATAAATACGACTACATTCATACCTACATAAGAAAACAATATGATATATCCAAAGCATCTAAAAGTCTATATCAATCCATCCAGAGCTACTGCAAGGTCATCGAGCAATCGACAGCATCGACGACTTCAAGGTTCCAGAGAGGCTTGAGGAAAGGCAGATGGTTGTCCACTACAGGAATGCGAAAGGAGAAGCTAGATGCCACGGAGGGAGTGATCTTAAAGGTTCACAAGCATATCCACGGGCGTTTCTCGATTGAAACACGTTCACTAAATCAAGTTTTGATGTATTGTGTTGTGTGTGATGGCTAGGTTCAACAGAGTTTTCTCAATATCCATTCGTTTAGGACAGTTCGGGAACACCAAGCCAACTATGGGCATAGTTTGTCATTTTAGCCCACGACACATCTTTTCGGGCACTTCCTGACCCCTTCCGGTCTGCCAGCGGCCTCGCTGCAGTTTTGGCGACGCCCTCTCGAAGTGCAGAACCTTGCATGCGAAGAAGATCACTCGAAAAGCTAAGGCTTTCTTAAAGAAGGCACGTGCTACCAGCAACGACTTTGATATGAGACCTCGCAAAAACCGTGCATGGGTTACCCAGGCTTGCCTGCAACCTGTGATGGAGTTTCTAGCTGGCAAGTAAAATACTTTGCCTACATACAATGCAAATTCAAAACCATTGGATTCCCAGTGGTGGTCGGGGCCTGCTTAGACCTGCTTAGATGATTTCAACCCAAGGGTCAAAGCAACCACAGAGCAACAAAGGGAAAAGGGACCACATGAATGGGGTGGCAAGCCTCATAACATGTCACAGCTGGCACATTGTTTGGAAAGTTAAATCACTAGTTGCAACAGTCTCCTTTCCAAGTCGTGGTACACCCACTGCGTTTCCATGTCTAAGATCCTTCACAGAATTATCAACCCTTGCCAAGCTTCTTTGGTTGAACATCAGAGTTTAGCTGCTTCAACCCCGCAGGACACCCATGCCCCGCCTTGTTTTGAAGAGAGCTCTCGGCAAATCTCGCCTGTTTGCAGCCAGAATTGTTCGGGATGGGTGGCAGACTATCTGGTTCAGATCGATTTACAAAAAAATCATGCCAAAAGCATCCAAATGCACTCGTGCGCTTTGGAGAGAGAAACGTGCGCAAAACTGCGAAACAATGCGCCTAGTAGTTTTGCATTTTTTCCACCATGTTGGAGCCATCGAGATTTTTGATATTGTTTTTGAACTCACTGGGTTTGCAATCTTACACGTGCGAATTGCAGCAGGATCACAGGTTTCCAAACCAGTTTTTCCAAAAAGTTGCCATGGACAAGGCACCGTCGAAACGTCACAGGAGTAAGTCAGCTCCAGAGACAGAGTCCAAGACCAAGAGGCCATCTGCCTTGAGGAAGCCAACAGTTTCGTCTTCTACCCCTGCTGAAAGACTTCAGAAGTACTTAGCAGAGAAGAAATTGAAAGACCGCGCAAGTTCTGCAACCTCCAAGGCTTCGTCAAGGGGTGCTTCGAGATCTTCGAAGAAGGACGCTTTGAAGAAACATGAAAAGAAGGAGAAGAAGGAGAAGAAGGACGTCAAGAAGAAAGTGTCGGGAGGTAAAGCTGTCCCGGTGATGAAAGTCAACAAGGGTGACAAGTTTGAGAAGTCGAAGTCAAAGAGCATGTCCAAAGAGGACAAGAAGAAGGCTGCTGTCAAGGAACAGAAGAAAGGTAAAGATGTGAAGAAAGGCGAGAGGGAATGTTCCAGAAAGACAAAGGAGGATAAGAAGGTCAAGGAGGATGAGGGAAGGAAAGCTGAGACCAAAGAAAAGGATGGTAGAAAGAACCAGACAACTGAGACCGAGAAGAAGCCAGATCAGCCAGGTACCATAGACAAGAAGACGAAGGGTGAGGCGAAGGATACAAGCAATAAGAAAAAGGGCGAGGAAAAGATCAAGTTCGTTCCAAGCCAAAAGAAGAAGGTTGAACACATCTTCCACACTCCGCCTGCAAAGGCTTCTCATTCCCCTGCTTCTGCTTCGAGCTTGACTTCAAAGCAGCGAGCTGAGATGCACCTCCGTTCCCTTGGAGACCTGCTTCAGGCTTCTGATGACGATTCAGTGTCGGCAACCGATATGGACGAGTTTCTCTCTGAAATCGCCACTCAGGGCAAAAAGGCAGCTGCAGATGAGGCAAAGGAAGACAAGGATCCACAGGAGGTTGAAAAGGCAAAGGAGAGCAAAGATAAGGAAGAGTCAAGTGATGTTAGCTCCAACGATGGAGATGAAAGTGAAGGTGGTGAGGATGAAGAAAGTGAGGAGGAATCTCCAGACAAGGACGATGTTTCCTCGGACCTCGACAGTGACGAAAAGGTGGGATCGGGGGATGATCTTGAGGAAGATGAGGAAGATGAGGAAGATGAGGAAGATGAAGACGACGAAGGAGAAGATAAAGATGATGATGAAGAGAGTGCTGAAGATGAAGTGACAAAAGATGAGAAGGAAGTGGAGAAGAAACCGGAGGAGGAAGGAGAGGACAAAGACAAGGCACCTGCCACCGAAGCATGCCACGCTTTGGTGCCTGCTACTGCAGGAGCTGCTGAGGCAACCAATGCCTTGCGAAATTCAACCACCAACAAGAGAGAGTGGGACGCGTTCTGCCGTCAGCTCAAGAGTGGCAACAAGATCCCATGCCAAGTTTCAGAGTATGCGCAAAATGCTGCAAACAAGACCTGCCTTTTTGGCATGTGGCTTGACTCTGGGAAGGACTGGAACCAATGCTCACTCACTTTGGAAAGGACGCTGAAGCAGAAGAAAGAATCAGAAAAAGGCTGGTGCGCAGTTCAAGGTCGAGAACTGAAAAAAAAGTATGAAGGAAACCCCGAAAAGTACCAGAAGTTGGTTGAAAGCAGGAAAAAATCCGGGTTATGGTATCCGGACGACGACTTTCCGGATGATGATGAAGAGCCTAGATTTATTTATGGAAAATACCCCAAAGACCCATCAAAGGTTTCAATACAGGGCCTAGTCTCATTATTCATGGAAGAATATGTCCACAAGAGCTATCAAAAGTTTAAACAACAGAAAAGATATGACTATATCCAAAAGAGCTATCAACAGTTTAAACAACAAAAAAGAAATGACTATTTGCCACGAAGGTGGTCTGTTCTTGACACTCACAACCCTTTCACTGCCTGCATATGCCTGCACTAAGGAAGCTTGGTTTTTCATGCGGGTTGGCAACTCTTTCAAGCGAAAAGACATCACAGAGGAGTCCATGAAGTTGAAAGGATCCATGGATGTCGACCCTTCCCTCCGTGAAGCCCTGACAGATGCCGATGAGGGCATTTTCAGGCCTGGGGCTCTTCCAAAGATGCAGACTTCGTCCACCAACGGCAACAAGCTGCTCCTGGATGCTGTGGAGAAGGCCAGGGCATGTGGTTGGCATGTGGTTGGGACCAGGGCCCGCACTTGCAACTGCTTAACTACCCAAGGGCAAATGCATTATGTCAGATTTCTCTTGGGTTACCATGGATACCCCATATTCTCACTTGAGATTGCTCACACTCCATCCAAACACCCTCTCATGCAGGTGGTTGCAGCACCAAAAAAAAAGGCGAAGGACAAGGAGAATGCTGACAAAGCTCCAGCAGAGGAGGTTGTACCACAGACTTGGGAAGAGAAAGCGAAGGATATCATGGGAGAGTTACTTTCTGACGCTGCAAAGGCCAGAACTGAGTCCATCAAGCTTTCCAATGTTCCGTATGCCAAGGAATTGTCAGATCAGATGCTGCAACATGCAGCAAAGTTGGAAGGTTTCTACAAAGAGATCGAGAATAATGTCGCTCATGGGGCAGGGGAGAAAGAGTTCAAGTCCTTGATGAAGAACGTCATTGAAGCCACCGCATTCACGGCCAAAGCTCAGGCCTGGGGGGACAGCTGTCAATCTTTAAAAAGGGGTGCAGTGTATTGATCTGTGTGTGTGGGATGTGATATCTAAAGAATATGCGGCTTAAAACTATCTTTATGTCAATAAGATATAGAATAGGTATGAAGCGCAATATACATATATACAATTGTATTTACACATATGCATATGCATATGCATATATATATATATGCATGTATGCATGCATACATACACACACGCACACACATACATATATATATATATATATATATATGTTTACATATATACATACATACATACATACATGCATACATACATACATGCATACCGGTATGTATTTGTATATAAGTATATTTACAAATATATGTATTTATATGTATTTTTATTTACATACATAAAACATGTATGTACATATATTCACACACACACGTATGCATATAAATATATATATATATATATATGATTGGTTTCCTAACCAGGATCATCGCCCCAAACAACAACCCTTCTTTGGGATCTTCTTGACCGAAAAAAGATTCACCTTATTCGTCAATGGGTTCTCACCTAAAATCCCCAAGTTTTGTCAATAGCATCTCACCGAACAACAACCCTTCTTTGGACATCTTGAGTGGTCACTTGATACCCAGGCAGCATCTGCAGCCTTGCTGAAGCCACCTTCGAAGTCCAAGTCCAAAAAGTCCAGTGGCAGCAAAGCCAAGAAGACTAAAAAAACCAAATGAGCCGTGAGTTTCAGAAATCCTTTTTGGTTTCTTGAATGAGCTATGTCATTCAGGGGTTAGGTACAAGTGCTACCACTTGTGGCCATGTAGTTACTTCTGTGGCCCCTTAGAGCAACCGGTGACAAATGGCACATTCCAAATTCAAAGTGTGAAGCTTTTGATTCATGCCTATGTGGTTGCGCGGGGTCATGGGACAGGCAGTGTGCGAGCAACCGGCCAGCAATGTTCAAAAAGTTTGTTGGGCAAAGCTATCATCCACCAAAACATTACCCTTTGTTTGAATATAATCTTACAATCAAGTCCACCCATGGGCGTGCTTGGGAACATAGGTATATGTAGATTTTGGTATTGAGCGATCCAAATTCTATTTGTTGTTTGATTTGGCAACCACTGTTTTGATTCCCCCATAAATCTGAATGGCACCCTGCGTCCTGGGCAGCTGCGGCCAGGCATCCCGACTGCTGAATCGTTTTCTAGGCACCTTCAGGGAAGGGCCGGCCACGAGCTCTAGTATGGGTGTGTGTGTGTGTAAGCCATGAACAATCTAAGAATCCAGAACCATTAGATTGATGGTGTGATTGATGCCAAATCTTTTGAAAGTCGTTTTCCCTTGCAGGAAACGCCAGAGACTGGAAGACTACCCTGAGTCAAAAACTGTGCACAAGCTTGCCGACTTGATTGGACGAGGGAAATTGTCTGTTTGTGGAGCAGCGGAGTTGGCATCTACTATAGTTTCTTGTTTGGATTATGTAGCAAAATTAGATGGCTACCTATGCTAACGATGATGTGCCAACCATGATGTAGCAACTGCAGGAGTTGCCCAGCCGGCCTTCAGCCCAGGTTGAAGATCACAAGGAGCTCCCACATCCTGCCATCCGGGCATTCTCAAGCTTGGGCGCAAACGCTGAATATGGGGGCAACATGGAGAGGGACCTTCACCGGTGGCTTCGTGGCCTTTACAGTTTCAAACTCCAATCGTACACCATTCACCTCGACCTCCAGGTTACTATGTTGGCCAAAAAAACACCACTGAACAAATCCTGTTGAATGATCTGGGTGTCAATTTATCTTGAGAAGGTGTGGTACTTCCCCATGGTTTCTTTGGGTTTCAAGAATGTGTTGGAACATGTTGTGATTCCCATGAATACGTTGGATTTCAAAAAGATGATGAAATTTAATGTAACACCCCATGGATTTTATCATATCCAAGATATCTGCCAGGTAAGCGGGAAAACGCCAAAGCGGACACCTGTCAAAGTTCTGTTGCCGCATGAAGTTCTTGATTGCCTAGCATCCTGTTGCCCACCACATGCGTTCAGTTCAATTCTTCTGGGGAGCTTGGATGGTCCAGCTCGTCGAAGATTCTTTGAACACATAAAAACTTGTGATGCATGGAGGGATCACCCTGTCCTTTGCCAACAGGGGGTTGACTATGAATCCCTTATACCAATCACATTGCACTGCGATGGTGCACAGTTTTACCGGGATGATGAGAACTTCGTTTGGTCATTTGGATCAGCTTTCGGTAGCACAGGGAGCATCAAGGATGTCCTACTCACCAAATTTCCCATTGCAATAATCCCAGAACGGTTCATGCAAGATCACACAGTTTCTGGGTGAATTGAAACAACGCTTTTTATTTTTGGATGTTTTTCAAACAAGGAGTTTGCATTTTGAGGGGGTTAAAGATATCTGTTTGGTTCTTAAGGTGTTGCCCTTTACAGCCCACATGATCTCCAGGTTCGTCAGGAAGTCAACAAAGCGATTGCCCAACTCACTGCTTGGTCCTTGTCTATCGCAGCAGAAGGCACAGCACCTCAGGTTGGTTTCTACCAAGAGATGTTCGACAAGGGATCTTACCGTTTTGGCATGAGGGGAAAGCAGCTAGCGAAGAGTTGGAAGAATCTTAGGTTATGAGTTAAGATTCAAGTGTTTTCCAATCTGGACGTGTTGATTTAGTTTTCAGATTTTTACCCGAAGCTTATCCACCATTCACCAAGCCCATGGGGATGTCAGTAGAAACTTTTATGAAAGCAATGTCTCCATGATTCAGGGCCTGCTATTTCGCGATGAAGGCCGATCTGAAAGCACGTGTTTATGCGCACAATCTGCAGAGAAATTACCAGTGCAATTTGAACCTTCACTTTGTTAGAAATGTTTTATTCTTTTTTGGTGCCAGCAAGCCCCACAACTGTCCAATGATGTCTACACACAATGCCATGCTCCTACTTCTCAGGATGTGCGACCGATGCCTAGCCCGCCAAGGGAAGGGGGCACCACTGGCTATGCATTACAAAAACTTCTCCGACAACAAGGCTTGGCCTCTGACCATATTGTCCCACGAGGGATATCTCCATTTCGATCAGTTCAGCTTGACCCCCTGGCTGGTGGTTCCAGGGTTCAAGATGGAGACAATGACATGGGATTTGCTACACAACATTTATCTGGGAACTGCCAGGGATCTTGTTGGGTCTGGATTGAAAACGTTGGTGATGCGTGGTTGCTATGATTACCTGGGGGAAGGGCTTGACATGGACACCATCCTCTCCCACGTCGATGCAAAAATTCGGAGGGATTGTTCGAGATACAAGTTTCTAGCTTTCGGGGTTCAGAGACAAGAAATGTGTTTAAAATTTGGTATACTTTTGGTCGACTCCCCAAAGATTTTGATATAACTCTGGCTCTCATAGTTATCATTATTTGTTTCCTATTTTGGTATGATAGATTCAACTGCACGAAAAATTATTCCCTGAAATCTTGAAATCACTATTGTGCACATTTCGTGCTACATCTGAGGTTGGGTTTGCCTGCAAAGCCACAAATCAACCTGCACAGCCTCAGAGGAGATGATGACTACACTGAATTGTCCTCCCGATTCAAGGGGTCATCTGTGAAGATCCTTGTTTGGTGGCTCGCTCTGGAAACCCAAAGGCAGTCCGATGAACGGGGCAATGAGCCTTTGAAACTCCAATAGATCATTTTTTTGTACCAACCCATTTTTCAGAGATGACATTCCAATTCACAAGGCGCACATACCAAACAATCTTGAACTCAGTTTCATTTTATGGGATGAATTACTATTTTTCCTCCAGTTCATGGGTTCATGGCATACATCTTTCGTGCAAGGACCGGATCCTAAACATCTTGGCTGTGTGTGCCTACCACCTCCAGCGGTTCATCGAGGTGCTTGACACTGCGGGCCTCGTTCTGGATGAGGATGAGGCCACAGAAGCTTCCAGCTGCCTGCAGATCCATCTGAAATCTTATGCGGTTTTAGCTGAACACTACTTCAAGCTGAGGATCATGATGTACAAGATACGGTGTAAAAGCCACTATCTAGACCATGTAGCCCTGGAAGTCAAGGTTTGCCGTGTAAATCAGAATCTGTTTCACACCTTCCAAGAGGAGTCTTTTTTAGGAAAGATCAAAGCTATAGGTGTCCGCTGTCATGGAAGGTCATGCACCCACAGGTTGTTCCAAAGATATTTTTTGTGTCTCGCGATTTTCCTGGAAGAATATCGCAAAGTTGACATGGAATGAGAAAACTGAAACACTATGCATGGCTCCCACGTTCAAAATGTTCAAAAAAAATCTTGTGGAGTTGGACTCATTCCATTTCAGAACCTTTTGGCCTTTTTGGCCTCTTAGGGTTGGGGCATGTTAGCAAGCTGCTAAAGACAGGCGCGCCTGAACCAACATGACATGCAGGCCCCATAGGCGGCTAAAAGCAAAGGTATGTGGTGGTTGTTGTTTTTGTGAAATTCCCTGAATGGATGAAGTTACCTGTTGTTTCTTCCACATTTGGATTGAAGAAACTGTGCATGGGAACCAAATCTGTTTGGTTGTGATGTCCTGGTTTTCAAGTGCCATCAGCAACATGTTTTTGCTCAAAATGTTTGTGGTGCTCTTCAAAAAAAACAATCGGGGAAATACCGAGAAAATCATTTTGTTTACAGTAAACATTTTTTGGGACAAACCCCACATCTGCTTGATGCAGTCATGCTGGCGAAGGCAGTCGCGAGTGTTTCCTGATTTGTTTGGCCACGTGTGCGGAAAATCACAAAAGAGACTTCAATTCTTTTTGGTGTCAACTGTCAACATCTAGGCAATGGATGTTTGCTGGGTTATCGCCATTTTGGAGTTAAAGGGTCAAAATTGAAATTCGATGGCCATCTGCTGTGAAATACCTTTGTGATCATGCTCGTGGGGGTTACGGTTTGGAATTAAAAATTGGCAGTCCCAAAAGCACTGTTGAACTAAAATGTTCAAGTTCAGATGTTAAAACAAAACACCTGTGTGATCAAATGGTTGGAACTGAAGTCTAGGTATGTCCCAAATGACTACGCAGGTAAACCAAATCCATCATTCACTGGCAAATTTCCCAATTATCAAAATTTGTTTTACCGCATACCGCACCGTGTAAACAACCATGTATCCCATAAGTATTAGCAGTGGTTGGTAACTGTCCCATTTTGGGAATAGTGGACATCACCTTATAGTAGCCATTATAGACCATATACCTAATGGTTGGGTGATGTTCAATGGGGACATTTAATGACCCATGTTTAGGGATTTCACAGTTTGATGGGGTCTTTCACCCACCATTCTCAATTCTTAGCCTTTCAGGTTTACGATGTGCCAAAAATGTTTAATGGTACTATCCCTGGCAAAACGGGGTATGACGGTTTGGGAATTCGCATGTTGGTGGACAACACAGGCATTGGCACTTTCCGCGGCAACCCTCTGAGTTTTACAAACACTTCCATGTATATATGGTAATTATATGGTATATCGAACTCTAAATTCCGACCCTTGAACCTGACAAAGTGGAAGGGTTTGATTGATGTGGATGCAACCCCTTGTTCTATCAAACACACACACATATATACTATATATATATGTCTCTCTCTCTCTCCTTTTTTTTTGGCCCAAGTAAGGTTCAAACGCCACCGGCGCAAACGCCACCGGCGCAAACGGCAGCTGTTCAAACGCAACTGTTGCATACCAAAAAGGTATGCCTTTAC
>Ga0126342_10020957_pt1 | contig 10943 bp, 11 predicted proteins | sample Cyp1metagenome_FD_92528 | JGI IMG/M metagenome (GOLD analysis project Ga0126342, IMG submission 92528) | Coral microbial communities from Lord Howe Island, Old Settlement Bay, Australia - Cyphastrea 1 metagenome | ecosystem: Host-associated > Invertebrates > Cnidaria > Coral ... | reverse complement strand
TGGTGGAAACCCGAGGTTTTTACACTATACCCGAGGTTTTCATTAAATTTTTCAGATACCCGAGGTTTGGTCCCAAACCCTAAGAAAAGTTAGGTTTGAGGTTTACTAGGTATATATAATATAATAATATATCCACGCAATTTTGTGGCTCGTGTTTGCCATTTTTGCAATCTTGTGTAACTTGTGTCTTGACTTCATTGAATCCGAAATCGTCGAGTCACCTCCGTTTGAGGTGCTGGCCGCCTTCTCATGGTGTCCCTCTGGCAGAAGGCTTCAGGCACAGAATCGAGAGTGAGACTTCGACAGTTTCAAACGCTTCACTTTTTTCAAACTTTCCAAAGACCTTCCAAAGACTTTCCAAAGGCTTTCCAAAGATGTGCTTGTTTGATCATGTTTGATCTTCTTTGTACCGCTGACCCCAGATCCGTATCTGAGATCTGAGCTCCGGCAGGCCGTGAGGACCTGGGGCCTCCGACGAAACGCTGGAAGTGGGATCCAGAGCGCGGACCTCAGCGGGATTCTGCAGCACTCTGCAGCACCCGATCTCAATTTTCTCGGTGTCTAGTCGAACAGATTGTGCCGCTAGCAGCCACTGCTCGACACGTGATATTAGCCGTATTAGCCATTCAGCAAGATTCAACAAGATTCAAGTCATGCGACGCATCGAGTACACAGCAACTTTGTATCTGTTTGCATTGTGCTACTTTGGATTACCTTGTAAGATTCTGAACCTGCATTCCCTCTTCCTCATGTCCTTCTCCCCACGCCAGAAGAGGTCTAGAACAGATCTGTAGCGTTCTAGGGTTCTCAAGGTTCTGAAACTAGGAGAATCTAGGTGACGCTGGTCTCAGGTTGCCAAGCTCGTCATGTGCTTCTCATGAGTCTTCAGGTTTTAGGCTCCTAAAGGAAAGGGTTTTACCACCAGATTCCCAAGAACAACACTAGAACCAGACGGTTTAATGTGCAAGGACAACAATATGCAACATTCCTCTTCTGGCGGGAACATTCTTTGGATTTATTCCATGCAACCTCTTCAACTCTGCAAACGCTCCTGAAAGTTTGTCCTAGGCGAGCCATCGCGTCTGGCAGCTTCCGAGTTGTCGTGCCTGTCCAGCAAGTGGCCTTTGCTGTCGCGGTGGCATGGGAAGGGCCACGAGACAACGGTCACGGCCCAGACCACTCAGACCGCTCCACTGAATCCGCTTCGAATGCTTCGAATGCATCGAATATTTCGGACATTTGGATCTCAGAGGTCCTGGTCCTTCAAAAAACTTTGAGCATCAGCCAAGTGTCCCACGACGTGTCCCACGTCATGTCCCACGACGTGTCCCACGACGTGTCCCAGGTGTCACACCGGGCCACTGGCGGCACTGCGGACACTGCGGGCACTGCGGATGCTGCCTCCGAGACGGCCGGTGCTACCACCGCCCGCGCCCTGGGGGTGACGCTTCAGAGCGTGAACAGCGTCACCCACAGCGTGAACACGGTCAGCCTGGATGGTCCACCCAGGCTGCGAGCTTCCACGGCGTCCACGGTGTCCACGGTGTCGTTGTCAGAGACAGTGGAGCAGCTCGAGCACGAACTGCCCAAGAACGAGTTCACTACCTCTGTGCAGATGCACGTGCAGAATGAGCAGAATGAGCAGAATGAGATTGAGCGAATACCTCCAATTTATATGTTCTCCAGGACGGTGAAGCCAAGCAAAGAGATCGCGATGGACAAGGAGACAGAGAAAGTTGAGAATGTTGAGAAAGTCTTTGGTGTCTCAGGTGTGGCAACAGCTCACAAGAGTCAGATACCAAGTGCATTCGGTGCGACATCTAGTTCAGGTGCTTCGACACCCAACGCATCTGAATTTGAGAAGCCTTGGGGTCGTCCCGAAGACCCCCATTTCTTGAGTCCTTGGCCAGGACGCAGATCTGAGTTGGGAATGCCCTTGAAGACTTGTCTTGGGGCTTTGCTGGCAGCAGTTCTTTTGGTCCTGAAGTTCAACAAGTTTGCCATCTTCCAATGTTGCAAAGGGATCAGGGCCAATGATTTAGAGTACAACTATGATCGATTGCCCATTTCATGAGAAGACGCTGAGACCTGGTGGGAGCGCCCAGAACATGGCAGAGAGAGCCAGGAAAGCGAGACACGGGAGATACGTGAAACATGTGAAACACGTGAGACACGTGAGGCACGTGAGGCACGTGAGGCACGTGAGGTGTGTCGTGAGGCCCGTGAGGTGTGTCGTGAGGTGTGTCGCACTGGAACAGCCGGAACGGCTGGAACGGCAGTGGTTGGAGATGAGCAGAGAAACGATGGAAACGATGCTCGGGCCAATTCCAGACGACCCAGTGCAACGAGTGCAACAAGTTGCCAAGCAGCTGCATCGGCCTCATCGGCTGCATCGAGCGCAAGCGGAAGCTCCCAAGCCCAGCAGCGCAGTCTCAGTCCCACCCTTAGTGTTTCCGATCGCACTATCTCAGAACCTGAACGAGAACCTCATGATGAGCCACACTCCGAACCATCAATTTCAGATCCGCTTTCAACCCTACCTTCGACCACTGTCTCAGAGGCTGAAGATGAGACTGACTCGAATCACTCGAAGTTTCTGTTAGAACGTTCAGAGCGCTGTGACACCCGTCCAAGTGACTCTGAACACATGATGCTCCTCTATGCATCTCCCTTGTGTTTTCGTGATGGTCGTGGTATGATACCCTTGCCGCAGATCCCCGTTGAGAAGGAGTGGGAAACGGTGTTAGGTGCGTACAACGAAGCAGCTCACATTCTCGCACGGACATCTTCATCTTCGCCTGGGGTATCCATCAGTGCACAGACGTTGACAGCTGGAAGTCTTCAACGTGCCATGCACAAAAAGTTGCAAGTTTCCTTTTCTCAATTTCTTAATGATACATAGTATAATATAATATATATATATATATTATAAATATCTTGTACATTACATATTGAATCAAGTGATCATCACAGTGGTGATGGGGGTGTCTTTTTTTGTATAGTGTGATATTGACTGAAATCTTTCTGTTTGTATACCCTTGTCCTGACCGGTGTACACCTGTCAATCTGAGGTGCTATCACAACCTGGCACCCAGGTGTGCTGCATCTCAGCAGCCACGGGGTGAAAAACTGCTTGGTACTCGAAGATGGAGGAGGCACTGCCCATTTCTTCAGTTTCTAGGCCGCTGGTGTCTCATGGCATGCAGGGTGCCTCCAAGACATTCCAAGACTCAAGGTGTCTCATTGGTCCAGGGTAGTGATGTGGTGATGTGATTTGAAAACCAATCACCTTCGAACATTGCAGCATTGGTTCCATCACGTTGCAGCATTTTCCATTGAGGTTGTTCGATGCTCCGGGGCATGTTGGAGTTGGCTGGTTCATCCACCCGTCTGGTGCTGCTGAACTGCTGCTCCCTATCGAGTATGGGATACGAATTCGTGGCTGCGGGAGTTCCTCATGTGGTGTGCTGTTCCTGCGACCTGAAGGACTTGGCCTTCACCATGCTTTTCAAACGTGTTTTCTTGCATCATATTTATATATATTGCATCATATTGATATATATTGCATCATATTGAGATATATATATATATATTGCACTGTTCAAGACCAACTAGACATGTTCAAAAGATGCGGCAGGACTCGGCGTCCACGGTGTTTGTGCGGAATTTCTACGGCTTTTTGTTCCAGGGCTTCTCTGTGCAGCGCAGCTTCAACGAGGCCGTCGTGGCGCTGCGCAGCCACTCGGAGGGACAGCTGCAGGCGGCCTCGCAGCACTTCCGGCTGCTGCCCGAAACCCAAGGCACCCGACCACCCGTGCCGAAACTGCAGATATCTGCAGAAGATACTGGAAAGATATGCGTTGATGGTCATTATATAATCAATATTGTTGTCATTTAGAGTAATTTTATACTTATTCGAGATTTCATCATTTAATCAATGTCGCAAAGAAATGACTAGGCAAGTCAGAAGAATGGATTCTGGACCATTGCAAGTTGCACGCGAGGCCACGAGGAAGTGCTGTTCCTCCCAAAGGCCATGGACTACGACTCGGATTCCAGTGAGGTGCAGCGGTGCAATACATTCGATTCTCAAGCTTGAGCAGCTTCCATCAGTTCCCATCATCCTTCCCGATTCAATCGATGAGATTGTTGTTCCCGAATGTTCCGAATGGGGGAAATCTTAGATTGGGGTTAGGGGAGCCAACATCGAACCCAAACGTGGCATCCTGATGTTGACTCTGACATGTCACATCTGGCCTTGCAGGGACGTCTGCGTTGGAGGCGGAGACCGAGGCGGAAAGGGCTTGGACGAAAATCTTCAAAATATCAGTCCGCGTATCTTTTCAGAGCTGTGGCGACCCACTGAGCTATTTGATCTTCTAACAGACAGCTCCAAGTCCACAAGTAACCATCTCGATGATTTAAAGACGTTTGCAGTTTGCAAACATAGGAGCGATGAAGCAGTTGCATTGAATAGCTGCTTTGCGTTGCAGGCGAGCCAAAACCTGTCCCCAGGCAGGATATATTTTTTGAGAGTGCGGGATGAGTGCGGTTTTCAGTTCTGAAGACAGCGCAAGACTCGCACCTGCGTCGGTGTGGCTTGGATGTGGCAGGTTCAGCCTTCTTTGTGCTGGCGCGCACTACCATCTCTGCCAGAGGACACTGCTATGATACCATGTGGATCCACATGGATAAGTTGTGAATCCTTTTGCCTTGCTAACATCAGATTCACGAATGATCCAGGCCGTTTGCTTATCCGACTTGGTCTCACTTTGATTCGATGCATTCGATCCCACTTTGAATCTGCAGCCCTGGCTCACACAAACAGTCAAGTGCTGACAAAGTATGAGAAAGTATGACAAAGTGTGAATGACAAAGCTTGCATTGACTTGGAAAGGTGACAAGGTGACAAGGTATTAGGCTGCCAATGGTTGCCATGTCACAACACGTTTACATGTCATTGAGTCATTTACCTGTCATCTAAGAATCTATGCCATTTGGAATTTCCCTCTACGCTTTGTACAGAGCAGGGCGTGTTGTGACACCATGGAGATGGAGAAACCTCCGCCGCCACCGGACCTTGAAGATGTGTACAGGTCGAGCAGTGACGGAGATGGACTGAGATGGAGAGAGTGTGCTTGTGTCCCGATGTTGTCATTGGTTGCTCGTTTGACACTTGTCTTGATATGTCTTGATATCTGTGGGAATCTGTGGTGCCGAAGCACGGTGTCACATAGATTGGCGGCTTGGCGCAGGCCTTTTGAGGATCCTGGTCTGAGAACGGCAGTGGAGGTCCCAATGTTTGGCAGTGTTTCTGCGACAAGACAAAATTAGGACAGAAGCTTTCTTAATTATGACATGTCTCTTCACGTCACGTCTCTTTTTTCTTTTCTTACCTCTTCTTTCTTATGACGCACTTTTGCTCCCTAACTTTGGAGACATGTTTCTTAGTTGTGTCCATTTCGAGCATGGCAACGGATGCACACAGTCTTTTGTTCTCGTTCTTGCTGGTGATTTGCAAGAAGCAGATCTGAGATGCACAGAGAACACCAGTGTTCCAAGGAGAAGACCACCTACATGTGTGCGAAGCAGACCGCTGTATATGTATATCTATATAATATATGCTATATATGTTTCAAAGATGTCGATTCTATTCGATTCTCATCGCTGTCATCCGCTGTCATCGGTTTCTGACAGGAAGCGACACCTGACTTCGAGCCCGAGCATGAACTCGGGGAACTTGGAGATCTGCTGGGGATGGAGCCGCTGGCTGAATTACTGCAAGACAGCAACAACCACAACAACCACAACAACCAGCTATGCGCACCAAACATCACAAACACATCACAAACACATCACAAACACATCACAAACACATCACAAACGCACAGATCTTCAGTAACAGATCTTTATGCCACCTCTAGGCATTCAATTTCACGGAATCCATCAGGAAGCAATACGAGACGTCTATTTTGCTCGGAGGAATGTGATGTTTCTTGCTTTGCATTGGCCATGCGTCGAAACATATGCGTGGCGCTGATAATATGATTTTGCTGTTGCTCTGTGGGTATCATGTTGTCCTTCCTCGTGAGCCATATCCTAAGGCTCTGTATCAATAGTTCAGATATAGAAACCCAGCAGTATCACTCTGTGCTGCTCTCACTCTTTGCAGTATCACTGTCAAGATGTTTCGATTTTGTTTCACTTTCATTTCATCTGTTTTATCTCTCTTCTGCCCGGACTATCTTACAGAAACGCTGCCAGGGAGGGCCTGCGCCAGTGGCCACCTCAAGCGACACAGAGCAAAGAGCGACACGGACAGCACAGGTCAAATCTGCACCGCAGAATCACAACAGAACCACAACGGAACTGAACTGTTCAGCTGATCTCAGCAGATCCCGGCTGTGCAAGATATAGATATTACAACATGTTACAACATATGACATGAGACATAGTAGTTACGAAACTATACTAAAGTTACCTCAAATTGTGAGCTCCCAAGGCCACAGTGAGCTCAAATGCGGCCAAGTTCTCAGGATTGCTGAGTTTGCTAAGTTTGCTGGTCATGAAACGGCCCAAGAACCCATGGAAAGCGCGGCTGGTGCTAAAGAATGCATCACTCGGAACTCGGAACAGTTTTTTATGTCCCAGTTTTAGTGAACATGTTTGCCTATGCCATGTCTTGGATCAAGTCTCATACTTGCACAGTCTCGCACAAACCGCTTGAACATACCTTAGCAGATGCTTCACAATCTTCACATACCTCACTTCATTAGATGTTTCACCATGATTTAATGAGATTGTGCTTTAGTGTTGTGGTTTTAGATGTTTTTGCCTCATCCCAGCAAAAGAATTTGACGAATGCCCATGGTTTCATCAGGTCGTGGACCTGTCACAGGCATCTCGCGAGAAGGCACGGCTATGCAGACCTTGCACTGCTTTGCGTCGAAAAAGACCAGGTCACCAAGCATTTTCGATTTAGGTGTAGAAGTTTAAATTTAGGAGAAGTTTTGCATCAATACAGTATTGGTTCGATACTATGGCTTGTTTTCTCTCTCAGATTCTCAGTTAAAAATGCAACTGGTCAAGACTGAAGTTTAAAAAAAAACATCAAGCCAATAACATAATTATAGTAGACGCAAGTTGTTTGGCAGAGACGGAGAGCATGTGGAGCGTGTGGAGAAAAACGGATTTTTGGCAGGCTGATGCTGCACCAGCACCAGCCGCACCAGTCGCACCAGCTCCTCCCCGGCCTCGTCCAGCTGTGGACGGACAAGCGGTTGGAGTCTCAACCTGGCAAGGCTGTCAAAGTCTTCCCTTTAAAAAGCGAAACACAAAAGCAATATATTTTTTGTCTTTTTGACAGGTTTCTCATGAAAGAGCTATCGTTCTGACAGATTTTGAATGTTTTGACAAACCTGTCTCGCACTCGTTTTGTCAAAGACGGCTTCAGAATGTGGAGGAGTTTGCTCTCGGATCGGTTGACACTATGAGGCCATGAAGCGTATCCCGGCCAATGCCAAAGGACAGCAAGATGGGAGAAAAATGGAAATGGCGAATGGAGTGAATAGGAATAGGATGATGAAGAAATACTGACATCAGAGTTTTCGGATTTTTCTGCCATGAGCATCATGTGTTCAACAGATAGAGATGATACATGTGAAGATATCTGAAGCATCTTTGGGATATCATCTAGGATCTTTGGGATTCTAGGATCATCAAGAATTTTCGATCCAACGCAACATTTCCCAGGCTTTGGCTCTGACGACCTCTTTGGCGCACCGAAGCCCACAGACCCAGAGAGATTTCTTGAGAATCGTTCTTCATCAACAGATACTTGAGGAAACGTCCATTGGCAGTGCGAACTTTCGTTGAAATTCAGACTGTTCAGAATGAACTGGAAGGAAATTGTAGGCAGCAATTGCAGCAATGCAGTAGCCGAGGCCCAAAGATGATTCAATTTTCGAGACGGTTTGCAAAATGCTGCCAGAACAGGTGCACCGCTTACGTTGAGTTACATTGACTCACTTTGACAGTGTGCAGTCGATGGATTCCAAGCGGTTGCCAAGCGCTTGCCACGTGCTTGGTACCAAAAACACAGCCAGGTGACTTCGCGGGTGGATTGTTTGCAAGTCCCCGTGGAGACAGAGACTGAGGTCCAGGTGCCTGGGAGTGAACAGGGGGTCTTTGTCAGTGCCAACATTTGCGGGGAGGAAGAAGAATTGCATTGAATGAATAAAAACTTTGAATATCTTTGAATAAAGTTTTATCCAAAACAAGTTTTCTCCAGCGCTTCATGCCGAGACAAAAAGCACGGGCGCTTCATGAGGCCCCAGTGGCCCAAGCCCCAGACCTCTCGGCAGAACATACGGTGCCACCCTGAGACAAAGAGCTTCTGCATCAACATGTCCAAATTATTTGCTTTTGTGCCCTTTTTGCATATTACACTTGGCATCCTTGTAACTTATACCGACCTACATTGTGCATGGTTGCACAGCCCTTCAATTGCACACCTGTGCCAAAGACTCAACTGCAGGCCACAGCGGTAAATCGAACGGTTGAGGGCCGCTGGGTGCAGTTCTCAATGTGAATGCCAGAAAGATGTCAGAATCACATCCGACATATCCGACTTGACTGGGAAATACTGGGAATGCCAGGTGCCTACCTACATGCGGCAGCAGTTGGCTGCCGGTGGACATACATCTCTTCCGCAGGTGGAAGATGCTCTTGACATTCCACAGGTGAACAAAACAAAGTCAAGTTGTATCTTCCAACGGTGACCTGAACAAATTGACATCTCTGCTTTTACTTGTGTTTGTTGTGCCACTGTTTCAGTCATTAGTGAGATTCACAAGGCCAAACAGCCAAACCACCGGAAAGCACTTTTGTCATGCCTCAAAGTATCGACATATGTCGATCACTGCTGTGCCACACATTTAGGCACCCAATGGCCATGAGTTCTCTGCAAATGCTCAGCCACCTACTTGTGGTCAGGCAGGGATTATTTCAAAATATGCCTTCAAGACTTGTGATCCTTGAAATATTTTGATGTTCCTTGTGACTTTTTGATATTCGAATCTTGGTTCCTTCCCCTTCGCATGCAGGCCTTCGTTGACATGGGTCAGGATGCTCAGCATGTCGGAGCAGACTGAAGCAAAAAGGCCACGCGACAACCAATCTGATCTCACTCTGATCTCTTGCAAACAAGAGAGGAGTCTTCAGAGTGAGAGGTTTGCAACTCTGTTTGCCAATAGATCGCATTTTCTCAGCGTTTTTGGACCTCACGTTTGCTGTTTCCAAGTCTAGTTTCCTTCTTTGTGACCCGAACTTGGCATGTGAAAAAGTGCTACAATTCACCATATGTAGTGGCACTGTAGTGATTTCGGTGGAAAGAATCAAGTTGTAGCAAGGCCATGACTTTGGGGAAGGAGCGCAAGCAGTTTTGGAGTTCATGGCCGCCATCTTCACCTCTTTGACCTTTCAATGCCAGGCCTTTCATGGCTGAAAGCCAAAGCAAAAACCGACATAATTTTGATATATGAAAACGTTTTGCTTCAGAAAAACTGATCAATCAAGTCTCTGCTGGGCGCTGAAGGCGTGTTCACATCACGCGATAAGCACCGCCCACGAACAGGCGCTGAATCGTCATGACCAGTCTGGAATGTTGCAGCAGAACTGTTCCTAGAAATCTTCATGAAATTCGACAATGTGCGAACGGATTTGGTACATTGACAGGATTGCACGCAAGAGTTCAAACGTACACGATATGCAAGTGATACATGCACTGGTATACGGTATACACTTCATGTATTAAACGTAAGGTAAATGTAATGTATGATCATGAAGTGCTTGCTTCTTTGCTGAGACATCATTCACTGATCACGCTTAGCACGGTGCACTTTCGTTGCACAGGTCATGGCGCTCGGAGATGACTGGTGTGGTTTCGCAGACGCCGAGGACCCTGCACCCCACTGGAAACCACCAGTCTTTGGACCGACGATGACCGACGAAAATAATGACACGGTGACATGATTGAACTCCCGGCAACGAGACATTTGTTTTTGAAAGAACAGGATAGAAACGAGGGCAAGGGGCTATGACGGCTATGAGAAACGAAACACCTGAGGAGGAAGTGGGGCCAGCTCCCAGTGATTGGCAAGCATACCGTGGGGCACCTCAGAGAAGACTCTGAGACTTCTTCACTTAACTTGGGAAAGGGAGAAAAGGAAACAAAAGAAACAAGACAGAGGAAGAAAAGGGTGATAATGATGATGACGATGATGGGAAGTCTCAGGAAGGTGAGACCTCCCAGGAACAGGATTGAGATCTCTGGGAAGTCGTAAACAGTGTGACTTTCGAAATTGGAGTCAGCATGCGCCAGTTCCAACACGCCCCAGCCATTTAAGGTCACGCAATGGATGCAAGCAATGATGCTAGCTAAGCTCCCAGATTGGGAACAGAGTTGTGCAGACCGTGGTTTCGGAGTGGCCATGCTTTTGATCACTTAACTATGCCAATCTGCAAGCAGTAATGGAAATCAGCAACGGATTTTCTGCCAGGTGCAGAGTGGGCACTTTGGGTATTTGCCAGTTTTTGAGTGTTGCGCTTTTGGAAGGGAGAAGGTGAATGTAAAGCAAACAAGACACACCTGGATATGAATTGGTTATACATTTCTGTTCAGGGCAGGTTTTGGTATTTTCCGTCCAATAAATTTAGATTTGTCCATGTCAAACTACAAACATCCCGGCGGGTTGTTTATCGAACCCGCGTTTTCAACGTTTGCAGTGTTCGACATTGATTTTATACCACAAATCACAGTTTTTTTGCATTTCCCTGAAAGTGCAATTTCCTTAAAAAGTACGCGCGTACTTTTGACTGGAAATGTAAAAAACCTCAGCGGCACTCTCTTTTTTTCTGCGCTAAGTGTTCTTGACAATCTGTGC
>Ga0126342_10020956_pt1 | contig 10943 bp, 6 predicted proteins | sample Cyp1metagenome_FD_92528 | JGI IMG/M metagenome (GOLD analysis project Ga0126342, IMG submission 92528) | Coral microbial communities from Lord Howe Island, Old Settlement Bay, Australia - Cyphastrea 1 metagenome | ecosystem: Host-associated > Invertebrates > Cnidaria > Coral ... | reverse complement strand
TCTCTCGCTGAAAAAATCAAACGGTTGTCGAGGGAAGGACACGGTCGGGACAGGTTGTCTTTGAACTATAGGTCATTTATGTTTGGGAAACTTCCGCCGCCGGCTTGCCCGGGTCTATGTTAGTAGTGGTAGTAGTAGTAGTAGCAGTAGTAGTAGTAGTAGTACTAGTAGTAGCAGTAGTAGTCGTAGTAGTCATCGTGGTAGTAGTAGTAGTAGTAGCAGTAGTAGTCGTAGTAGTCGTCGTGGTAGTAGTAGTAGTAGTCGTCGTCGTCGTCGTAGTAGTCGTAGTAGTCGTAGTAGTCGTAGTAGTCGTAGTAGTCGTAGTAGTAGAAGTAGTAGAAGTAGTAGGCAGGCAGGCAGGCAGGCAGGCAGGCAGGCAGGCAGGTCGGTAGGTCGGTAGGTAGGTAGGTAGGTAAGTAGGTAAGTAAGTAAGTAAGTAAGTAAGTAAGAAGCAAGCAAGCAAGCAAGCAAGCAAGCAAGCAAGCAAGGAAGGAAGGAAGGAAGGAAGTAAATTAGTAAGTAGCAGTAGTAGCTAGAAAAAAGTAGCAGTAGTAGCTAGAAAAAAGTAGTAGTAGTAGTAGTAGTAGTCGTAGTAGTCGTAGTAGTCGTAGTAGTCGTAGTAGTCGTAGTAGTCGTAGTAGCAGTAGTAGCAGTAGTAGCAGTAGTAGCAGTAGCAGTAGCAGTAGCAGTAGCAGTAGCAGTAGCAGTAGCAGTAGTAGTTGTTGTTGTAGTAGTAGTGGTAGTAGTAGTAGTAGCAGTAGTAGTAGTAGTTGTTGTAGTAGTAGTAGCAGTAGTAGGAGTAGTAGCAGTTAGTAAGTAGTAGTAGTAGTAGTAGTAGTAGTTGTTGTTGTTGTTGTTGCAGTAGTAGTAGTAGTAGTAGTAGCAATAGCAGTAGCAGTAGCAGTAGCAGTAGCAGTTAGTAAGTAGTACTAGTAGTAGTTGTTGTAGTAGTAGTAGTAGTTGTAGTAGTAGTAGTAGTAGTAGCAGTAGTAGTAGTAGTAGTAGCAGTTAGTAAGTAGTAGTAGTCGTAGTAGTCGTCGTGGTAGTAGTAGTAGTAGCAGTAGTAGTCGTAGTAGTCGTCGTGGTAGTAGTAGTAGTAGTCGTCGTCGTCGTCGTAGTAGTCGTAGTAGTCGTAGTAGTCGTAGTAGTCGTAGTAGTAGTACTAGTAGAAGTAGAAGTAGAAGTAGAAGTAGTAGTAGTAGTAGCAGTAGTAGTAGCAGTAGTAGTAGCAGTAGCAGTAGCAGTAGCAGTAGTAGTAGCAGTTAGTAAGTAGTAGTAGTAGTAGTAGCAGTAGTAGTAGCAGTAGTAGTAGTAGCAGTAGCAGTAGCAGTAGCAGTAGTAGTAGCAGTTAGTAAGTAGTAGTAGTAGTAGTTGTAGTAGTAGTAGTAGTTGTAGTAGTAGTAGTAGCAGTAGTAGTAGTAGCAGTTAGTAAGTAGTAGTAGTAGTAGTAGCAGTAGCAGTAGCAGTAGCAGTAGTAGTAGCAGTTAGTAAGTAGTAGTAGTAGTTGTTGTAGTAGTAGTATTAGTTGTAGTAGTAGTAGTAGCAGTAGTAGTAGTAGTTGTTGTTGTTGTCGTAGTCGTAGTAGTAGTTGTTGTAGTAGTAGTAGTTGTTGTTGTTGTTGTTGTTGTAGCTGTTGTTGTTGTTGTTGCTGTTGTTGTAGTAGTAGTAGTTGTCTGTCTATCTACCTAATCTATCTAGCTATCTATCTGTCGGTCTTTCTTTCTATCTAGCGATCTGTCTATCTGCAAGCTTGAAAACGCAGCTATTTTGCGAGACTTCCTCATTTTTTGAATTTGACAACATAAAAAAACGAGCAATTCTGGGAGACTTCCTCAATTTTTGAACGACAACATCAAAAACGAAACAATTCTGCGAGACTTCCTCAATTTTCGAAGTTGACAACAAAAACGAAACAATTCTGCGAGACATCCTTCAAAAATGGATAGTTGAGTGCAGAGCTGACGGCCTCGTACCAATGCGTTTTACAATTTTTCCACTCCACCTGTCTGCGCCTGCCACGAAAAAGTGATGCCAGGTCATACGGAGTGCTGCACCTGTCACGCAAAATCATCTTCCCAAAACTGAAGATCTGATGCTCCAAAATGCAACCCCTCTCAGGAAATCAGCGCCCGGACCTTACGATGTCGAAAAGGTGCACGCCGTTGTGGCGCGAAGCACATTTCGAAGTCAAAAGTGTAAAAACTGACGGGTTCAGTGCACTTTTGGAAGTTGGGATGTCGAAAAAGTGCACGCTGTTGTGGCGCGAAGCACATTTCGAGGTCAAAATGTTTTAAAAACACTACATGTTCGGACCATTTTTGGATGTTCGCACCACAGCGGCGTGCAATTTTTCATCTCTCATCTGACCACATTGCTGTGCACCCGCCACTTGAGCCAGCCTACTTTTCGACCCTCCGGAGCCACAAATCATTGGAAAAACACAATGTTTCGCGACTTTCCTACCTTTTCGCGCGCCTGGATCTTCTTTCTTCCGAGATCTTTTTGGTCTTCTTTCTTCTTTCTTCTTTCTTCTTCTCTTCTCTTCTCTTCTCTTTTCTCTTCTCTTTTCTCTTCTCTTTTCTGTTCTCTCTTCTGTTCTCTCTTCTCTTCTCTTCTCTTCTCTCTTCTCTTCTCTCTTCTCTCTTCTCTTCTCTTCTCTTCTCTTCTCTCTTCTCTTCTCTTCTCTTCTCTTCTCTTCTCTTCTCTTCTCTTCTCTTCTCTGACTCTTCCCATCTCTGCTTTTCATCTGTCAATGTTGTCGGAAGTTTGGTTTCTAAACTTCCTTCGATAAACACTACCCAGCCATTCTCACGTATCACAGGCGGGATTGGGGATGTGTGTTCAGGAAGTTCAGGGCAGGAACTACTTTTTGTCGATTTCCAGAGGTGTCTATTTGATCTTGGGCAAGACATGCCCAGGCGTTCATGGCATCATGTGAGCAGTTTCAAAGAACACGAAAGCTGTCGATGATTGCCAGCCTTTCTGAATTGTGCACGCTATCGAATATCAGTGACAGCTCCAGGGGCTAAGCCCCAGTGTTTTCTCCGAGGACCACGACCACCACCATTTGATCTCTCCCAACCTTGCACGAAGCGGAGTGTTCACAGGTGCCCTGAAGAATTTGTGGGAATGGTTATTTTTCAACGACGATGACAATGGTCCATCTATGGATGATGGTTCACCATTAAAACAAGGAGATTATCAATAGCTATGCGAAATCACCGGCGGGTATGTTTATATATATATAACTATAAATATATGTATACATATTTACATCAGTTTGCCATGTACTAGCTACCCAATGTCCTAGTAGGTGCCTGATATGATTCTTGCCGTTGCTGCGGCCTGAACCAAGGGACTTGAACCATGATGAACCGCAGCCATAAATGCGAGAGGCTTTCCATAAAAGGAACCCTGGTGGTTGATGATTAGTTCGGGGATTATACTCCTACCCTTTATACATTAGGTCTTATAATGATCCAAGAACAGGGAATCCCTATGAACCAAGCAGGATTAAATGGAATGACAAAGGGCTTTTGAACGTTGCTCAGGTAAAGAACAAGCACCCAAACATCATGCTGCACATCCTCTTGAAACGTGATTTTGATTGTTCATACCATCCTTAATTCATGTGTGACCTGTATGCAAGCTTCAGTTTCACGGAGTAAGTAAAATATCATTAAGAGTCTCAAGAGTAGTGGTATTTCAATATCGCCAGAGTTCCAAGCAAACTCCTGCAGATGTAAGGGATGAACGCTAGGGACTATGAGATTCAGAAGAGGGAATCCTGAATCAACTAAAACTTGAGCTTGCTTTAGACCGATCGGGTCAAATGGTTTGTTCCGGGAATTAGATACAACGCGCGTATTTTATTCAGGGGTTGTTTATTTTTTAGTTTTATGTTTGTTTTGATGCTTCCATGCAAGCAAATTGGTATCCTATGATGTCCCCTTCATTCCTTCCGTTCGGCCCTTACAGTTTCCAATGGCTGGCTGGGGCACGTCCCTGAGGGGCATCCTTGTAGGACAGTCACCGTGTCTTACGAATCCTGACCATGTGTGCTTCTGAGACGTCTGAAAATTTGTGCGCCACAGAAACCTTCAATTTCCCCTCCTCAAAAATGGCCAAAATATTTTGGAAGTTGTTTTTAGGAACCCACCTAATATATCAATTTCCTAATTTCTAACTCCATCTGTCCATCTTAAACCGATCACCGAATGAATCAGAACAGGGGGTGCCATTCTGCAGTCCAACGCATCATTCCTCGGCGTCTTCGGCGCGTTCTTCGAGCCACTCGGGCTATCCCCACTGTGTGACCCAGCGCTCAGGACGATCCTCACGACACTCCTCACTACACTCCTCCGCGCGATCCTCGCAGCGCTCCGAACATTCAGGACGGAACAACGGATGTCATTGACATATTCACGGAAAACTTGAGGAAGCACATATAATTAATTATGGTAAATTATAGTATATAAATGTGTAAGTATGTAATGTATTGTATTATTGCATACATATATCCGCATGGGATGTAATTAAATGATATTAGATGGTACTCCATGTAGAATAGGACCATGTACTTATCTATGCATGGCATCAAAGCATGGACTGCCAGAGGCATCGTTAAGCCTTCTGCCCTTTCGCTCACCCAGTGAATATGAGACCTGGAGCGGCGGCATGTTTGTTCGCGGTATTCCATTTACACACACACTACATATATGCATATAGACATGTTGAATCATGTTGATATAAATCTATATAATTATATATTCATGCATTGAGCTTGGCAGGCTTTGGGTGTACATGTATCATCTTTTAGTGAGCCGATGAACGCTATCATTTTGGCTCAAGTTGGAGTTGAACCAAAATAGTGTTCATTGCTTTCCTTTCTGGGTCTAGGAAGGGTTGACCTTTCTTGACCGAGATTATTCCAGGGGTGACCTGGTGTACTGCGAGGGTTGACCTCGTATGCTGCGTAATCTCCCTGGGATCGACATCCCCGCTACCACTGAGGCCAGCATCCTCCACGCAGCAGCGTTCCTGGAGTTCAAGCAGCATGGAGAGGCTGGCCCTCCCTTGCCAGGGCAATGGGCAGTGAATCAACTATGCACCTTGATCGGCTCCCCATTAGCCGCTGACAAGAAGCAGCCCATGCAGAACACAGGAACATTCTTGGGCCTCACGCATGACCTGGTCAACATCAACAGCACAGGCTTTGTCAGGTTTTGGGCCAGAGCTCGCCTCCATCACAAGTCAAGGACATCATCTTCCATGCCAGGGCAACTGGGAAGTCCACACGTGGCACAGCCTCAAAGCTGTACGGTATCGCCAACTTCCTGGAACAGGGCATTTACGGCCGAGTAGGCTATGGTGGTCCCATGGCCATTAAAGCTCGACAAGATGAGACGATAGCGGCTATGACACCGGAGATTGAAGCATGCTTCGAGGTGATCGAAGCAGTTATGCGCTTTGAACTGAAACGAAATTTCAGTTTTTCCCCTGCAGCAACATCGATTTTTGGCAGCCTCAGGCGCTGCTGTCGAAGCTGACAATCCTGGATCTGGTGGTTTCCACTTCATCTTTTTCCAACCAGGCGGATCCCAAATCCGTCTCAGTTTTGTGGCAACCAATTGCGATGAACTTCCAACCCTTTGGCAGCCAGCAGAGACCCACATTGCGCAGCTTGAGCTTTCAATGGTGCTTGATCGAACGGCCTGACCTGTTTCGCAATCGTCAAGGCCTCTGTTTTTGGACAATGTGGCTGCTGTGATGACCTTAGTGAGAGGGCGCTCTAACAATCCCGACCTGGCAAAGCTCGGTCACCTAATCCATCCAGCCTTGCATGCCCAGTATATATAAATATTATTTTTTTTTGAGGGGGGCTGAGAAATAGTTCGCCTGACCAAGTGAAATATACCAATCCTTTTTTTGGGCTTCCAAAAGGGGTGGGGGGGTCCTCCGGATGCCACGATCAACAGGAAACATGTTTAAGATTAAGGTATTCAGCAGGGCCAATCCCAGAAAGTGCCAAAACATGCGCAGGCATGCAAAGCTTGAGGCAAAAATGGAAGCGCGTGCTTCAACCAGCTTGCATGTGTAAGGTTTTCCATTAAGAGCCAGAAAATTTCAGCTGAAGTTTTGCTTGGTGTGGGAGAAGGGCATGTCCCATCCCTCTTTTTGAAATATTTCAGTAAAGACTTTGTGCCAAAGCTGTCGTGTCAACATTGGTGTAATCGAATGGGAATGACACCTGGATTAGAGCTCCGTGGAGATTGTTAGCCTAGGTTGACCGGAAACTGCAGTACGGGGTTTTGCCAACGAGGAACAATGTGGTTGAAGACATCAAGAAGATCTTGCTTAGTAGAGTGAGCCACACTGGGTCCGATGTCCGTATTTCTACCGGAGAAGTAATGGGCCCTAATGTTCTGAGTTTGCCCGGGGTTTGACACGGAGCAGGCGAGAGTATTGTGTTTTCAGATTTAATTGCTCTGGAGACAATGCGTGAAGCAATTTGTTTGCGACGCAGCCAAGGTTTTGGACTGTGCGCAAGCGGCTGGGCCTCCCGGGTGCCCCAGGACCCCCGAGGAGATCCGGGACCGGTTAAAGATAATGGCCAATTCCTTCGTCGTGATGAGTTTGAGTTTGAGTCCGCACAAGGATACGCGCATCACAGGGCTCACGCCGCAGACTTTCAAACCATACATCGGCACGGTGGGCGAACTGGAGCAAGATTCAGGCCACTGGCCTAAAATCTTGGAGCTGGAACGAGAAGACTTGCGCAACCGTTCACAAAAGAGAAAGTGGGTGATGGGAAGAAGCGGCTTAGGGAACGGAGTGTCGTGGATTGAGATTTGATAGCGGGAAGTGTGCACCTGGTGTTGAAAAGGAAGTGCGCACCTGGTGTTTTAAAAAATAGCGCGTCTAAGATGCGCTGCCTCTGCGAAGTTGGCTGGCCGGAGAGGAAACTTCGGGCAGATTTTATAGAAGACTTGCGCAACCCTTCACAAAAAGAGAAAGCGGGTGATGGGAAGAAGCGGCTTAGGGAACGGAGTGTCATGTATGTATATATATATAATATGTATGTGTGTGTATAAATATAATCGAAGGGCCCAGTGTGTATCATCGATGCTGTATTGTATTTTAATCTTAGATGGCATTGCAAGAAAATGTAATCCGATGTGGCATGTCCCCCTGGCACCTTTTTGTATAGTATACATTTTGTTTGTATCACAGGTCCGGCACGAACTTATTTGGATGGTTCCCACAGAGAGTTGCTGTGCAACGAAGCTTCCGAGTTGCAAATTCATCCAAATTCACAGGCCCCAGTCCCAAGATTCTACAATTGCTTTGATTTTGTCCAAAACATATTAAGGGTTCGACTCTGTCCGCCAGGAGGGTTGGTGGACACGTATGGCACTGGAAGTAGCAAGCGAAGCAGGGCCAATGGACACACCCACAGGGCCCACAGGACTCGAGTAAGTGGTGGATCTTCAGGTACATCACGTAGCGCGGGCACAGTGCTGTCCAGAGTTTCGAATTTCTCCAGTTTGACACTTGCACTTAGAATTTTCAGCATGCTTTTCAATTTTTCTGCATTTGGGCTTAGGAATATATAGCAACGTACAGGCAGCGGAAGTCCGACGTACATCCAAAAAACCATCATTAGGGATTCAAACCTGTGGAGGTTTGGCTGGCTGGTCGGATTGCAAAAGTTTTCACTGAGGATCACTGAGGTAATCTTGCTTCCATACCGAAGAAATTTAAATGCACCTACATTCAAGTAAATCAGTGACCATGAACAAGAAGTGCTTGGGCGAATTGCAGCACTCCCGTCAAATTTGCTTCGGCTTCTCATCGCCAAAACCCGAAAATGTTGTAAGATTTTAGACTAATTAACATATACTGGTTGTCTCATTTTGGAAACTGCTTGCAATTCCATGTGGCTCCCAAAGCGGATTGAAAAATCATCGGTCGGCCAACAGCTGGTTCAGGTTGCGAGGTCGGAGACAACCATTGCTGGTATTGAGACTAACCACATGGAGGATCATCCCACGAATTGGACATGGTTATATCACAACACTTAATACATGGTTAATAAGTCCCCGATTCCTGCGTTTTCCATGGTCACTAGAGGTCCAACAATCCAACGTGATCCAAGTAGTCAAGTTACTTTCCCCCAAGGGCGACTTTCCAAGTAGCCAGTGGGCAACTTAGGTCGCGTTCGGGTGAATACTTTCAGTTCAACTTTGGAGCTCTTTGATCGCAGCTGGTCCACCCTAGTCAAGCTATACGGACGTCGGCTCGCTATCTACTTGGATATGACTTTCATATATACAAACTCGCACACATATATAATTGTACATACAGGACAGATTACATATGTACATTTGTGTATGTATGTGTGTAATGTAATGTAATGCACTGCAATGCAACGCAATGCAGTGTTATGTTATGGTATGTTATGTTCTGTATACGTTTGCAATGTATGTATGTATGTATGTATGTATGTACGTAGGTATGTATGTATGTATGTACGTATGTATGTATGTATGTATGTATGAATGTAATTAATGTATGTATGTATGTAGGTAGGTAGGTATGTAGGTATGTATGTATGTATGTATGTATGATGTATGTGTGTATGTATGTATGTATGTATGTATGTATGTATGTAAGAATGTATGAATGTATGTATGTATGTATGCATGCATGCATGCATGCATGCATGTATGTATGTATGTATGTATGTAATGTATGTATGTAATGTATGTGTATGTATGTGTATGTATGTATGCATGATGTATGTATGTGTCTGCATGTATGTAATGTAATTTAATGTAATGTAATGTAATGCAATGCAATGTAATGTAATGTAATGCAATGCAATGTAATGTAATGCAATGTAATGTAATGTAATGTAATGTATGAAGGTATGTATGTATGCATGCATGCATGTATGTATGTATGCATGCATGTATTTAATGTGAGATTATGTTTTGTTATGAATATATGTTATGTTATGAATATATGTAATGTTATGTCCGAAGGAAGTTTAGCAGTCAAACTTCCGACAAATGGACAGATGAAAAGCAGAGATGGGAAGAGTCAGAGAGAAGAGTAGAGTAGAAGAGAGAAGAGCAGAAGAGAGAAGATCAGAGAAGAGAAAAAGTCAGAAGAAAGAAGATGCAGGTGCGCGAAAAGCGAAACACTGTGTTTTTCCAATGATTTGTGTCTCCAGAGGGTCGAAAAGTAGGCTCGCTAAAGCGGCGGGTGCGGAGCCATCTTGCCAGATGAGACATGAAAAAGTGCACGCCGTTGTGGCGCAAAGCACATGCCCAAGTCAAAAGGTACAAAACACCTCAGCTTCGGAGCCCTTTTAGAAGTTGCGATGTCGAAAAAGTGCACGCTGTTTTGGCGCGAAGCACATTTCGAAGTCAAAATGTACAAAACAGACCATTCTCAGACCACTTTAATCCGAAGGTGTTTGCCAGAAGTGTCCTCAAGGTTAAACTGAAATGTACGTTCCCCCAGCGGGCAGCAAAGGGACGGGCTCTTATTATGACCAGCCTCAGCACGCTGACTCACTGCTGCCCCTGTGACCTCCATTTAAAAAAAACAAACATAGAGGGTTAAAACTATGGTTACATGTGAGTTTCCTTTCTAAAGGCATGATTGGCCCATTCTTTTCCTATCAGCAAATGAGACACCTCTATTATTTCAGGAAATGTCATTGGTTACATGGCTTTACATGGTTTTATCACCATGTTTTTCTTGTAAGACTATGGTTTACTGTTAACATAGCTATCCAACGCGGGTACAGCCTCTGGACTAAGATCATGAATAGCCTCCGACCCAACGTTGCGAGCGACAAAGTTCGAATGGCAATTGAGAGAGACCAGGCTTCAATTCATTGATGGGGCGGCTTGTGTTACCCTTCAGAAATCAAACATGGCAATCGGAAACCCCCGAACTAAATGGGGTTTTGAATGGGAATTTCAGTCAATGATTTTTCCATTGCCATGTTTGGTATGACACATTTATCATCATGTTTCTATTCCCAAGCAAAAGTAAGAAAACTCCGCAAAGGAGCAGGCGAATGTGAACGTGCATCTTGAATCGGATGTGCCAGACTATATCATTGTAATTAGCCCTCGAGATTTAGGCAAAATCAGCAGGAAACTATTGTGGTAAGGGGTTCTGTGATGCTTCATGCGTTGCCTAGATGAGATCCCATCTGGATTAGGTATGATTGAACAAGATTAGATAGATTGGATATATTGAGGGAGTAGATAGATAGAATAGATAGACATATAAATTGTTTGTTTAGAATATATATATAGATAGATAGTAGGCAAATAAACAGATACAGTACATGATGCATCATGTAATGTCATCTCATGCAATGCAATGCAATACAATGCAATGTGATTGTTTTGTTTGGTATGGTATGTGTTGTTGTGTTTTGTTCGTTTTGTTATCTATGATTCTCAATGTATGCAAGTACATCTGGATTGATGAACTCATGTTTTTGTGTTGTAATCCCGGGTGACAAGGTCCAGGGGCCCCAGGGGCCCACTGCCCTTGCTGACGGTTCTGGTCTGAGGTGATCATGAATTGATTGATGAACCAGAAGTGTCACTTGGTCACGCCTGTACTGGGGACGTGGAAAAACGGAACGATTTCCATGGCGATTTCCATGGCAACGGGATCCCCCAAATTCCAGCGGTTCATCATTTCCCATATTTTCCCAAGAAACACATTGAAAACGCCATAGATTGATATTTGCACTTGATCACATGTTCATACTATGGTGATTATCAATTATTACCAGTAGTACCGCACAAGGCGGTGGCGGAAGTTTCAAAAATAGGAAACCTATAGGAGAGATTGGTTGTTGTGAATCAGGGATGGCAGAGCGAAGCCACTGATGGACTGAAAGGTGC
>Ga0126342_10020955_pt1 | contig 10944 bp, 9 predicted proteins | sample Cyp1metagenome_FD_92528 | JGI IMG/M metagenome (GOLD analysis project Ga0126342, IMG submission 92528) | Coral microbial communities from Lord Howe Island, Old Settlement Bay, Australia - Cyphastrea 1 metagenome | ecosystem: Host-associated > Invertebrates > Cnidaria > Coral ... | reverse complement strand
CTGAGCTGGGAAGTTGGCGAAGAGCTTGGCGACGAGTTGGCAAGGTTGGCAAGGCGGAAGTGGAGGTGGAAGAGGCGGAGGCGAGGAGGAGGGCGAGGAGGACAGCTAGTCGAGGAGGAGGAGAGGCGGGCATGCGCTCTGATAAAATCTAACAACCCTCACCTGGCAGGTGGGGAAAAACTATGAAAATCTTTGGTATGTGCTTGGCTAAGAAGTACCTTCAGGCTATTGGCCACTCTAAGTTTTCTTGTTCTTACAGTGCTACAAAGTTTTTATGATACCACACTGCAATTAAAGAAAAGGTTGCTGCGATGAAGGAAAAATTGTTGCAATTAAGGACGAAGTTGCTGCAAAAAAACATAAAATTGCTGCAAACAAGGAAAAATGGGCTGCAATTAAGAAAAAATGCTGCAATTAAGGACGAAGTTGCTGCAAGAAAGCATAAAATTGCTGCAAACAAGGAAAAAGGGGCTGCAATTAAGAAAAAATTGCTGCAATTAAAGAAATTGCAGCGATTAAGCAAATCAGCTCGCAATTCAGCAGAAGTTGTTGGCAATTAAAAAGAGCAGGGTTCTATTAGACAGAGCCTGACCGCAACTAAGCAAATCAAGCTGTGCTTAGACAAAATCAAGTTGCAGGTAACGTTTTTTGTTGCAAGTGGATAAAATCAAGTGCACCGTGACAAGGTCAAATTGCAAAAAAAATGTAGCAATTTAAAACATTTTGCAATTTAACAAAATTATCTAGGCCTTGGTCAAGAAATCATCATCAGTCAAGCAACAAAGGCATAAAAATGGGCATGTGTCTTTGCCATGTCTGGGCACAAGAGCCACCAAAAGCAACTAGATTTGTGCAACTCCTGATGGGTTGGTGATGTTTGTTGAAGCCTTCCTACATTTCCTACATGCAAAGGTCGTGTTACGCGAACAGATGTTTTGGAATGGTTTCACATAAGAGGCAGCAACATGCAGCAACACAACACGCGTTTCCAGAAGCTTCAACCATTTATGCACCAAATTTGGGCTGAATTTGCGCGAAGTTTCTGACATGAACAAAGGTCCAGATGAATCTCGAACAGAAGTTTCCGGGTACCAGTTACAAGCTCCGAACATGTCCGAACATTAAAAGCAGCACCCGTGCAAGTTGGCACGTCCACCCTTTTGTCCCACATGTACAGGGCACGGAACATAGCTGTAGATGGCGACGAGTCGCGTCGAGTGAGCGAAAACAGTTGAGTTTTCAAATCCGAAAGCTACACAAACGAGAAGTTAAAACGTGGAAAACATCACGATTACAAGGACAAATTTGGGCCCGTTTCATGTTGGAGGGACTTGCGGAAATTGGATTCTAATCTAAGATCTCCCGACGGCTCATTGTCGAACAACCTTCACCGGACGATTGCCCAAAATTTGTTGGCACATTGATTTTCTACGATTTCTCTGCCGCCAGAATAACTCGATCATTTGAAGGAACCTCCGTGGGCCCTTTGTGAGTTGATGCTATCCATCGTTTGAAATCGAACAGAAGTGGTGATGACATTGGTTTGGTAGCCGACATGTTGCGATATCTTCCTGACGATTTTCTCGGTGATTTTACTTTCTATAACGATGTTTTGAGAGAAGGGTGCGTACCGCATGCTTGGCATACCACTTGGTTTTGATGTTCGCCAAATCCCAGAGGGCAAAGTAACCAACTGATTTCAGACCAATTGCCAGCACTCATTTGCTAAGAATCTTTTTTGCTCATATGATGTTGTCGCGCATTGAAAATGTCTTGGGCACAATGCAGCCTGAGGAGCAACACGGATTTCGCCAAGGGTTGGAAGAACACTTGGTAACTGAATATTGTAATTAACTATATACATGTAATTACTTGTTCTGTTCCTCTGTGTTGGCGTCACTGCAGCTCACAATACGACACCGCCCGCCGGTAAAAGTAGACCTTCAGAGGAACCAAAACGACGGCCCTCACTTTGTGCGAGCCTGGGGGTCGAAATGCACATACACATCCCACAAGGGAATTCTTGCGCGAGCCCTGCGCAAACAAACACCGGAGGAGCGTACCCTGATCTAACCCCAGCCTTTTACCCTTACTGTAAGAAACCCTCAGTGTGGACAGGCTCTTTAGAGAATCGTCGGCACATACAGAAGGGCACAATTGTCCAAAAAATCCGCCAAGACCTCCGTCGTAGATTTCGTGAAGAAAGAGTTTCCAAGATTCCGCGCGTACTGGAGGAATTTTCTGCTTTGGATCGTTTGCATGTTTGTCCAAATCTTATGCCCGATGATTTTACATGTTACCTTGGAAAATCTTGTCTTGTGTTTTGTCACTCGAAATTCGAAGTCGAAGTTTGCACCGAGAAACAATAACCCTAAGAAGACTGTAAAAGATAGTGAACCTGCTGCTAGTGGATCACAGGTGCAATGTGCGATGTGCAGCTCAGCCCAAATCGTCGTAGCAAATATAGCAAGGGTATGCAATGGTATTGATTTTCCCCGTGCGCTACGTTTGGCCGGTTTGTTATGAGACCTGCATGCAAAAAAGTCAAGCCAGTTGAAGATCCAAGGCATGTCATTTTAACGCCCATACGATCACTCAACGGGGGTTGGACGCTGGTCAACCTGATTGACACTGTGTTTAAATCACAACAGGACATCGGTTCGGAATATATAAAACTACCGCCCTGACTCCAGAAACACAATGGGACTCCGATAAGGAAACAAAGAAAAATATATTGAAAAAAAATTGGAAATGTATCCTCAAAACAGGTCCTCACAGGGTGAAATAGCATGGGGCGCTATTGGGGAACCTATTCGTGGTCCTACCGCATGGTGATGCGGTTGTATTGCTAGCAGCAGCTCCCCAGCACCCGCAGTAGCAGCAGCAGTGCTGCCCAACACGAGAAGCAGCAGAACAATTCTTCTTTCCTCTGCTATCCAATCCAGATATGTGATTCTGCAATGCCATTGCAACAACAAGGACAAAGTGCACCGCAATGAACGCGACAATACACGATAGCTTCCACGTAGTATTTGCTTCTGTCGTGTTTTTTCAATGAAGCCACTGAAGACCTTTTCCCCGAGGAGACACCGCTTCCACGCAACGAGTTTATACTGTACAAGCAGACGCGGTAGTACCGCCAATGCATGCTGTGAGTGCGCTTTGTTGAAGCTAATCTGTGAGCTGATGTTTTTTTAAATATATATTGTATATTATAAGTTTGGCACCAGCATCTTCTGTCGGTTGACAGCGACGAAAAAAGTCGAACTTCTAGACTTCCGATTCGGAATTGTAAAGTTTCCTCATACGCTGTCAGGAGATCTACACGCCGCCAATACAGTATGTTTGTTGTGCGTTTTTGTTACCAGAAACAGCTAGGCATGGCTTCGGGGCCAGGTGCATCACACCAACGGTAAGGCAACGTCGAGTCTTCTGATATTCAAAAGGAAGGGGTGCAGCAATGTGCAGCATGTCTAGCAACATTTAAGCATTAAAATTAAACTCACACAAACAACTCAGAGGGAATCGGGATGGGGCAATCATGGCGACTGCTTCTGGACTTGCTAAGAAGCCAGCGGCTGCTGCATGACGTTTCAAAGGAAGCGTTTTGGAAGTTGGGCGAAGCTTTCTTAAAGACCAAGCTCAAAACGAGCGATTTGCATGGGTATTTAGAATTATTTAGGCGTCTTTGGATGTCTTTAACTGTCTTTGATCACATTCCCAAACGCCGCACGATGGTTCTTGCTATGCAGCATTCTGGGGAGTCACCGACCAGGTGGCGGCATACGGTAGCATCATCAATGAACAATTACTCCTGCAATTTGTCACGTGCCCGCGCTGGTTCCTAGATTTCGGATGATTTCGGTGTGAGCCTTGCCAGAGCATTGCAATTGATCATGCACGATAGGCATGATCGTGCAATATTCCATTCTGCTTGCCAGCAACGGACAATTTCTCTATCGGAATCTGCAGGACGTTGATCATCGTAGCCTCGAAATGCCATAGTCATCGATTGTTTTTTTTGTTTTCCTAGAGTCCTCAGTTTTGAAGGGTTCTTGGTTCCGATTTTACAAGTATGTGACTGTTGCGCTTACCTCCTAGAAATCCTCCTATCCAGCATGTTTTTGGCAAAAATGCACGATGATCGCGAGTCATCGAAGATTCAAGCTTGATTCAGATGCATGATTTTACATTGTTGCCTCCCCTGGTCAATATGTTGCCTTTCCAAAAACCGAGTGTTTACCAGCGGATTCTGTAATTGAAGGGTGACGCCTTTTCTCCGTTTCTACAAACTCATTAGGCTTTCTACTTCTTGTCCTTTTCTCATCTTTTCTCCACATGTTTCCCATTTCTGGTACCAAACAAACGGACGGTGCCTATGATTCCGCAGTGTTCGGTTCGCAGCGATTTCGCCCAGGGGTGCCGGCGCAAAGCTTTTCTCCTCTCTTGAATCGAAGCCGAAACTAATCCTGCTGCTGGCTCTGCAGCTGTACTATGCTGTACTACTCGTAGCTCATATGTCAATGTTCTTGCATGTTCTTGCTATGCCACGGCTTGATCATGTAAGTGCATAGTGTGTTAGATTATTAGATGCCAAGATAATCTCCAAATGAAGACCCATTCTCCGCAGACTCAGAGCAGTTAGCTTCATACATTTCCTGCGAGGCCTATGATACCGCTCTTTGGCAGCCTGCCTAGTTGGTGTAGCTGTGATCACTTTCACTGGGATGGCCTGTGCTCAGGTATCCCCAAATAAAGGGGTGATGTCTGATTGAGATTGACAGCACACCACCGAACTGATGGCAGGAACAAAGAATACACTAACAAGACATGGTGCTGGGAGTGAGCCCCCAGATGTTGCATAAGCCATGGGAGTTGGATGTTGAGTCCTTTGCGTCAATGTTTCCACTATGCAAAACTGCGTGCGTTCACTTCAGCATACTACATTCATCCAAGAGCTGCCACAGCAATGCTAGATGCACCCATGTGCTGCTACATACGTCTGGCTTCACATCATAGTTGCGCAATAAATAACTGGCAAATGACGTTTGTGGTACTGCTTAAAATGCACAAACTCAGTCTTAAGTCCTTATTTATCGTAGGGTGTGCTTAGGAAATGTTAAAATGGTTGCAGTAATTAATGATTATCATCCCCAATATATTGGATAGTAAAAGCCCCATAATCATCAACCATCATTTATCAGTTATATCATATCATGTTATATCCACTTTGTATCTCCCTCTTGACGTTACCTCCCCATTACTTATTAAATGATTATTGCACTTATCATCAAACAACACAGCTTTTGAACACTGCTCCATGAATCCAGAAGAGGGGCATCCAACTCCCAACAGGCGCACTTCATGCGTTGGCCCAGTTGGCCCAGTGGCTCTGCAGTGGACTGGACTTCGAAAACAACACAGTTTGGAGTGCCCAAAAATACAAGTACCACGAAGCATCAAACTGTCCAATATTCTCTGGAGGGAAGAAGGCCAAAGCATTCGTCTCGTTCCTTTTCAAGGAACTATTGATGCGACGAGTATGCGCGGCTGTTGCACGTGAAAGACATTGAAAGACTACATCAGATCAATGGACTGCGAGTAGGGAGCGAATCGGTGCAAGAAGGTCTGGTAAGCCCTGGCCCGTGCAGTGCATGAGAAGTTTTCATTGCTTTCGGGCTCTGGCAGTCAGAGCATAGCACAGAAAGGGAAACGCGGAATTACATGCCTGAGGGATCATTTGTGGCAATTATTTGCAATCTTGGCAGTGTTGTCTATATTTTGCCAGCTACAACACGTTGTCGTTAAAACATAACATAATATGTATATTACACCAAAGGTTCTTGGCTTCCAACATAGTAACTCCGATCTTGGAGAAGAGTGTTTGTTCCAAAATGATGTGCCCTTCAAAGTCCAAGAGTGGTGAAAATCATTGTTGATCATCATGTTTCCGGATCAAAGATGTCATTTTGCGGTCTATTTTGGCATCAACCCAAATACCAACTAGCCGCATGGCCCCATCAACACTCGCCAGCAAAGCCATAAAGGTCTCCTGCTGTGCCGGAATTTTGTCAAGACGAAGTTTGGACATGTCACAGCAATCAGCTGCTAAAAAAATGGGTGTCACCTTTTTTTCAGCAACCAAAAATATCGGATTTCAGCTACGACAATTCGCACGAAGTGGCTCTTGAAATGGCAATCCCTCAAATCATTGCATCCTGGAGAGGCAAATGGCTGTCCCTTTTTACGATTTGATGAAAGGGTCAAGAGCCAAAGCCAAGGAGACTCTAGAGCCTCGCTCGGTTTACCTGTGTTTACCTTTGAACCATTCCATCTTCCAAGTCCCAGGGGGTGGTGGTACCCACAATAATCATGCGAATGTGCTATGAGAGGTTGCCATGATGGAGATAGTGTCAAGCAGGATGCTCCCCTGACCATCGGTCAGAAAGCTAGTCAATATGCACTTGTCCAAATAGCCCGTACAAATGTGTATATTCATATATATATATATATATATATGTCTATATATATACATGTAGTATTGTATGTATATGTACGTTTGGGTGGTTTGATGTGGTTTCCACGGTTTCCACACAAAGGAAGGACCGAAAGCTGCGACCTCCTCTTCTTCATCCAAGCGTTTTTGGAATTCTTCTGGAAGCCTAGGCTTGGGAAAGGACAGGTCTGCCAAACTCTGCGAATCCTTTCTGCTATGTAACTATTCCTCCTTGAAGCTCCGGGATGCAGAGTTTCAAGAAAGCAAACGGAATAGTCGGAATAGTCTTAGCCTGCACTCCCGTGACACATCGGACACGTCTAGCAAGGAAAAAAAAGCCATTGATGTGCCCTTTCCATGTAGCCCTCCCGCATCTACATTGTAAAGCTCCTCGCGCACACAGCCATAGAATCACTGAGGATGCTGCTTCATCTCTGCTGACATGTTCGCATGGACCACATACGCCAGAGCCGTCGTGGTCAGGAGCAGGAAGGCGGCGACGATCCAGAAGTAGCGGCGAGGCACGCCTGTTCAAACAAGGCTTGATATATATATATATATATATTATAATATTGTTTTATACCAGATAATATTATGTTATATTATATTATGTTATATTATGTTACATCATATTATGTTATATTACATTATGTTATATTTTATTAGATCATATCATATTATACAATAATATGTTATACTATAATATAATATTATATTACATATATATATATATTATACTATACTATACTATACTATACTATACTACACTATACTATACTATACTATACTATATTATATTAAATTATATTATATTGTATTATACTATATTATATTATATTACATTATATATATATATATATTATATTAAATTATATTATATTGTATTATACTATATTATATTATATTATATTATATTGTATTATACTATATTATATTATATTACATTATATATATATTATATATATTATTTTATATGTATACGCAGATGAAAAATCAAGCTCAAAATCACGTAGGATTCCTAGCAATCCCCCAGCGCTCGTATTCATGCTAGGGCCGCTAGCGTTCACTGCAAATCTTTTTGTCTGTGCATCTGTCGATTTGATCGGCAGAGCTGAAGAAGCAGTAAAGAAATATGCCAAAGATATCCAAGAATTGCCAAAAATCAGAACAAGCAAAAAACTGGCTATGTGAAGCAGGACCTAGGCAATATTGGAAGGTTGGGTGACGAGTTCCCGGATAGAGCTGGCCACTAAAGCGCTCAGTGGAAAGTTCAATGTGTTTTTGATCATTTTCCACCAATAATAGGATGTATCTAAGCAGAAGTGTACCCAAAAATCCCATGGTTTGTCATGGCTGTCATGGTCCATCGTCATTTTTTGCCATGAAACCTACGGTATACCTCATGTCTATCTAATTCTAGACTAACTCATAATACTACATGCCTTACAAATCAGAGAACTCCATACATGCCCCCCTTTTCACACTTGGATGTGCATCCCAGCTGCTAAGTGGGCAACCATACAACCCAGATAAAGCCAGTTACATATGTGATACATGGATATACCCCAGTTCTATCTGGGTTTAAGCAACTTCCCAACACTAGGATGCACAAGATGCCGGCGTCGGCAAGGCGCCTACACTGGCAACGACTGTGCCCTCTTCCATCACTTCCTCATCTTCGTCCAGTTCCTCATCCTGGCACTGCAGGAAAGAGTGAAAATGAAGATCAACACAGATCAAGCATCTGATAGTCTGATGGTTTTTTTTTTCCCCTAAGTCTTCGGACAAACCCACAGTAGATCGCAAGTGCAAGGCGAACTTTCTTGGCACCGAATCTTGCTGTCCTTTCCAGTCACTGGGACGTCGACCTAGGTTGTCTCGGGCCAACCGGAACATCAACATGATCTTGGCAAGAATTCAGAGATCTGCTTTCAAAAACTGCGTCCCTTCAATTCATAACATTTTGCCAAGCAAATCCCAGTTATGCTGATCTACTCCTGTGGAATCTCCGCGGGATTCACAGACAGCCATGACAGCCCACCTCGGCAAAGCTGTACTCAATCATGAAATCACTCTCGTCAGAAAGTTGTTCCATTGCTGCCTCCAAGAGCATCGTCCCCAAATGAGGGCGTGGAAGTCAAGGTGAGCCCTGGTACATGCCACACGGAATCAAGTAACTGCTGTTTCAATATATAGTTCTATTTGAAAATTGGGTACCCTAAATACACGGGTTTATCATGATTCTCCTTGCTAAAGTGGCAATTTGGAATATACGCCACCTTTAGACATACCTATATCTGGCATCCTAGAGATGTTCTTCTTATTTTTTATTCATCATACCGTCTATACGTTCCAAGAAATTATAACATCCACCAGGCCTGCTGTTGTGCTGCAGAACTGTCTTCCAGCAACACCTCCACGATAAGAAATGATGTCTTTTGGCAGACAAATCATCTATTGCTACAGTTGGAAAAGTTCGCACATGGTTAGTGATTGGTTAAACTGTTAGATGTGTTTCAGAGCCACATGAAAGTTTTTGTTGCTTCTGGATCAGCGAAGTGCTTTGGAGATGTGCGTCGCAAAATCCATTTGTCATCAAAAACACTACACATCTGGCCTACCACAAAAATTGCCATATCATTTTGGGAGCGAAACTAGAAAATCCAGAAACCAAATTCAATCCACCAACTATGTTTGTTTTGGTTGTATCCTCTTTTTTGCTGGTTATAACGAATGAAATGACATCATATCTCCATTTCTCGTGGTAAAATGTTTGAAGAGTTCAGAACCAGCCTCGGTGAGTTCCTCGGCGAGATGGTGTGCTTTGAAATCCTGCAGGTGGCCGCAGCTTCAGTGGCAGTGGGGTAGACTTCAACAACCGTTATGGCTGTCAAATTATCATCCGTTATTATCATAATTGTGATAGTTTGACATTGTGATTTTTATCTATTGTGAAACTGACATTGTGATAATTGTCCATTCCCATTGTGATTTTCACTGTATTATTCTTATAATCCTCAAATATTACACACAGACCCTGAGGTTTGCCCAAACCCTAAATACCAGTCACACAACATTATCAGGCATGTTCTAGACGTGAAACAATATAGTAACTCTACTAGGTTTAACATGAGTTTTAGGGCTCAAGGTTTACGATCTGGAGGTTGGTTTATGGTTTGCAATTAACCATAATCATGACCATCGTCATGATCATCATGATCATCGTCATCATCCAAATGCTCATTGAGAGTCCGGGGTCTTGCCATAAGATTAGTATCATTGCAGTTGCTGTTGTCGTGGTAGTGGTAGTACTAGAAGTACTACTGTAGTAGCGCTAGTAGTACTAGTAGCGCTCGTAGTACTACTAGTAGCAGTACTGGTAGTAGTACTATATAGTAGTAATACTAATGTCGGTCTCTGATTAGTAGCTAGGTTCGCTATTGTGGCAAATTTTTCCAAATTATTCTGAAACCGATGTATTGTTTGGAGGGTTCACTTTTGTGGCAAAAAAAAAACTTGGGAAAGTTTTTTTTTTGGAAAAAAAACAACCTGTATATTCTGAGAGGTACTACAAATACTACAAGTACTACAAGTACCACAAGTTCATCCGCAAAAAACAGTTTTAATTAGATTTCAATTGTAGCCAATTGAAATCCTTACTCAAGTGAGGATTTGTTTTTCTCTTGGGAAGAAAATTTTTGACTTTCCACTTTAAAGAGAGTCCAGATATTGTTTAGAGGGGGGGGGCCTCACACTAATCAGGAACCAACATTAGTAGTAGTACTAGTACGCGCAAACACCCCGTTTCGCCCACACCCTGCTTGACTTGGGACGGACTATCAACAAGGGTAGTGGGGAATATAAAAGTCCCACCCCATCCCACCCCCGTTAAACTTCCACATTTATTGAAGATCTTCAAATAGGGGTTTAATTCTCCAACCCCCGTCAAACTTTTTACAAAGTTTGCATTCATTGAAGATCTTCAATAAGGTTTGATTCTCCCACCCCCGTTAAACTTCTTACAAAGTTTGCATTCATTGAAGATCTTCAATAGGGGGTTTAATTCTCCAACCCCCGTGAAGCTTCTACATTCATTGAAGATCTTCATTGATGATGATGATGATGATGATGATGATGATGACAATGATGATATATGATGATGAATGATGATGAATGATGATGATGATGATGATGACGATGGCGATGATGATGATGATGATGATGATGATGATGATGATGATGATGATGACGATGATGATGATGATGATGATGATGATGATGAATGATGACAATGATGATATATGATGATGAATGATGATGAATGATGATGATGATGATGATGAATGATGATGTTGATGATGATGATGATGATGATGATGATGATGATGATGATGATGATGATGATGATGATGATGATGATGATGATGATGATGATGATGATGATGATG
>Ga0126342_10020954_pt1 | contig 10944 bp, 11 predicted proteins | sample Cyp1metagenome_FD_92528 | JGI IMG/M metagenome (GOLD analysis project Ga0126342, IMG submission 92528) | Coral microbial communities from Lord Howe Island, Old Settlement Bay, Australia - Cyphastrea 1 metagenome | ecosystem: Host-associated > Invertebrates > Cnidaria > Coral ... | reverse complement strand
GGTCAGTCCATGTCATGGGTCAGTTTCACACCCGTAACTTTTCTTCTGATCAGAGTGCTCCTGCAGCATCATTTGCAGGGTAAAACCACTAGCTGTCGATGCTCGGTTGCTGCAGCATCATTTGCAGCCAGCCAGTCTTCATCAGCTCATCCACTTGTGGCTTTTCATACCCTTCGTCAGGCTGTCTGCTGGCATCGTTTTGGTTGCCACCCATGGGCACAAGGTAGTGCAGTCGGTGGGCAACTCATCACTGCAGGTTGGGTTTCCAAAAGTTTCCACGTTCACGCCACAGCTCCTGACGTAGGCTCGTCAGGTCAATGGCAAGACGTTTGTCTGATACCGTAGCTGCATTCACATTGGTGAGGTGGTCAGACAGGCTTCGGCAGTCAGTGTACCAGCTGACAACTGTCTCATCCATGGCATTGATGAAGTTCTCGGTGCGCTTCAATGCCGTCGCCTTATTCTTGACCACATAGAGCAATTGGCGCATACGCTCTGCATCTTCACTGCGCAATTGCACGCTCAACGTCTCAGCTTGCAAAGTGCTTCTGCAGACTCGCTTGATCACTGTGCTTGACCATTGAAGTAGATGAATCTTGCCCTTGCCTGTCTCTAGAAACTCCTTCAATGTCAATGCCAAAAGACGGCCAGAATGCGATCGGTGACCAACAATGTGTCCTTCGTTGGTCGCATCAGAACTTGCAGCATGGCTCGCGCCGTTGATGCTCAGAATGATCGCCTCTTCAAACTCAAAAGCGTCCGCGGCGAAGTGTACGCCGCGGTCTCGTCTTTCCAGGGCAAAGTTCAGCAGGCGGTTGGCGACCATAAGGTCTTCCACTCGAGCTTTCTGTTGCACAGCTTGTAGCTGGTTGACCTGAAAGGCAAGGTCAGGTCGGCACACTCGGCTGTACCAGCTAAGGCTTCCAACCACAGAGCGCAGTTGCGCAATCTCAGCAGGTGTGGCTGGTAGTCCTCTTTGCTTGCGTCTCATTGGCTCGATGAAAATCGCCCTGACACGATCCAAAACTCCAGGTGAGGTGATTGTCACACCGTCGTTGGTCTGGCTAATCAAACGTCCACAAAACTTGAAAATTCCATCTTCAGAATCTTCAGCATTGGTGATACGAAACTTGTAGCGCTCTTGAACCTTCGCAATAACGTCATCCATCTCAGCTCCACCGCACCAAAACAAACCATCAACGTGAGTGCCAAGCAAACCTAAAACTTCACCTTCAGGTCCAGGCAGGTAGTATGCTGATGTTTCCATTGGCACTTCTTTCAAACCACATTCCAGCAAAGTGTCAAACAAACCTTTCCAAAATCCACGTGGTGTATCGCATGTTCCATAGACACTTTTCTCACAAATCAGCAAGGACCCAGGAGGAATGTCCTCGTCTGGAATGCCATCAGCTGGCAATTTCAAAGCCAACTTGCGCTTGATCTGGGTGCCCTGCAGGAACGCAGCTGAAATGTCTCCACCACCCACCTTCTTCTTTTTGCAAACTGAAAAGGAAATGATTGTGTGGAGGAACAATTGGCTGGATGTAGGGCTGTCGGTTCGCACTGGGCTGGTAGATGAAGATTTCTCAAGATCTCCTCGTGCAACGAGTCGTGACTTGTACTCTGGCTTGGATGGGTCTTCTGACTTGTCGGTGTCGACCCATCGGCTGGGAATGACCACAAGGTCAGGATTGGCAGCAAGGTACTCATCTTGTTCCTTGCCAGGTGGTAAAACATGTGCGGCTTGAAATTGTTTCCAGTTGTTCCATTCCTTGCGTCTGGTCTGATCCAGCGCATGTTGCACATCAGGGTCGCTCTTCTTGTAGTTAATCTCTCTGTCCAACTTGACGTTTCTTCTTGGGAATGCGTCGCCCAAGAAAAACATGGATTGCCGTCGGGCAAGAAAAGCAATGAAATGTCGCTCTTGTCGAAGTTCTGCATCATCTGATTCATGGGTCTCAGGCGGTACCATGATGCTGCTCGCTTCACAGTGGGGTGATCGTAAGCGATCTCTCTTCGACTTGCAGTTGAGCTTGGTGGATCTAAGTCGGTGTCCATCCAAATCATCTGCAGATCTTCTCAGTTGGAATGCCAGGAGAGTCCATTGCAGGAGTAGTTGGAACTGCGGGAATGCCTGAAGTGGGCACATGCTCGGACTCAGGCTGAGTCGGCTCACCTTCCAAGGAGTTGGAATCTGCCAGGTCATCCAAGGGAGGCTGTCCTCCGGCATTAAAGTCTAAGCCGGGGGGAGGAGGCACCTGCGCCACTGGTAAGTCCAGACCAGGGGGGTGCTCTCCGCCGTCACCTTGGGATCCAGGTTCATGGGGCAGTTCCAAGTAGGATGGTGCATTGTGTGGCAACGTAAGATCATCTCCAAAAGGTAAATCTTCGTTGTCCTCATCAATCTCACGTTTTCTCTTGCGGCTAGGTCGCAACTCCAAAATCTGCTTGACCATGACTTCAGCTGTTGAGGCTGGTCGGATCTGGCTTTCCGCAACCACAATTGGAATGCCAGCATGTATGATCCAAAAGGTAGATCGGCCTTCTTTGCCAACAATGCGGCCAGGTCCATGCCATCGGTTGCGGCGATGAAAGCAAACCAAATCGCCAGGGGCATAAGGCCCCCTCAGAGGCACTGACTTCCTCAGAAGTGCTGCTCTCGCACGGCGACTGCTGTCGGCCTTGGCAAAGCTCATCTTGGCAGCGTGACGAATCTCCATCTGTCTCGCAATCTGATCCTCGGGTTCCATGAGTTCAGACTGAACTCCAAGGGCAAAGCTTTCTGCTTCTTCTGACGTGATAGAGGTCATGTCCGTTGGCAGGCGGCCAGGGACCCATTGGCTTGGGGTAAACCACCATGGTTGATGCGGTTGTTCTTGACAGATGCACATTCAGCGATCAACATCTTAATGTCGCTGATCCCTATCAGTTGCCTCTCTTCAATTGCGCCCTTCAAGATCTGTTTCAGCACACTGCCCTGCCTTTCCGTTCTTCCAAGTTGGAAGGGAGCTTCAACACATTCAACACCTCAAAGCGAAGTCGTACGCCATGACTGCGTAGGAGGCCTTGAACACGTCCACGGTTGTGAACTCCCCCGTCGCAGGTCATGATCTTTGGCGCTCCAAAAGGTTGAAACCATCCATTCATTAGAGCTTCAGCGCAAACTCTGCTCTTTGCAACTCCACCAGGGGCTACCCACCAGGCTTGGTGGAAGAGGGTGCCAAGACAGATCACTGACAACACAGTGTGGCGGTTGCCAGCTGCATCATGTATTTCAAAGCAGCCAGCTGAAATCTCATGGTTGAAGACCATCTTGCTGGGCTCCTTGACAATGGGAGGTCTCTTCACAGGTTCGCGCTTTCTGCAGGTCTCGCAGGCAAAATGGCGAACAGCTTCACATGCTTCAGAAGCGGCACCTGCAGTGCGAAGAAGTTGCAGCATCGCTGAGTTGCTGCCATGGCCAATCATGTGGTGAAGTCTTCTGATAGCTACGCGTGTCTCCCTTGGGATACGCAGCCATTTGAACTTTCTGGTTGCTTGAAGCTCCATCAGATCAGGTGGTGCAGGAGCTTCTTCAACTTGTTCTTGTTGTTGTAGTTCTTGTGCATCCACTTTCGCAGGAAGGATTGGGTCACGACTTCAGTCGTCATCATCATCGTAGACAAAATCCAAAGTTCCCAATCCACCATCATCATGTTCAGATTCTTCGATGGATGCATCATGAAAATCCGTCATGACAGTGCGATCATGCAAATCTTCCAGAAGTCCATCTATGAGTGCTTTGCATAGTTGCTCTGGCCGATATTGAGCAAGTCGGGTTCTGCGTCCACCTTCAAGGGGTTGACGTTCATGATCTCCACTGCAGCGTCGTTGAACATGATTCTTCACACCGCTGGAGGCTGTCATGAAACCAGTCGGCTTGTAGTGTAGTGGGGCAGGCCATTCACAGCATCACAAAGTCCAAATTCACATTGATCTCCACGAACAAGTTCAAGAGGTTCGTGGCTTTCAGCATCATGGGGTGCTTCGCAAATCAGCTTGTCCATGCAAAGGGTGCTCCAAAGCTCGCTAGGCCAAGGGTTTTCCACCACAAACTTTCTGCCACGTGCCATCCACTTGCGGACCATTTTCTCGATCCATTTGAGGCAAGGATACCAAGCGTCACGTTGTGCCAAAATGGCATCTCCGGTGCTTTCCCTGCGCTGCATGTTGAGGCAGCTCCAGGATCCCCATGGTCCACATACTGGCGCAAAGGTGACACAGTAAGGGTCTTGAGCATCGATGTGGGCTTCGATCTCATTGCGAACTTTGGGATCCAAAAAAGCGGTGCCGTCCAGCTTGATGTCAATCGGAGCTGCTACAGGAAGGCCCATTGTCATGGCCATTGAAGTCAAAACTGCAGCTCCAGCGAAGATCTCCATGAGGAAGACTTTGCACCCACGCGGCAAAGGCGTTCTGGATTTCTGGCCCGTCAAAGTAGCCCAGAGGCTAAGATCACTTGCATGGATTTCTTGGACAGATTGTTCCAAGAACTTCCGCTGACCTTTGCTCATGGTCTTGCGGGTCTCTTCTTAACTGCAACATATGACTCATGCTGTTGTTGTAGATCTTGCTTCAAGGTCTGACACCCAGTGACTACAGACAAATCCAAGTCCAAGTCTGTGTGCCAGTGGCAGCCAGCTGTCGCTCGGAATATGGTTCTGTTAATGGCTCTAGAAGAGGTAATTGTGTTGTAGATGTTGCTTCATTGGACATCACCTGCAGGTCAGAGGCTGTTTGGCGTCGGTGATGCCAAGCATGGCAAGATGCTTGGGAAGAAGTCGCACTCCAAGCAGGCCATTCATGTTGGTAACAACCAGCTCGGCTTTCAAAGAGGCACTGTAGACTTTGTCTTGGACGTCGCTGATCAGAAATGGAAAGCAGAAGGGGAGCATCGCTGCAGTGTCCTCAAGCTCGATGCTGTCGATTTCACCAACAGCCATGCCATCTTCAATCTCAAAGCAAACATCCAAACTGCGAAGGCCCTTGGTGTTGACTGAGCCACCGATTCCGCGAAAACCTCCTCCATGGTCAGGCTTCAGGGGATAGTGATGTTGGTCCACCGCATGCATGTACCGCTGAAGCCATCGATCACCATGGCAAGTGCGGTTGCAGCCCAAGTCCAAAATCGCAATCAAAGCCATTCTCAGATCCTCCTCCATCAGTTGCCATAAAGCCAAAACGTGGAGCAGTCTTGCGCTGGATGTAGGAGACGAATTCCTTGAGCTTTCGGTTGTTGGTGTCAAACACCAATCAACGTAGCGCTTGTCGTTCTGGAAGACGTCCATGAAGCTTCGTCCACGGAATTCTCCAAAGTCAAGGATCTTCTGGCCCTTCTCATCAGCGCCAGACTCCGTAGAGCTCGGCAATGGGGAGGTCGAACTTGACGATGTAGTGACCATCACAACATCCAAGATCTTGTGAAGTCGCTCAGCAGGCAGTTGCTGAGAGTTGTCGTCGGCAGCTTTCAATCTGGCAATCACGTGGCACATTTGGAAAATCTCCTCCACCTTGTCGATGGGAAAACTGCCAATCGCTCTTGGCTCAGTTGTGGAGGAAGGCTTTGGACGTTGCCCTGCTCCAGGAGTCTTGTGCGGGAAGTAGCCAGTGACTACCTTGCCACATGTCATGCAGGTGTTGCGCCATTGATGGCCATTCGATCCCTTCCAGCTGATGCGAGGGTGATTGCAGGCAGCTTGTTGCGCTGCGTTGGCAGCATTTGCACTTCCGGTTGCCAAATTGGTTGAACCCTTCGGCACATTCTTGAGGACCTTGTGGCAGTCCAGGCATGTCTCCTTCTCAAAGTGCTGGTTGGTGCCCTTGCGGGTGATGCGGCGATGTGCACAAGTTGATGAACCATCAGCAGAACCTGATGGTGCAGTAGTAGAGGCTGGTGCAACTTGTTCCTTTGGAGGTGCAGGTAGAGCTTTGGCCTCAGGAATCAGCTGCAGCTCAGGCCGGTATCCAGCCAGCATGTTCTTGTGCCATCTCAAGAGGTTCTCCGCATCCTGTTGAGTGAAGGGGAGATGCCCAGGTCCCAGGTTGAAACTCATTCCATCTTTCCAAATAAGCTTCAGCATACCTGGGGTCTTGTGGTGAATTTGCCGCCAACCATTCATTGAGTTGATCCATATGTCGTTTGGAGAGCTTCTAAAGGAGGAAGGACTACTGCTGGATTGATGATGTGTGCATTGGGAGGCAAATACACTGCTGTGGCAACACCCAAACTGCCAACTTCCATGTCATTCAAGCATTGCAACGCATCATGAACAACTTCCGTTGCACCTGAGCCAAGTGCCTCACGCAGAAGTGCAGCATCACCGTTGGGGTTGCGCTTCAGGAAGTCCGGCAGGCTGTTCTCGAACTCATCAGATCCATCTTCATTGGATTCCACCTCAGAGGTGGGGCTGTAGCTGTAAGTCTTAGGTCCAGGAGCCATAGTGCGGACACGAACAGGTTCATCCAAACGTGGTGTTGGCTCAGCTGGGCAGCTTGCAGCTCCGGCAGCTCGGCTTGCAGCCATCATGTTGGCGAGGCTTTGGGCAAAGACACGGCAGGTGCAGGTCCATCTGATGTTGCTTGTGTGGTCATCAGTGACGTTGGAGGTGGAACACAAACACCTGAGGGAGTCGCAGTGTCGTTGGGCTCCTTCTTGATGGCCACGTAGCTCCAGCCATCTTCACTTCCCTGGTCATAGCCACTGTAGGAAAAGTAAACCACACGTGGCGTCGCGCTCTTGCTACTTGACTTGCCGGCCTCTGCGGGCATGCTTGTTCTGGTAGAAGTCGAACTGGTGTTTGAAAGCTTCTTTGACGGCCTTTGGGGCATGCTGCATCGCCACTCCAATGTCCCTTGGCACCGCATCGGCGACACTCAGTGCGGGACTTCAGCTGGGCTAATCTGGCTTCGCGCTCCTGCAAAGAAACACTGCCAGAAATGTCAAAGTGACGGTGAGGCTGGAATCCACCATGACGTTTGCCCTTTCCATGGCCTCGCGGCAGGTAGGCCTCATGCTCAAGTTGTAGAGACTCAGCAGCTAGGGCACAGGCTTCGTCGTTGTAGAGACCCAATCCATTCTCACACAGTAAGGCAAAGTAATACTCAGGCTCATAGGGCTTGTCATCCAAGATGGCGGTGAAGCCAGCAAGCGACTGAGATCCAGTCTCCCAGTCATCAGCTCCATGCGCGTTGACTACATCTTCACTGAAGTAGCCACGGCCACCCTTGGATCTCGGCTGGAAGCGCCAGCCCTTCGATCCCTTCTGTCGCCATGTTTCATCTCCTTCTCACGTATGTGCGGGTGCTGACTCAAAAGTTCAGCTGCTACTGTCGGCCAGTGCTAGGCCTCGGCATGTGATAGGCACTCTGGTCAGTCCATGTCATGGGTCAGTTTCACAATACTGTTGCGGACTTTTGCGGAACTTTCGCGACCCCCATGCTTATATCTCTCGCGGAACCCATGTTGAGCAACAATTCCTCTTATGAAGATTCATTCATCACCTGCCGAATCACACCAAATTATCACGGATAACTTCTTCGTATAGCCTTGCAAACATGCAGCTAGCATTCACGGAGTCCCCTTCTTCGGACAGGTTGTTTCTGATTAGGCTTTTTTTTTGCAAGGCTTACTGGGCCACTCCTTTCAAAATGCACTTTGACTCTTGCCCGCTCCTTTGCAGAACTTTCGCGGAACTTTCGCGAAAATCCGCAGACCCCAGCCATCAGCACACCAGGGGCCTTCGTGTTTGGCTCTTGCACAGCCTCACCTTTGGAAGCTTGGCTGCTGCGTTTGGAGCTCGTTTCTTGAAACTTCAGAAAGCAACGTTAGGCAGTACCAGCGGCATGTCCAAGGATGCGCTTCAAGACCATGGTATTTGGCTGTGACGAAGCCTCACCTTCGGAAGCTCGGCTGCTACCTGTGAAGGGAACGGTACATGTGCGGTACCCGTCTCCTGCCGGACCCCCGGGCGGCAGGAGGTGATGGCCCTTAACAAGCTGTATATGCATATAACAATAATGGTTCATAATAGCCAACTTTCGCGAAACTTTCGCGAACTCGCCAAAAAAAACTTTCGCGAGGGTTCCCAGCATAACATGAACGGTCTTCGCAATTAGAACTCTTTACAAGGACCTTTAGATCGATCCCCACATATGATGTCATAGCACAAACATCATGTCATTGCAGGGTTTGCTTGCACCCAAGTCCCCCTAAAATCCAGTTCCCGTGCGCCTTTGTCATCCTTTGTCCCCAAGTGAAACCCTGAAAGGTTGTGACTATATAGAAAATCTGAAGATGATTTTTGCCTCGTGGAGTCTGAATATGGTGCTTGCCCCCATGTCCCCCTAACCCACCTCAAGTCCCAGGTCCCCATTTGCTTTGGCAAGGCACCTGGTACAAGGTAAATGGTGCCACGTGGCCACCACCACCAGCCTGCCTTGTGAGCTTGCTCCTGCCACGCACATTGCATCCAATTGCACCATAACTACAGCAACTACACCGAACAGTCCATAATTTCGTGGAACACGAAACAACAAAGTTTAGCCTAGCAGGCAGCCGCCAGGCTGCCAGTGGCAGTGGCTGCAGTGGCCACGGCCACAGGTTGTGCTCCTGAATGTTCTTCAAGACTCGACCGAAGGGACTGCAGTTCATCGAGGCTCCAATTTGTTGAGAAACAGTCGGACCCGCACCATCCTGTCAAACAGAAAAAAACTATCAGATCAATTTCCTTCTTGTCTTCAAATCATACTGTTTGCAAAACCATTAACAGCGCAGTGGCCAATTGACTCGTTGATCCGAGGGCAGTGGTAGATTGATCAGCCCTGTGAGCCTCGTTCTGGTATATGGCAAATGCACAAACAAAAAGGACTTCATCAGCACCAACTGTGCGCTCGAGCGTTTCCACAAATTCCTTGGCTTAGAGAAGTCCGCCGAAAACTTCGACAGACTTTAGACATGTCTCCGCAATGTCTCCACTGCGTTCTGTCAGAACTGCGTCTTGGAAATGAACAAATGCAGGCCTCCGCGTTCTCATTCCAGGAGTGGGATACGAGAACCGCCACTTCCAACGGTGACTCATGATTCACCTTCAGAGCGTAGCCTGAGGGGTCAGGGGTCCAGTTGTCCTTGGGGAAATCTAGTCTCGCAAAGGGTTATTGATAGAGGTACTGAGTTTATGTTTCGCAGCACGGCAAAGATTCTTTAATCATTTAATATCATTAAATATCATTAATCATTCTGCGCTTTGATTGTGGGCCAAGTGGGCCAAGCAGCCCAAACCTGTACCAGCTGTACGTGGCAGAATATGGTGCTTCACCATATCGCGTACTGAATTATTTTGGTGCCAGTCAGGATCGTCCTGTGCAACAGGGCTTTGGAAGTGCCGCAGAGAGACATCATAAGGTGCCACATGGTGGCACAAAAACAGCGCAACTGGGTGCAACTGGGCGCAACTGGAATGAAAATAAATCAAGCATGTGCAGCATGTGATCATTGTGATCCCGTGTGTCTGATTAGGGTCTCCTTACATTCGTTCATAAGCTTTCGAATCTGCCGCATCGTCATGCCCCAATGCTCTGGCCAAATGTCTATCCAAACACCATTCCTTGGATCGTGACTAGGAGAAAACCCTCAAGCCTCTCCTGTCGCGTTCTGATCCCTACTGTTTCCAGAAAACAATTTCAAACATACACATGCGAGAAGAACCAGAAAAATGCTGAAACATGTTGAAACTGTTGAAAAAAGTGTTGCACACATTGTTTCCTGCTGCAAAGCTGCCTGTCAATCTGCTGAGGCATTGGATGCTCTGAAATTTGGGTTCCGATCTCCTGGTGAAAGTTTGCAAATTTTGCACATTGCGTCATTGCGTCATTGCGTCATTGCGGCATGAGTCTTATGATGTCGTATGTATCACTGCTCAACGCATCCCAAGACTTTGATCTTAGCACCATATCGACATACGCCGGTTGTGGCTGCCATCTGCCACCACTTCCCTTACTATCCAAATGCGTGGCAGCAGTGTTTGTGTGCTAGTTGCGTCATTTGAAATCATTTGCCCCATTAACCAGTCAGGTAATTGCAAATTGCGTCGTTAGTCAGCCAGGACAAAGCTGGGATCTTAGGTAGTTAGTTTCGTACCCAGACTTGGTGCTGTGGTACTCTAGGCGTTTGAATGTTTTTTAGTAAGGCAGGTACCCGGTAATTATATAGGTACATGGCATAGGTACTTCGGTGGACCGTACGATTGCTGTGCCAGCAAACAATGGCAAACCTGGAATTCCAATGAAATCTGAGAGTTGAAGAGTTGAAGGTAAGATCGGGGCAAGCTCCTCTCACATCGACAGTTCAGCACAACCACTGTAGATCCCAAGAAAAAATGACAAAAAAGTGACAAACAAGTGACAAGATGTCAATGCCTGAGTCAAGAGAAGTCAAGAGAAGTTGGTCACCTAGAAATCCCAGAAGTAAAGTCGACTCTTTGCAAAAACGACTGTAGAGAAACCTCTTTAGTCATACTGAAACGAATATCATGCAATGGCTATCAGTATGCGGCCTTCGAGTGAAATGCTTGCCCAGACTCCCAGACCTGAATTTGGACCTGTATTTACACAGAGGAAAGCAAAGTGAAAACAAATCTGAGTTTCGGTAAGCAAAGTAATAAGTTGTAAGTTGGTGTAAGTTGGTGTATTTGGCTGACTCTCGGTCTGTTGAACACTGTTAGGTTGAACAAGCTTTTCAAGGTCAAGAGAGTGCTCTGTAAAATTCCATCTCAGGATGCTACTTCAGAAGACTTGAGAGCAGGCGGAGGCGGACGAAAGGTAGTGTAGTGGGAGAGGAGTGGTGTCAAAATGCTGCGCCCCTAAGATGATACACCAAAAACGTTTTTGCGCAGTCTAAGATGATTTTAT
>Ga0126342_10020953_pt1 | contig 10944 bp, 9 predicted proteins | sample Cyp1metagenome_FD_92528 | JGI IMG/M metagenome (GOLD analysis project Ga0126342, IMG submission 92528) | Coral microbial communities from Lord Howe Island, Old Settlement Bay, Australia - Cyphastrea 1 metagenome | ecosystem: Host-associated > Invertebrates > Cnidaria > Coral ... | reverse complement strand
CATCATCATCATCATCATATAATTTTCATCATCATCATCATCATCACCATCATCATCATCATATAATTTTCATCATCATCATCATCACCATCATCATCATCACCATCACCATCATCATCATCAACATCATCATCATCATCATCATCATCATCATCATCATCATCATCATCATCATCATCATCATCATATAATTTTCATCATCATCATCATCATCATCATCATCATATAATTTTCATTATCATCATCATCATCATCATTTTCATTCTTATTCTTATCTTCATGATCGTATGTGTGTATATATATACACATAATCCCCTAATCACTAATCACGCTAAAAACCTACCCCTCATCCTCGACCCATCCTCCTAATTGTAATCATTTCCATCTATGCCCTGCTCACCTTTTTCAGATAAAACGGACACCCAGGTGTGAAAACAACAGAAAAGAATTTCCCAAAATCAGGAAAACAACCCGCCAATATAGGTTGCAGTTGTCCACTTGAGAACGGCGAGGATCAAGGGATTGGGGATAGAGGCAGACCAGAGGTGGAAACATCTTCGTGTATCATGAGGACTGAGGCAAGTATATTATTTTCCTCAAAAAGAATACCGGGATGGACCGCCGCGCAATTTGCTGTCGGCTGTGCTTAAAGCTTGTCAGTTGTGGTTTGCCACGCTGGAAGCAGCCACACTGGTACTTGAAGGTCGTCGACGCGTTTCAGTTGGCAATTGTTTCGAGCGGGCATGGGTTGAAGGAGGAAGCAAAGGAGTCCCACTTGCGGGCTTTGGGCTCTGCTACCAGAGGCACTGGGATGCTGGAAACTGGATTTGACGGTTGAGGATGCGATCGCTTCGAGCGTGCGAGGATATGCGAGGATGTGTTGAAGCGCGGGAGGTTCAATTTCCGGACACAGCACTCTGTGTGTAGGTGTGCGCGTGTCACACGTGCATGTAATTCCACTGCTGGAATCGCGTCTATAGAAGCGCTCTTGTTGGTGACGAAGGGGGCCCACAATTGGAGTCAGTATGTTTAATATGTCTATAGAATGGTGCAGGTAGTCATGCCATGTCATGCCGTTCAATTATTTTTGGTCCTGGGTTGGTTTGTCAGGCGGGGTGGTTTTGAGGGGCCGGCGAGCCCAGTGGCGAAGCTGTTGGAAGCAGGCTAAGGAGGGCACACTATCTATGAAGATACACGCTCTCTCCCGTGCAACGATTTAATGTCTGGATCCTGTGTGTAGATCTGGGATTCTTGAACACTTGTGGGCAGGTGCAATTAGCGCTGGAAGATCTCTGGAAGGTCTGGGATGTTTCCTTTGCGCCATGTGCAAAGCGTCAAGGGCACACAAGAATAGGGTGGTGGATGGATTCCCTTGTGCTCCTCACGCTCTCCCCTTTTCTTACCTTCCGAAATCTTCCACATAGGTTTTCGCTTTCCACCTTTTCAATTAACAACCGTCAAATGGCCCTTTTCAAGTACTGCTGCCTGACTTGCCAGTGGCACATTTCAGCATTCTGTCCTGTGAAGCAGTTTGTGCAAGACATGATTGAAAAATGAAGCTCATGCATGCATGATCATGATACGCGTTGCCGTGCCATGGAAAAGGAGCGCTTTCATCGCAGGTAGTGGAAGCATTAGATGGAGGAAAGAGTCAGCTGATAGTGAGAAATGAACAAAACATGTTTTATTTGAACGATAGCAATTCAGTATGGCGGTCAGACAGTAGATCAGCAGTAAGTAAAATTGCATCAGCATGCTTTCTCCGACTTATTCTTGTGTTTTTGTTCTGTCATTCTTTCATTCGTTCGTTGCATTTCATTTCATTTCACTTCATTTTGTTTCCTTTCATTTTCAGTTTAATTTCGTTTCAGTTTCATTTCAATGCATTATTTCATTCCTTTTTTCATGCATTCAACTTCACTTCAGTGTCATTTGAATGTCCTTTCAATTTCAACCCATTTGGTTTCATTTCATTTCATTTCACTCAGTCATTCATTGCACTCCTTCACTCAAGTCATTTCATCTGTGACATTGATGACATGAAATGATTTCTTTCTATACGTGCCTATTTCCCTGTAGCCAATTCATGCCAATTCCTTTCAATGAAACTTCTGCCTTGCCTTGTGCGGGTACTACTGTTACCAGAAGAATTGAAACATGAAAAGAATTCCAATTACATATAGAATTCCTGGGAATGCACACGCGCGCGCACACACACATTGACAACAGGCCGCCTGCTATATCATGCCCTTTTTGTTGTGTTTCATTTCCCCATGGTGCAATCTCACCCACTACTGGAGGTTTACAACTGTGTCTCCCACCCCTACCTTTCGTTCAAAAAAGCCTCAAGTCCACTGAGCCACAGACAAAGTTCTTGGAGCTATCAGGTGTCATTTGCAGCTTCCGTGGTGCATACGCAAATACTTGACCAAACTCTGCACCCGCTACCCACATACTGCATGCATTTTTGTCATTTTTTTTTTGAGCGCAAATGGTCCTAGTATAGCGTGCAGTGCCAACATGTGCTGGAAGGCTGAGCATCATTCAACAGATACATGCTGGATTTCCCAGATGGGCTCTTCTAACTCTTCTATTATCTTCTACTACAATTGAGTTTTACCTCAACAAGAGCGAAGGCCATTTGAGCCAGGCAGCCAGGCCATTTGAGCATGTCAGGCCATGCAGTGCACATTCATTGTGCAGTCACACGTGTGGCACACATGCATACTGCTGAGGAGATTGTGCTGGCCTTTGGGCTCGCTTCTTAGACCTGACCTGGTCATGTTGGTCCAAGGTTATCTCGGTTACGGGTATCTACGGAATTATACTATATTATACTAGGCTTCCGTCGGCTTCCGTTGTTTTGTTTTGTTGTTTTGCTTCCGACAGAATCAGCTCGTGTGTTCAGTAATTACGCATCTAACGTCAGCTGGGCGGCACATAAAAGAGAGAGAGAGAGAGAGTGGTTTCTCACCTCAGGTATTTGCACAGCCTGCATGTCGTGTATCGTGACTTGAAACCCGAGATTCTTGGATGCAGTTCAAGGGTCCGACCGGCCTTCAAGTTGCAGCGTTAGTCCAGCGTCCGACTGCCAGTAGGGCCTTCCGAGATTTGCACCTGTAAAGTTACTGATAGAGGTGTTGAGGCTGCATGAACCCAAGTTGGGGCATGAGTATGCAATCATTCACTTCTATGCAACGGATTTTGACTGTTTCATTGACGTGCCTAGGAGTTATTGACGAAAGTAATATTCGGGCTGACTGAGATCCGGCGTAAGGATGGTGTTTCACGTATCCAAACTGTAAGCCATATCGCGCGCACGCCTCAGCATTGCCAGATCTACTTTACCAGTAATTCACATATGGCCATTTGATGCCATTTGTATTTTGATTCCGGCATCAATGACACTGGTCCACTGGCCGCGCACTTGCCGATGCGTCCGTCGAGTGGCTGCAATTCTCGGGGCATTCTCTCAGGCTTCCAAGTCTCAAAAAAACGCAATGTTTAATTGCAGTTACCCTGCAGATCCCTGCAGTCACATTGCGATCAGGCTGAAGTTACGTTGTTTTGTTCTGAACTCATGGCCAAACCTGAGCAACATCCAAACTCTGTCAAGTCAAACGGGCCTGCATCAAACTGACCGGACAAATACTTGCTTCATTCTTGTATGACTCCTTGCCCCTGGCGCGCAGCCAATAAACAAAACCAATGTGGATTGAAACGTCAAGCCAAATAAGATCAAGCCAAAGTGCTATGCCTGTGCCGAGCAAGCGGCGGTTCAAACCAAATGGTTTGCGAGTTTTTCAGTATTTGATTCGCAGGCTTATGTTGGCTGCGCATTCTACCGTCTTTGCTCTACGGCATTGATTTTATTTTTCTGATTTTTGTTGTGTTTTTCAATGTTTTTCAGTCTTGTCAGCCATGTTGCAAATATGCAGAGATAAGGAACGTGCTTCTAGACTGCGAAGGACACGTGAAGCTGACTGATTTTGGCTTCGCCAAGGTGCGAGCAGAGACATCTAGTTCTTGATTTTTTTTGGGGGGGGGAGAATATAATAAAAATAACTTTGTGCCAGACGGTACCTACTGTACTGGGTGAATTTGGAAGATTTGGGATGGTTCGGGATGCTCGATCCGATCAATGCCACATTACGCATTGCAATCGCAAGGTGGTTGAAGAGAGGACCTGGACACTTTGTGGCACCCCCGAGTGACCTTGTTGTTTGTCGAAAAAGAACAAAGGGCAGCAAACCCATTTGAATTTCACTGCCTTTTCTGAGGAAGCGGAAACCGAGGGGATTCTTAATTCTAATTCTACAGATGGCACTTGCTTTGGTGTGGGAGTTATTGCTGCACCTGCCATGTTGCCATTAGTGCTGCTTTGATAAAGGTGCATCATTCAGCATCATGTCATCATGTTTGGTTCACGATTTCGGGGCCGTTCCACGTTTGCTGCCCGGGTGCTCTCTTCATGTTGTGGTGGTTTGAACTTTTACTGTAATCTGTGGCGCCAGCTCTGCAAGTTTTGATCAGGTACCTGGCGCCAGAGATCATTCAATCGAAAGGACATGGAAAGGCAGCTTCCTCTTCTTTGAAGGATTTTTTTTCTTACATGTGTTTAATTCATAGGTGAACGATGTTTAACGGTTTAACATGTGTTTTTGTGCTTTTGAATCAGCTCCCACTGCAGGGAGTTGACTGGTGGGCCTTGGGCGTCCTGCTCTTTGAAATGATGGCAGGACTGGATAACACAACCACTCTTGATAACTCCAAATCGAGAACATAAATACGATATCATTGGAAGAGAGGAACGACCTTCGCACAAGAGAACGCGCTCAAAACCAGGTCAACCTAACGCATGAGGACAGCTGGCGAACCTAAAGATCCACGCGATGCAATTTCCACAATGTCAGAACTCCAGCTTTTCCAGCCACGACGTGCAGCAACTGCCAAAAAGAGAGGACATTATTGCATTTTCTCCGGAGTAAAGACCCTTTCTTGCCCATTGCCAGACTAAAACAGTGCCCAACCAACCAAGAAGCTGCACGAGCGCGCAAGATCCAGCAGGTAGTGTTGGATTGCGTGGAGAAGATTGTAGTGGATTTTGCACAGTCGTGCCTCAGTCATCCTGTGCTCATCAAAGCAAACCCAGTCAAAAGTGATAGCCTTGCGACTGACGTCTACGATTCACTCTTGAGATCCAGGAGTGAGGTGATGGCAGCCCTGTAGAGCTTCTTGTTTGATGTACGAGCTCTGTGTGTGCAGATGGTTCACTTATTTTGTTGTTGTAATGCCTCACCCCTCATCCGTGGCAGTTGTCTTCTGAGAGGATACCCTCCTTTCTATGAAGAGAACCCGTTCGGCATCTATCAGAAGGCACTTCGACATTCAACGTTTTCCATGTGATGTCATGATTGCAGTTTGTTTGAGGCCACAGCAACCTTCTGCTTTGCGTGCTCATCAACCTACAGTAAGGGGTCCGGTTTGTCAGAGGTTTCGCACCGTGCTTTAGACCTGTGTTCGTTGTGTGGCGCTTTTTTGTTGCAACCGTTTGCAACAGTTTCGCGACCGCCCGTCGGTGGCCCTCACACACACTGGCACACATGCTGCGTTTTAGACCAGAGGTGTCACACGGCAGGCGCAATAAATGTGAGATCATGCTAGAGGTCCTACATGTTATGATTTTGTGGCTGGCGCAGCACTTGGAAGACGTCAGCGCAGATGTGCACAGTCTTCTTGGCAAATCTTGGCAAGGGCAGTATACTTCAAAGGATTTCAGATGTGTTTGTGTTATTTCAAGGATTGGGCGGCAAGGGTGTTTTTCAAGAGTCTTGTTACATGGCGCTCTACAAGGGTCATGTAAGGGATGGAGGCATCTACAAGCCTGTTCTAAAAGTGCGTTCTACAAAAGTCTCACAAAGACACGTCGTCCATGTGTCTTCTAGATTCTACATTTCTGCTGTTAAAAGAACAGGAGATAAAAGGAGGTGTTTGATGTATGGTCCTACTTAGTCATACATTTGGCTTTGGGGAATCCATCTTGGTTCTTTTCATGCCTTTTGTTGGGCAATTTGTTCAGCATGGTAGGGTGTGCAGCTGTCATCGGTTTGACTCTAGAAGATCTATCTCCCAAGTGCGCGGTGCCTGATTGCATATTCTTCACAAGAAAATGCGTTCGTTTTGTTTGGTGTTGACGTAGTTGTGACGTAGTTGTTTGCACGGTTTTGTATGGTGTTGAGTTGGGTATTCTTTAACCCTGCTTTTTGGTCTGTGGTGCAACATCGCCTCCATCTACTCATCAAATGTACAGGGTCTGTCCGGACTGGTGGATTTTTTCATTCTGCTTGGCAATTGACCATGGAATACTGCAAAACGTTGAACATACTTTCGGGGTACATCTTCGCCCACTGGCCTGTTCCTTTGCCGGGCATGCACTCTGCGACTAACCACTCCATTATGTCATAGCATGGGTGCAATCATAAATGCGCTTGATACGATTGATCCATGCCTATGCAAAACGGCAATTCCTGCCTTTTGAAGTTCGTCAGTCTCTATCAAAGTTTTCTGAAACCTACATCCTGGGAAAAAAGTTATATACCTTAAACATTGTCTGCCAAACCTCTTGCCAATCGTAGACTCCTTTAAAACCGTGGGATCTGATTTTGGTTCAACACGATCTCTTTCAAGTCCGTAAGATTGTTTCTTTCTGTTCCCTACAGATGAATTTGCAATTTACGGGATGTGCAGCCGTTGTCGTTGCAATGCTTGATGACACCATATGCAGCATATCGCATATGTATAGTTTTGTGTTGTTGTTTGTTGCCTTTTAATTGATTCGATCCGGACACCTTAAAGATGTCGAAACATGATGCAAGGGTTTTGAATGACTGCACAGAATTGCACATTGTCCCAAGTTGGATTACAGAAATTACAATTGCAACAGATTGCAAAAGAGCTTCTCGAAATGCTACATGTTTCGCTGCAATTCTTACCCGTTCAGGTGCTGCAAGGCCGCCTAGACTTCCCACGCCATTTCGATGTGAAGGCGAAGGCTGGGTCCTCCCTTAATACTGCTGAGTTCTAGTCGCCCCACCTGCCAAGTAGCAGGTATGATGTTATGAACATTTATGAAACAGCTATGATTGATTTGGATATTTGGATGGGTGCAAGGCGCAAGCCCGTCTTGCTTGTCTTGCCCTGCCTAGGCAAATAAACTGCGCTTTAACCTTTCTTGCGTTGACTTTGAACCTGGGGTTGACAGGACCTGGTACGAAGACTGCTCGTCAACGATAGGACGAAGCGGTTTGGATGCCTCAAGCAGGAGCCTAAGCGATGAGAGAAGTTGGGTCTTGGATTGATTGGACTTGCGAGATTGAATCGGCCTCCTGCTTCAGGGCAGGTGTTGAAGACATCAAAAGGCACAAGTGGTACAAGGCACCTCTTGGCCGGAAAATCGTACAAGCAGCTCAAGCCGTTGAGCAAAGCGCAAAGTCGTGCCACGCCAGGGTACGGACTGGGATTTGTTGTTAGCCAGACGAGCGCATAGCTCAGATATATCTGCGCGCCCGTAGCGAAGCAGAAGTTTCTTTCTTTACAAGTTTCACACGTATTTGACAAATGCAAAGCTTCAGCGGCCTCAGAGATTACACCGAAGCAAGGTTTCTCCACCCTTCAAACCTCCAGTGCAAAGCGCGGACGACACTTCCATGTTTGAGAGGCAGGACCTGATTTTTTTCCCGTCTATGGACGTCTATGGACATCCTCAGAAGCAGTGTCTTATCTTTGATCTTCGGTTCCATCCATTGTAAAGTCTTCATGATTGCAGGTATCCAGAAAGCACTGAGGCCTCTGCCCCATCAATCTCATCAAAGGACCCGAACGCACTAGTTTAATCTTCGTTTACATGAAAGATGTTGAAGGATGGTGAAGGAGTCAGTGAAAGTAGTGAAGGAGAAATTTTGAGGGATTAAGAAGAAGGAGAAGAGTTCATGTTGAAACATGTTGAAACTTTGAAGATCTTTGAAGATCTTTGTTGAAACTTTGAAGAGTTCGTAAAGTCTTTGAAGGAGCAAGAGAGCTTTCAAGAATTTGACTCACCTCCAGTTGCCTGAGAGCAGTCTGCGATAGTCTGCCATGAGTGGATGACCCCTTAGAATCGCATCACTTGTAGAAAGGGCATAGCGACATAAAAAGTGTGCATGTTTTTTCAATCCTGAAGGGATTGATCATCTAGATGGACGATGTACATAGCACCTGTAGATTGGTGCACAATGCTGAATTTTGAGAGGAAAAAGAAAAGGCATGCACATGATTGTGGACGGATTCAGTTCAGACCAGGTAGTCTTGGCATGCACCAATGCACCCATTAGAATTAGGTGCATGTGAATCTGTTGCTGATCTTGCCAGAACCCCTCCCCCACAAGACTCGTGATGTCGTGATGCGCTCCAATGGCTCAACACCCGCACATAGAATTCCATGCTCTTTTACATTGGTTTCTACAGAGGCAGAGTGCACGAGAAAGCCCCCGTCTTGATGCAAAGGAAGAACCCTCGAAGTTTCTAGCATTGGAAGACTTGTCACTTGTATTTGACACTTTCTGTACCCCAGCATTTCCTTTTCGGAGAAAGGGATAGGAAGTGAATACAAACTGCGTGCTTGAAGTTTTCAGAGTGGCCGCGGAGTGTCTAGTGCCATTTGCGCACAGAACTTGTGGCAATTGCAGAAGGTGCGTTCATGGTGCCAGTGTCTCAGCTCATCTTGCCCTGTCCTGTTTTCGCATGCCAGGGCAGCTCAGCAGGAGACATGGACTTTGACTGTGGTTGTCTGTTCCGTATTGCCTTAGGATGGGCATTGGTGTGCCTAGTGCTTCTCCAACAGGCCATAGACTTTTCTGATGATACAGATACAGATATATACAGGATGATACAGGTAGTGGATGAATTGAAGCGAGCGCTTGTCGTGCTAGCCATGCCGCATGGCAGCATTGTTTGTACTGTACGTATTGACAGGGAACGCTGCGAAGAAGGACAAGTCTGTCACCAAGGAGAAGTGTGTTACTACTTGGTTGCGTAGATGGTGGATGTTATTGTTTGCTTGTTCTGCTGTAAGGTCGCGCCGCAAGGGTGCAAGTGACGAGGTGAGGAAACATGATAGGGGCGAGGAGACAGGAAAGCAGCTCTTAAAAAGAGAACACAACGCAAATTGTAAGAACGGCTAGAACAGCATGGAGCCTAGATTGAAACTGAATATCTACAAGAAGAGCAAGGTGATAAGTTCAAGGTATTTTGGTTTATAGACTGTCAGACTTATTCAGACACATGAACCGTGAATGAATCAAGGAGGACGACGCTCAGAATGAGGTGGGCTCATGCTGTCATTTTGCAATCAAGACTTGTTGTTTGATGTTGTTTGTACACTTGATCCCTTTGAGTTGCACAGATCCTGCTTTTTTTTGACGTTTCTTTTTGATAGAATCACGAGACGGCACACATGTTTGGCCCCCCAAAAGGAAGCCTGGATGTTTTGAACATTTTTGAACGACTTTATATGACTTTATATATATTTTTTTGTGCAACATCGATCGGCCATTTGGGCCTCGGTTCCTGACTCTGACCTATTCTTTTGTGCTGTGCAGAGCGAGTTTTCGTTGGTGATTCTGTTTAAGATGCAAGTCGTATGTGAGAGTGTTGCCATGAACGTATGCATATGTAATCATATGTATGCACGTATATAAGACATCTTTGCTTCAAGCCAAATGCACTACTAGTATATAGGGGAAGTACAGCTATTGGATATATAGGGTCCAGTTTTCAGTTTGGCTTGCCTCAGGATCAGTGATTCAGTTTGAAGCTACGGCGATTGCTCAGTGTCCTAGATATGCAAGCAATGCATAATAATGGGACACCTCACTCACTTGTTTGATATTTGGTCATATTTGGTCTATATGGAGCTTGTCGTTTGCCTTTTGCCGCCAGACATCAGATATTTGGGACCCAAAAGCTTCTGGCACCCTGTGCATGTGCCCATTGGGAGTTCTGATTGATTCAGCCAGGTTTTAGGCCGAGACAATGTCGTGGAATTTAATTTCTGGGGTCTTGGAATGTCTTGGATGATAACAGTTTCAAGTGCCAGGAATGGGTGGAACCGCATTCAGAGTGCCAAGATGACAGCATGACGCTCAGATGTTTCATGATGTTTCGAACCCGTTGCCATGGACCACTCCGAAGTGAACAGCTTGAGGTGGTGGAAGCGACAGCCCGCGGGGTCGCAAAAGACGTAAACGCGCTGAGCTAAATTCGCTCGCCTGAGATGAAAACTACAAACACTAGATACAGAAGAAACACATGAAACAAATGTATATATTCTGACATACGCGTACGCTGCACAATTGGAAACCACCGAATTCAGATAGTCTATGATGCTCTGTTCATGACTTTCTCATGCCTTTCTTCATGCCTCTCGAATTTGAAAAGCGATGCAAACCGTCAGTCAGTGCGTTGCTTCCACTGAAGCTAGGCCGGGAACGTGACAGAGATCGCAGAGGCGGAGAAATTACAATGCTTGAAGTCACACGATATGACGCGTCAGCATCATCCGTTGACATTCAGATACTTCACATGCTTTTCCTTTCTGTTGGTATGAAGCTCTGCTGCACGCTATTCTTATACCTACATGTATACCGTATAAATATTTTTAGACATATATGTATAAACTACTGTAATTACAGTATATACATATGCTGTATACACATATGCATATAATATATACAGAATGCACATGTATATATGTATGTATGTAATGGAATGTACATAATGGAATGTAATGTAATGGAATGTAATGGAATGTAATGGAATGTAATGGAATGTAATGGAATGTAATGGAATGTAATGGAATGTAATGGAATGTAATGGAATGTAATGGAATGTAATGGAATGTAATGGAAT
>Ga0126342_10020952_pt1 | contig 10945 bp, 11 predicted proteins | sample Cyp1metagenome_FD_92528 | JGI IMG/M metagenome (GOLD analysis project Ga0126342, IMG submission 92528) | Coral microbial communities from Lord Howe Island, Old Settlement Bay, Australia - Cyphastrea 1 metagenome | ecosystem: Host-associated > Invertebrates > Cnidaria > Coral ... | reverse complement strand
GAAGCTGTGGTTGCGGATCGCATTGGAATGGGTGCATGAATGTTGCATGCTGTGTGTTGTGGGGAGGAAGCCGGAGCACGAAACCTTGTGTTTTTCCGTGTAAAGTGGCTGCAGCCGGCGATGCAAGGTACCTCGGGTGTGCGGCGGTTGCGGCTGCGGTCGTTTGGTTCCTTGTATGTGTTTTGCAACAATGGTTGTTCCTGTGTGCGTAGTTGTATGCGTTTCTTGAAGCTGTGGTTGCAGATCGCATTGGAATGGCTGCATGAATGTTGCATGGGCTTTGTTTTGGGAGGAAGCCGGAGCACGAAACCTTGTGTTTTTCCGTGTCAAGTGGCTGCAGCCGGCGATGAAAGGTGTCGCGGAGGCTTTGGTAGTTCAACAAGGTTCCTCGGGTGAAGGTCTGGGAGGCTTTGGTGCGGAGCCAGTTCAGGTTCAACAGGGTTCCGGAGAAGGTTCCGGAGAAGGTTCGGAGGAAGGTTCCGGAGAAGGTCGCGGAGGCTTTGGTGCAGAGGCAGGTCAGGTTCAACAGGGTTCCGGAGAAGGTTCCGGAGAAGGTCTGGGAGGCTTTGGTGCAGAGCCAGGTCAGGTTCAACAAGGTTTGGGTTCAACAAGGTTCCCGAGAACCGGTGAAGGTCTGGGAGGCTTTGGTGCAGAGCCAGGTCAGCTAGGTTCAGCAGGGTTCCGGAGAAGGTTCCGGAGAAGGTTCCAGGAAGCCTTGTGGCAAAGCCAAGTCAGGTTCAACTTGGTTCCGGCGAAGGTTCCGGAGAAGGTTCCGGAGATCGCGGGCTTTGGTGCAGGGAGCCAGGTCAGGCTCAACAAGGTTCCGGAGAAGGTTCCGGAGAAGGTTCTGGAGAAGGTCTGGGAGGCTTTGGTGCAGAGCCAGGTCAGATTCAACAGGGTTCCGGAGAAGGTTCCGGTGAAGGTCCGGAAGGCTTTGGTGCAGAGCCAGGTCAGGTTCAACAGGGTTCCGAAGAGCGCTTGGCTTCGCAGCAAGAAAATGTTGCCGCTGTTGGGGATACCACCGAAGCTTATTTCATTCCTTCGTAAACAGTTGACCTGTTTACTCGGGTTACTCCTTCCCGGTGGCTCACTTCCACAGGTAAAGAGCTTTGGAAGAACTTGCACCATGACTCTCGAGGCATTGGTATGACCGCCTCCGGAGAAAATCACAACTGAGCCAAGTTATACCTCTGATCTGTTAATAGTTTGGGGGTTTTGCTGGTTTATTGGGGATGATGACCTAACTCATAACAGGCATATTTAGTAACGCATTTCTTGGGATGGGAAAATGGTGTATTCATCATGGCCCAACTGAAGCAATGAAATGACATCAAGCCTCACGTAGAATTCCAAAGGTTCGGACATGGATTCGCAGCGGCAAACGCCCCTTGTTTCCCTGACTCAAAACGTTAAAATTCAACATCCCCAGTTGGGTCAAAAAGTGTCCAATTTAGTGCAGAAGTATTCTATTCACTGTATTCTAGCAGCATTCTGGGAAGCTACGCAGAGAAAGCGGCTCCGTTTGAGGCTCCTTTGGGGATGGTGGCGCTGCCTTAGGCTCGGCTGTTGGCCATAGACATGGGGATGGGATGTAATGGAACATCGTATTAAAATGGATGACTGTGGGTACAACCATTTTAGCAAACCTCCAAATAGATGTGTGATTCTCCAGATTCTGAGTACAAAAAAAAGAGCTTCGTGCACTTATGAAGGATCGTCATTGTCTCACCCAAGGGAACAGGCTGCGACAGGGTAAGATGAGCTGTTCAGCTCTCGGAAGGATGAAAACATCCATGCCCCGACCAGGGGCCAGTAAGGTCATTTTGCGTATTCAACCCTTTATATCTCAACTACGACCGGAATTCCTATTTTTTTTCATTTCAACCAATACTAATACACACAGCCTTCTATGTTTCCTGCACCATGAATTTCCACGATCTTATTCTGGTGGTTGGAGGCCCCAATGGGATGGTCTACACGTGCTCAAATCCTTTGGCCTACCGTGGCGATGAAGGGCAACCTGGATGACTCGGAGATGACTCGGAAGGGCTGAGAGTTTCCATGGAATTTCTACCAGGGTACCCCCATGACTTAGGAAACCTCCATAGCTTTGAAAAGGGGCTCCTTGGAAATGGTCTGCTCAGCTAGGTCAGCTACCAGGGTAGGCCATAGCAGAACTGCTTGTGCTGCTTGATGGGTGAAGCCACCCAGTGCCATATCCTCAATCCTCAGTGATGGCTGTCATGGCCCTGCAATAGAGGTTCTTATTGGGACTCGGACACGTGCGGTTTCGGATACTGTTCGGAATGTCGTTCCTTCCTTTATCATTGATATCATTGGTTTTTGATGTTTCTTTTATGCCATTGGTTTATGGCCACATAAGGAGGTTGCGCAGAATGGCGTCGCGTTTCCTGGGTCCTCATGGCCTCGCGTTTCCCACCGTAATTTGAGCTGCGAGTTTCTGAGGACCACAGGCATTGTGCGAGCTTTTTACCAGTCCAACGGTACAGAACCTTGGGTTTTGGGGCCTGGTGGGATTTCTCGTGAATGTGGCAATCAACAACGATCCAACAAAAATATTGGAATGAGGTCTGCAAAAACCGGGAGAGAACCAAGAAATGATGATCGTTACCATAGGTTAAGCATCGGCCCATAAAATGGGAACAGCTCAATCAATCAGTGGAACCAATCCACAGTATGCTTCGGAAGCTGCTGAAGCAAGGATTGGTCCAGCATTCATCATGGCACCGGAAAATCTCCCACTGAATGGTGGTTAAAAAAACCATTCCTTCGAGTGGATTCCGAATGAGGTAAGAAGATGTAAGAAGCAGTGAAGTTCATTACCTCAATGGATGCATGTCACCCCTTTGATCAATAACCCCCTGGGTTGTTTCTAATCGGGAGGCTACCATTTTAGTAGACGACATCACTATTTGGGGCAACCCTGGAACCCCCCATAATTGATCAATCCGGGTTTACCAATGAAGTGCCTCGTGGTTTTCAAACAGGTTGTTGCCTCAATCCCTGAGAATTGCGAAGCCATATAATCAAACTATTCAAGGTGACTGATATTTCTGGGGCGAGTTGGACCAACTGGTTGGGGCGATTGATGGTTTTATTTCCTCATGACGAAGAATGATGAAATTGAGGAAGTTCCGATTTCCTTACATCCGCTGATTTAGCCGTGCTGCACTGCAACGACTCAATGATCATCCTGATGAGTCAAATTAGTATGCTAACCGTCAGGAAGACTTCCTTATTCCTTGGCCCTTCTTTCAAATTGCTAGGTGGGATTGTCACCACCATGGGATACCATTCGTATCTAACGAAGCCAAGTTCCAGTTCGAAATGGGTTTGACATGTTTGTCGGAGGGCTTTTCTCGCCCGATCGGAAGCATAGTCGTTCTTTCAGTAAATAGCTGGTTGATGCTTCGCATATCTTGTTGCTTCCCCACAATTGCTCCAATCCATTTGTAAATGATCGACAGAAGGGGGGGAAACTAGCCATTTTACCTCTTTGTCTACCCAGTTTCTCCGGTGTTGGAGCAACCCTGTATCATCCTGTATCCTTTCTTGGAGACACAAATCTTTTGGATGTGTGCCTAACGAAAAAGTGACTTTCGCCTGAGGAAGTATGGTCGACCTCGACGCTTGGCGAGGGAAATCCCTGAACTAAATAGAGGTCATGAGAAAATCATCCGATGCAGATGGAGGTTTTAATAAGAACATCTGCTATAAATCATCTATAGTTTATATCAATCTATAAATTGGGGATTTTCCTGTACCAGATTTGACCAAAAATAATCTTGGGTCAGCCATCATGGCAACTCGCTAGGATCTTGTTGCAACCTGGTGACTTCAAACCCCCAACACTTGTGGTGAAGGAAAACATGCTGACAACATGCCCAAATGGGTGAAATTCAGGACCAATGATTCAGGGAAAAAACCCAATGTTTATTCGGATGATGAGATGATATTAAATGATTCTCAGGTATTCCGTGAAATTTCACTAGGATCTTGGTCTTTGGTTCGTTCTTAAAACACGTTCCCATCTTAGTCTTGTCATCACTATGGGGCAGCAAAATTTGTTGGGGCAGCATTCCCGTTTTCGTAGAAACTCATCCCCGCCAAAATTGGCCAAAAAAGATCTTTTTCTACTTGGAAGATCATCCACACAGTAAGTGGTTAACAAGCCTGGTTAGTAAGTCCCCAAGTCCCCATCTGGGGGGTTGTCCCTATGCGAAGTTATAGCGTTTTTTGTGCCCACTTACTAACCACTAAATGGGATCCTCCAGGTAGGTTGACAATGTTGACATTCCAGGACAAACTTTCCATGCAACAACTACCCCGCCGTGGGGACAACTACTGGCATCGATGGTTTGAGCCTCGTTGTCACGCCAGGTGCGGTTTACACGAAACCCGACGGATCTGATACTTGGAGGATCACCCCACGAATCACGGTTAGTAACTGGGGTCACAACTGTGACCCATATCATCTGGTTATTTAACATAGCCATGGAAAATCCCTTATAAATGGAGGTTTTAACGGGAAAATCATCTATAAATGGGCTATTTTCCATGGCTATGTTGAATAACCAGAGGGTATATAAATGGGATAACTGATGGTCGACTATGTGACTGTTGTAATCGCTCGTAGTTTATGGATGTTTCTTCACCCTCGCGACGGTTTGGGTATGGGTCAATACCAAATAGTTGGCCCACCGCCCGGAACAGCCCGAGGGTTTTAGTCCGTTCTTGCTTTTATGGAGATGATGCTGCAGATAGCACGCTGGCAGTGGGCAGGTGTGTCAATATTCCTTGCACTTGCGTCTTGAAGTTGATGCTACGCTACAGCCGCTACGGCTCCACTATGGCTATATGGTTGGTATTGAAACGATTCCTGGGATTCAAATTCCAGGTCAGTTTGAAGGTGGAAGGCCACAGAGTGCCTGACCCAGCGTTTGCTGATCTGCCAGCAACTCCAAACGAGTTCTATTCAGCATTGAAGAGATCGCTAAAAGCAAAGTGACTTTGAAACACGAAGAATGAAAACAAACAGCTTTGGGCACAGTGCAGCTGAAAGCAGATGAACGTCTCATTTCCTATGGTCCAAACACCAGACAGACCTCCTCCCCAAAGATTTACTTCTGAACAGAATTCATAAAGCCCCAGAATACTAATAGTTGGAGAAGCAAATTAAACTTGGAACTGCGCATGAGAAATTCAACCACTGTAATTATGAGTTTCAACCCTTGCTAATGTTGCGAGATTCCTGCCCAATGCAATTGCGGACATTCAAGGTCTTTGGAATATGAGAAATGTCATGTCGTATCACGGTCTGCTGTGGGCCGTGGACCTAGTTACCCCCAAATTGTCTTGTTATGAAAACATTAAAGTATTACGACCATTCCGGCCTGCCGATGTGAAACGAAGGATACTAGGGTCCCGCGCAGGCATGCCTGTTGGCCAACGGAACTATCAACAGTTTGAGGTCATTTAGGGATGTCAAACGATACTTAACCATTTGACATAAGGGAACTATACCATCTATACTTTTGACTTACTTGTATATCATCTTGAGGATACACAGTAACAAAGTAACAACTGATTGATAGGTCAAGTGGGGTTACCGGGTGCTCACAAGACCTCATTGCAGCTGCAAACGACAGGCAACAAACGGGTTAGGAGGGGTAGGAGCCAACTGTGGGAATTTGTTGAGGCAAGAGTTGGATGCAATCAACAAACCAACCTGCATATGACTTCAGCAAGTAAGAAGTAAGAAGTGTATAAGTAGATGGGCAACGAGCTCAAAGACAAAGTCAGGCAGTATGTGGGGACATCGCCAGCAAATGAGGTAAACCAACAACAAAAATTAAGATATCGTGGTTCTCTACAAGAATGAGATCTGGGGTTCAACCACTTCCCACAGGACTCCACCAACACACATCCGAAGCGATAGCAAATAACTTTTCGAAAGGGACTGTTCCTAATGTCTATCTGTTCTTGCGGGGTGTCATCCCAATCTGCATGGTCCAACACCGATATGGACATGCATTCACGAAGCATGTTCATCATGATCTGAAAGATCTGCCATCTGCTATCATACCTTCTGCCAGCACCCCATGTTTTAAGATTGGTGCCCAAGCCATCTATGAAGGCTGGTTGTCTCGGCCACATTTTGGTAACGGTGAGATGCCCATTGATTGTTGCTGCAGTTTCCCCCAAAATCTTGGTGGTGAAAACCAGGGTGTTTCAACTCTGAAATTTCCCATATCAATCCAACCACCAACATATTTCAAGAGTACTGATACGCAAATCCCCATATATTGATATATATTGATATATAATGATATATATATATATTGCATAGTCAAATCACCATGATTGATCTGTATTTTTCGCCATATTTTTGACGGAAAATCTGGACCAATTCTGAGAGATCAGCGTTGTGGCCGTTTTGGCCGTTGTGGCCAGGCTCCTTGATGATCCCTCGTCAAAAAGAGCAGGGTGAGATCCTGAGCCTCGATGCCTTCACGGGTTCGAAAAAGTGGAGTAACTTAGGCCATGACTGGAGGATGGGATCATTATTATAATGATTTAAGTATTATTATTGAACATTATTATATTTATATTTTTGATCATTTTTATTTCACATCGATTATATTCCAATGGTTTTATTGATCTATGTTATAATGATGATCATATTTGTCCCATTATTACTATCTTTTTTGTTTATTGGATATCAATTAATTGGGATATCATGGCCACTATTGATATACTGGAGATGATTAATGATCATATAACCATGGATTTCCCAATGTTTTTCTTTTAATTTGATCACCATTATACCACATTGCTTCAGTGGTTAATCATTACAATACATAATAAACCTTAGGCTATATTCATTGGATCAATTGCAATATGGATGGTATATAAACATTGAAATAAATTTCATATGAATGGTTGATACAATTGGATCACGTTTCAAATATCAAACTAGATGGCACCATTTTTCATAATCCCATTATTAACCATTGTTGACCATGAATTTCCACTACTAACCATGACAATACCAGGAGATGGGATGAGTGTGCTATTGACGTTGTTCCTTTTATTCATGCTGCTAATCTGATTAATGTGTTTAGATGTTTCTAGTATTACTGATGTTATGTTGTTAGTGTTATTTATGTTATACTGAAAGCGTGACTCGCGTTTTCGACGCAATCAATTTTATTAACGTCAATGTTGTTTTCAACGTTACCACTGTTATGATACCAGTATAATGGTAAGATGATAAACAGTGGTACAGAACCAGCAGCCGATAGGTAAATACGCGCGCAATGGGTATAAAATTTCACATAAACAATAAACTATAATACGAACGGTATTATGGCGGTATCAAATGTAGCCCCATTAATGTTGTCCACTGCTATGTAATGTTATATAATATGCTATATCCCATTACACAATGTTACACACTGTCACATCATGTTGTACAATGCAAAACTATTTTTTCTTGGCAATATGTACATGAAATTATTATATAGGCAAGAATAACGAATATGTACAATGAAACCAATTGGTGCATGGTTGGTTCTTATGATAGGTTCAACAACCATTGGGGAGTTTACCCGTAGTGGGACTTAATCAATATTGAGAACAATTCAGGGAACCATATGCAATGGGTATATGACCAGTAGCTACCAATCATGGGTTTATATGTGTATATATATATATGTTCATTGCTACTGTAGCCACTATTGGTCCATTCAAAAACAGACAGTTATGCCACCCATTTAGAAACCGCGTTTCTTACGGAAAAAAACGAGGCACTAGTTTCACATGGCCTCGACGTCGGGGTCTTCAGGGATAATCCGGTTGGTTGCTGCCTACCCTTTGGATCCTGAGGTAATGTGACATGGAACATGGAGAAAAGGTGAAGAATGTAGGTTGGGATAGCAGTTTTATCCACAAATCTGTCATTTTTAAGCCAACCAGGGTAAATTGCCGGAGAGCAACAGGGACTTAATCAGCAATGACATGTGTGAAACAACAACAAGAAGGGGTTGACAACTGTGGTGAATGCTTTTACCAATGGGACCGCGCCGTATTCAGCAACCGTACATAGGTTCAATGAATCACGCCCTCCTTGTCCTGTTTGAATTGACGGATGTTGATTTCTGCTTCGATTCGTATGTTTTTTTTTCGCGTTTTCAACCAAAATCCAGGCGAAGTCTTCGTGTCGGTAGCTTTTCCATCCCTTGATGTGTCGGCACCAGGCCTGTTCCCTTCACCATGGGATGACTGGGATGACTGGGATGACTCTCCCGAGGTATCAAGGTGAAGCCCCTTGATGTGCCACTGAACATGCCCGAAGGGGATGTTGCAGGCCTTGGCACTCGCCTGCAGGACTCATGCTACGGTCCCTGTCATTGCGTTCTTATCAAATCGAGCCATGGACATCATTAAGATATTTAAGGAAGATATGTGTATATAGGTGTAGACATGTATATAATATACAAATATACATAATATATATATATAATATAATATATATATATATAGATAGATAGATAGATAGATGGATAGATAGATTGATAGAGATGGATACAGATATATGTATATATATATAATATGTATGTACAAACATATGTACACATAGAATAGACTTTCACGGGCTAGTTTCAAGCACTCTATGTTGAATGTGGGTTTGCTGGTGTCTCGATGTTTCACTCACCAGGACGGCATCCAACCCATTTGCTGGCCTTCGCATTGGAGCGCTCCTATGATCGATGGCCACCCGTATGGATTGATGGTTTTTCTCGGACCCATGAGAATTTTGCTGGTCATTGGGGGTTAGTGTGGGTCCTTTAAATTCCTTTAATGGCTTTACTCACACTATTTCACAGATTTTTTTCCGGATGGGAAATTTTCTGTTCGCCATTGAAATAGCCAGCTGAAGATGTGCTGTGAAATATGGCACCCATGGCGCCACTAGTTCTAGCAGCGGGATGGTCAACAGGGGATGCATCATGCGACCAGTTCCGAAGCGAATTGCGACAACAAAAAACATCCAATTGCAGTTGTATACATCAAAATTGCAGTATATGAATACATATGAATGCATATGACAATTTTTGTGTAGATCTACTCAGTCTACTCGGAAAACAGTGACAAAAACCGTGTTTTAGGATGTTTTAGGATGTTTTAGGTTTTTTTTGTTTTTTTTTTTGTTTTTTGGTCCACTCGTTTTGTGTGGAAACTCCTTCGGTTTTTTTCTCTTCACGAGGCAATGGCATGGTCTTGGTGGGACGCTCCGATGGCAAGCTCTACCGCGTCTTCGGGCCTGATGCAGGCAGTTTTTTCAACTGGCGCGACGGGGATTTCACCTTCAACATCTTTCAACTTATCGCCAAAAAACAAGACTTATTGCGGAGATGTTTTCATGATTCATGCGATGTATTTCAACAGGTTTTTTTTCTTGGTGTGTCACTGGGTTGCACACCAAGATATATTATTAATTGCCTTTCTTGAGGAGACTCAATGAGGCAAAACCACGTGACAAAGAGAAGACCATCTGACAGGAAACTGAAGAAGCTGAACGCAATTCTCGAGGTCGCAACTAGTAGACTTAGTAGACTCCACAAAGGTGTCATACTGGAGGTTTTTATTGCACCGAATGGTCTGGCGGCTGGGTGCAACAATGTGGTGGATTTCCGGTTCGGGATTGTTAACGAATGTGTTCTTTTTTTTGCTGGTGTTTTCTCAGTCATTTTCTGAGAATGTTCCTGAAACCTGAAGGCATTGGAATATGACACTCGTTGGGTTGCTGTAACCAGTCCAGCCGAAGGGGCCAATCTCATGGCTGGGTGCCTCGTGACGTGCACATGTCCAAGCCCTCTTTTGCTTTGAAATCGCGTACTATCGTCCCAGCTGAGTACATATGGTTAATAGTGGTTAATAATCCATGGTTAATTAATGGTTAATGGATTATAGTTCCCATTAATAATGGTTAATTATCCATTAACTATAATAATGGATTGGATTACACCATATGTATGACATGACTTTTTGCGTCGCACAAAAAAATTGGGGGACCGTCTTGCCCGTCCCTGTTTTTTGCCCGGCCAGGATACAAAGGTTCGGGGCTGGGAGATGTCGGATATGTCGGCAAACTGGATTTGACTTGGCAAGACTGGGGCTTTCACCAAGGATTTGATATGATTTAACCAACAAAATCATGGGAACTCACCAGCAATTTGCATTGGGAGATGATGAACAGTGCGATCTACCCGAATCTACCCCTCTTTGCTGATACTTTGAGGGTTATACCGGCTCAATACCATGAGAGCCCAAGATATTGATGAGGACTGTCATCATTAGGGGAATCGCTGGTGGATATCCCCTGAAAATGTTGCGGTGCGGATGTGACGGACGTCACAGAACAAACAGGGCTGGGCAAGTACTCGGATTGGGAAAAAGCCAGCAGAAATTTCAAAGATGAGGAGATAAACCAATAGAAATTGGAACTAAAGTTGGTTCAAGTTATGAATGATATGAATGTAGGAATACATCAGTGACTACAGTAACTACAGTCAAAAAGAAACGATCCAACATGGGACCACTTTTTTCCGTCTTTTTTCCCAATTTCTCAAGGGAGTGAAGGGGCGTCCAAGGGTTTTTCAGCACCAGCGATGGTTGAGTTGGAGAGTTGGAGGATGGAAATACTGCAGTCGTCTGAGTCGCATCTGAATGTTTGATTCAGCCAGTTTTGAATGATTTTATTAAAACGTTGTAGTTTTTATATGCTTTTATATGTTTTTATATATTCCCAACAGCAGGGCCTGTTGGGTTTCAATCTCTAGGGCTGGGGCTGGCTCGCGGGGACTTGCAGCCTTCAAAATCCGGAATGGAACCCTGGAACCCTGGAACCCTGGAACCCTGG
>Ga0126342_10020951_pt1 | contig 10945 bp, 8 predicted proteins | sample Cyp1metagenome_FD_92528 | JGI IMG/M metagenome (GOLD analysis project Ga0126342, IMG submission 92528) | Coral microbial communities from Lord Howe Island, Old Settlement Bay, Australia - Cyphastrea 1 metagenome | ecosystem: Host-associated > Invertebrates > Cnidaria > Coral ... | reverse complement strand
CATTATTTTGGACTTTCAACATGCTGGTCAAAACTCTATGGAATCTGGTTAAGACTACGTTTGACAATATTGGATGCCCTACATCGTTTTCGAGAAGTACCTCATGTGGCTCTTTCATTAATCAATCTAACGATCTAGGCTGGTTTGCATGTTTCAGGATTCAGTTCCTACCGGATCATATAATGATCCATTCTTGTCTAGTGTGTGTATTATCCTGCAAATGTAAAATATTGTAAATTTATAGATACAAAAATTTAAGAATATTTTCTACATACATTAACTAACGAATATTCAGAATATACAATAGAACAAAAACAACATAGTATAATATAAAACAAAAATATATTGCAACAACAAATAAAATATAAGTAGTACCCGGACAAGCCGGGGGCGGAAGTTTCAAATTTGAAACGCTTATAGCCTATAGAGCGGACCAAGGGCTGCGCCTATAGGTGACAGGCAAGCCTCCTGTTCTTCGCAGCAACAATCTCTTGACTTTCAATCTGATGCCATGTCTTTTGAATGTTGATTTTTCCTCATTTCATCTGATCTCATCGCATCGCAGCTTCTCTTGGAAGTTGCTGACTGCATCCCACTGTCACCGCAGTCTGTGTCATCCCATCTCATCTTAACTCATCTCATGTCTTCTCAGCTTTTTTCACCGCACCTCACCTCATCCCATCTCATGTCTTCTCTCCCATTCTCACCTCTTCTCAGCTGATTACGCCTGTTCTCTTCTCTTCTCATGTCATTTGAGCTTTGCTTATCTCTTTTCACCTCAGCTTCTCTCCGCAGCTCTTCTCAGCTCTTCTCAGCTCTCCGCAGCTCATGTCAGCTCATCTTGCATCTTCTCATCTCCTCTTCCCTCTTCTCACATCTTCTAAGCTCTCCTCACACCTCCTCAGCCGATTTGTCAGCTCGTCACACCTCATCTCAGCTCTTCTCAGCGCACCCTCAAATCATCTCAGCTCTCCTCTAGCTGAAAACCTGCTCCAAAAACGGATCTCGGCGCCAAAGCAAGCGACCCCCACGCTTTTCACAGAGAAGATTTGACACAGAGAAGCGTTTACACACAGCAAGCTTTTGCACAGAGAAGCTTAGAAGCTTGTACGCACAGAAACTTTTTCACAGAAACCGGCAAGCTTTTATCCACAGCAAGCTTTTAAACAAAGCAAGCTTTTGCACACAGCAAGCTTTTACACAGAGAATCTTTTGCACACACAAAACTTTTACACACAGCAAACTTTTACACACACAAGCTTTTACACACAGAAGCTTTTACACACAGAAGCTTTTGCACAGAAAAACTTTTACACAGAGAAGCCCTAACACAGAGAAGCATTTACACACAGCGAGCTTTTACACAAAGAAGTTTTTACACAGAGAAGCCTTTACACACAGAAGCTTCTACACACAGCAAACTTTCACACAAAGAAGCTCCTACACTACGCAGAAAAGGTTTTACACACAGAAGCTTTTACACACACAGAAAGCTCTTACACACAGAAGCTTTTACACAGAGAAGCCCTTCCACAGCTTTTACACACAGAAACCTTTATTTACACACAGAAGCTTTTACACACAACAAGCCTTCACGCAAAGAAGCTCCTACACAGAGAAGCCTTTACACACACAAGCTTTTACACACAGCAAGCTTTTACACAGAGAAGCTTTTACACAGAAAAGCTTTCGCACACAGAAGCTTTTACACACAGCGAGCTTTCACACAGATAAGCCTTAACACAGAGAAGCATTTATACAGAGGAGCTTTTACGCACAGCAACCTTTTACACAGAGAAGCGCTTACACAGAGAGGCATTTACACAAACAAGCTTTTACACACAGAAGCTTTTGCACACAGCCAGCTTTTACACAGAGAAGCTTTTACACAGAGAAGCCCTAACACAGAGAAGCATTTACACAGAGAAGCTTTTACACACAGAAGCTTTTACACACAGCCAGCTTTTACACAGAGAAGCTTTTACACAGATGCCCTTGCACAGAGAAGCATTTACACAGTGAAGCTTTTACACACAGCCAGCTTTTACACAGAAAGCTTTTACACAGAGCAAGCTTTCGCACAGAGAAGCATTTACACAGAGAAGCTTTTACACACAGAAGCTTTTACACAAAGCAAGCTTTCACACAGAGAAGCCCTCACACAGAGAAGCATTTGCACAGAGTAGCTTTTACACACAGCAAGCTTTTACACAGAGTTAGGGAAGGTTTTATTCATAGACAGCTTTTACACAGAGCAAGCTTTCACACAGAGAAGCATTTACGCAGAGAAGCTTTTACACAGAAGCTTTACACACAGCCAGCTTTTACACAGAAAGGTTTTTACACAGAGAAGCCCTTTCACAGAGAAGCATTTGCACTGAGAAGCTTTACACAGAGAAGATTTTACACACTGCAAGCTTTTGAACTGAGAAAATCTGCTGACAAATCACCATCGCAACCTTGATGCAGCCACTCCAATACGATTCACAATGCCCAGCTGCAAAAGACAATCGTATTTCGCACGCAGCGGCGGCGGCAAGCAACCTTGACACGGCAGAGATTGAGTTACAAACACAGTAGAACTACGCGCAGCCACGTCAGAAATTGCAGCTCCAAAAACCAAGAAAAGCCAATTTTGAAGCACTTTTTAAAAAGAAATTTAAAGGAAAATCACCAACGCCAAAGAGAAAATCTGCTGACAAATCGCTATCGCAACCTTGATGCAGCCACTCCAATACGATTTACAATCTCCAGCTGCAAACGAAAAAAGTATTACGCAAGCAGCCGCGGCGCCAAGCAACCTTGACGCAGCCATTAGAGTGCGATCTGCAGAGACGGGGTTACAAAACACAATAGGACAACGCATTTCGTGCGAGACTTCCCTCAAAAAAATCTGTAAGTGGAAGATGTGAAAACGAAGCTTTCGTGCGAGACTTCCCTCAAAAAAGTGAAGGTGGACGATGTGAAAACGCAGCTTTCGTGCGAGACTGCCTGCAAATTCCGATAGTGGTGAGATTGTGATACTGCATTGTGATAGTGGTGAAAGCGTGATAGTGGTGATATTGTGATAGTGCCTATATTGTGATAGTGGTGATAGTGGTGATGATATTGTGGTGATATTGTGATAGTGGTGATATTGTGCTATTGTGATGCTGGTGATGTAGTGGTGATAGTGGTGATGTAGTGGTGATATTGTGATAGTGGTGATAGTGGTGATATGGTGATGAAATAGTGGTGATATAGTGGTGACATCCTGGTAGTGGTGATATTGTGACAGTGGTGGTATAGTGGTGGTATAGTGGTCATATAGTGGTGATATTGTGATAGCCGTGTTATTGTGATGGTGCTGATACTGTGATAGTGGCGATATAGTGATGATATAGTGGTGATATACTGGTGATATAGTGATGATATAGTGGTGATGTAGTGGTGATATAGTGATGATATAGTGGGGATATAGTGGTGATATTGTGACAGTGGTGATATTGTGATAGTGGTGATATAGTGGTGAAAGTGGTAGTATAGTGGTGATGTAGTGGTAATATTGTGATAGTGGTGATATTGTGATAATGGTTTGTGATAGTGGTGACCATGAAAATGGTGATTGTGATTTCAAAAAATCCGTTACACGGAAGTTAGACCTGCAAACTTCCTTTGATAATAAAATACAACATAGTACAATCAAAATATAATACAATAATAACAAATAATATAATACAATAACAAACTAATAAAAAATATAACATATTATTATAATGTAATATACAAATATACAATATAGTAAAATAAACTAATGTAATATAATTTATATTTTAAATACATTACAGTACCACGGTTGAACAAATCCATTAACAATGGACATTTACATGTGAAAAACATTGGCGCATGGGGAATATAGATGACCTTTCCAGTTGCATTGCCATCGATAGTGGATTTTGTGTCGCAATGATATTTCTCCCCTTCATATTACACAACCCCAGAAACCATGGTGGATGTAGGCGATGAAATCACATATTTGGGACTATAGATTGGGGGTCCGGGGTGTTTGACCGAAGGAAATTTATAAGTCAAACTTCCCACTTATGGACAGGTGCAGCAACATTGGCGGGAGCAGTCAGTAGAAAGAAGATCAAAATGCGCGATAAGGCGCGAAGTTGCCAAGCACTGTCGTTTTGCAATGTTCTGTGGCTCCAGAGGGTCGAAAAATAGGCTCGCTAAAGCGGCGGGTGCGGAGGCATGTGGCAGCTCATGCTCGGAGCAGTTTTGGAAGTTGAGACGTGCAAAAGTGACGCGACTGTGGCGCGAAGCGCGTTTCCAAGTCAAAATGCCAAAAACATTTGAGTGTCGGAACACTTTTGGCAGTTGAGCTGTTGAAAAAGTGCACGCGATTGTGGCGCGAAGCACATTTCGAAATGAAAACGTCAACGTCGGAGCACTTTTGGAAGTTGAGCTGTCAAAAAAGTGCTCCCCGTTGTGGCGCGAAGCACATTTCGAATCAAAATGGTAAAAGCACACCAAGTCGAACCATTTTTGGACGCTCAAGCGACGTTCTTGGTGGCAGGCGCAATAGATTCTGCACCTTGCCAAAAGTAAGTAAAATGTGAGGGCTTCGTTTCAGTTGAAAAACGGATGGCATGCGTGGGACCTTTGAAGAAGAGCTGCAAAGATGCATTTCGCGTGGCAGGCTCAGTGCAAGAGACATGTGCATCAGAGATGTTCGGAGGTCAGGGCGCTGATTTCCCGAGAGAAACAGAGAGAGAGAGAGATAGAGAGAGAGAGATTGCATTTTGGAGCATCAGCTCTTCAGGTTAGATGATGTTGCGTGACAAGTGCAGCACTTCGTATGACCTGGCCTCACTTTTTCGTGGCAAGCGCAGTACTTTAGACAGATAAGGTAGAAAAACATCAAGACGCATTGGTACGAGGCTGTCAGCTCTACACTAAACTCTCCATTTTTGAAGGAAGTCTCGCATAACTGCTTCGTTTTTGACGTTGATCCAAAAAATAAGGATGTTTTGCAGAAAAAACAAAATAAATAGATAGATAGATAGATAGATAGATAGAAAGATACATTAGGTAGGTAGGTAGATAGATGGATGGATGTATGGATAGATAGAAAGATAGATAGATAGATCGATAGATAGATAGATAGATAGATTAGATAGATTAGATAGATTAGATAGATTAGATAGATTAGATAGATTAGATAGATTAGATAGATAGGATAGATAAGATAGATAGGATAGATTAGATAGATTAGATAGATTAGATAGATTAGATAGATAAGATAGATTAGATTGATAGGATAGATAAGATAGATTAGATAGATTAGATAGATTAGATAGATTGGATAGATTAGATAGATTAGATAGATTGGATAGGTTACATAGATTAGATAGATTAGATAGATTAGATAGATTGGATAGATTAGATAGATCAGATAGATTAGATAGATTGGATAGATCAGATAGATTAGATAGATTGGATAGATTAGATAGATTAGATAGATTAGATAGAATAGATAGATTAGATTGATAGGATACAGAGATAGATGGATAGATAGATAGATAGATAGATAGACAGATGGATAGATGGATAGATGGATAGATGGATAGATGGATAGATAGGTGGATAGATAAATAGATAAATAGATAAATAGATAAATAGATAAATAGATAAATAGATAGATAGATAGATAGATAGACAGATAGATAGACAGATAGAGAGATTAGACAGCTAGATGGATGGATGGAGAGATAGATAGACAGCTAGATGGATGGATGGAGAGATAGATAGACAGCTAGATGGATGGATGGAGAGATAGATAGACAGCTAGATAAAAGATGGATAAGCAGAAAAACAGATACTGTAGACAGACCGACAAACAGATAGATCGCCAGATAGTCAGATAGACAGATAGTCAGATAGAAGATGCAAAGACAGATAGATAGACAGATGGACAAATAGGCAGAAAGAGAGGTAGATAGGTAGAGAGATAGTGTGAGGGTTAGAGACAGATAGACATTCAGATAGTCAGATGGTCAGAATGACAGCTAGACAGATAGACAGGCAGATACATAGATAATAGTTAGATACATAGGAAGACAACTAAACAGAAGATAGATGGTCAGTCAGGCAGGCAGACAGATAGATAGATGGATGGGTAGATGGGTGGATGGATAGATAGATAGAAATATAAATAGACAGGCAACCAGATAGATAGAAAGATAAATACATAGACACGTAGATTCATTGACGATAGATACATAGATACAGCAAGATGGACAGATAGACAGATCATAGGCAGTTTCAGAGATAGAAGGATAGAAAGTCAAATAGACAGATAGCCAGATTGATAGGTATTAGATAGAAACATTGACAGAAAGAAAGATAGTCAGATAGACAGACAGATAGAAAGGCAGAGAGATAGACAGATAGATAGATAGTTAGATAGATAGATAGGTAGGTAGATAAAGAGATAGGTGGAAAGAAAGAAAGAAAGAAAGAAAGAAAGAAAGAAAGAAAGAACGAAAGAACGAAAGGATGAAAGAAGGAAAGTAAGTAAGAAAAACATAAAGAAAGAAAGAAAGAAAGAAAGAAAGGAAGGAAGGAAGGAAGAAAGATAGTTAGATAGATCGATAGATCGATGGATAGATAAATAGATAGAGAGTTAGACAGATAGATGGATGGACTGGATGGAAAGAAAGATAGAGAGAGAGAGAGAGACACAAAGAGAAGGAGACACAGAGAGAGAGAGAGAGAGACTCGGAGCCTCAACCACCTTTCGTTCCATCAGTTCGTTCTGCCATCCATGCATCACAACAACAGACTGCTCCTACAGGTTTCCTATCTTTGAAACTTCCGCCACCGCCTTGTGCGGTCCTACTGCTATTAAGGGGATGGGATAATTATGTGTAAAAATAATTTTCCAACTAATAATATAAATAACAAACAAAATAAATAAATAACTAGCTAAATTTTAAAAATAACTAAATAAAAATAAATAACTAACCAGATAAATAAATAACTAACTCAATAAATAAATAAACAAATAAATAATATACACATATATATGATTATTGATGATGGTTGGTACACATTTGATGGCTGCTTAACATTTTTGAAGGTTGAAGCATCAATAAGTGTACAGACATAACCAGCCGCAGAACGGGGGTGTCATGGTCAAGTTGCATGAGGTACATATGAAATATTCGAATTATATACAAGATTCCCTCCGGCAACATGGCCGGCTGGAAAACCACCCGGAAAATCCCATAAATATGTGATTGAATTTGGAAAATCGTCGTCATATTCTAGAAACGGTCGGTTTTCCAGCAAGCCAATGTTTGATTTCCAGCGTTTTATATATACATATACAGTATGCCTCTATCGCTTTAGACCCGGCTTAAACTTTCATGGTGGGTAGACCCAGAGAGCCACCTACTAATGGGGATTCCTGATGGCTTCCATGAGTGTTCAAAACATAAGACAACTTCATTTCATTATATTTTGATGTAATAATATGAAATGAAAATATTGTTGAAATCAAATGTTGTTTCAAAGACAATGTTGTTTCATGAAAATTATCACATTTGATTGTTGGTTAACAAGGATTACCGCAATGGATTCTGATCTAATCCACAATACACCAGATAGATCCAGACAGTATAACCAATTAAACTCATCAACAAACATGAGCTTTGGTCACTGTTCAAATGCTATCATTGAATGTGCCAGGATAATCCCTAAGCTAAATCTTTATCCCCATGATTATCCATACCATGATGATGCTGATGATCATTTGAACCAATCAATCAACACTGGTAATTTCAATGAACTATGACATTGCATTTGACATTTTAGCAAATATGATCCCACTATAGAATATCCCAATGTGACTATCCAAAAAATCCCATTGATCCCATTAGTACCCATCCAGTCAATTGCTATTGCCATCACGGAAAGCCTATGGTTGACCATGGCATTTTGGGACAACCTATTTCCAAAACGTTGGTTTCAAAAAACGTAGGCATCTTACTGGAAGATAATATCACTAACTACTAGAATCTGAGGATATATACATATATACATATATACATATATACATATATATATATATATATATATATCATTTTAGACACACCAAGATAAGCACTTTGACAAGAAGTATAACTACGCCAACTGTAGGTCTGAAATGGTGGATTCATCGAGCTGTCCATCGCCAAAAACCATCCAAGATTCTACCAGAAATTGGTTGTTTTTCAGCCATCCGATATTAGAGGTTTATTATACGTAGGGTTTAACACATTATTCCAAGTGAATTTAGTTGATATCTGCTCTTTCTTCCTTTTAGCTCCCCATGTCAGAAAAAAACACAGAAATCGTCCCTGGCTCCCCCAAAAACCGACGCTGTTCTTGGAAAAACGCTGCGCTTGGAAAAGCAAACATTGGCAATGGACAATCTGCTTCTATACATGATACACCTATAGAAAATAAGAATGTTCGTTGATTTTGGCCTATGCTAAGTTGCTTTTTAGGCTACGCAAAAAATTGGGCTTACCCATCAGTACTCCTGAAAACTGGGACCCCCCAAAGCTAGCCAGTGAGGTCACCCTGAAAACATCTACCATGAATGTAAAGCCTTAAGCACTTCCACGGAAACCCATAAATTTCCAGAACTATGTTAGTTTCATTCAGGGTAGAATGCCCCGTGTCTATTGGCTAATTCCCCATTTATGCTTGGTATATACCCACATTGTTCCCCAGAAAATTTCATCATAGCTCATTACACTGACATTAAACACCACCCAGAAACCATGGTTCGGGACCATTTCGGGAGCGTGAAAAAATATGAAAAATTAGGGGGATGGGATTAATAGGGATTCACAGGGTATCATCGTAAGATTGTTTGTGATAAGGGCTCATGAGCATATTTGACCTGGCGGGAACACCAACTTATTGCAATGTGGATGGAAAACCTATGATTCATCATGACATCATATCCTATTATTATATCCAACTATACTACATGATTCTTTCTGAAGCTTTCTTCCCCACCATTTCGATGTTTTTCAATGCTTTTGCTGGGACCCCCTGACCAAAGAGCTGCGAGGGAAAGGCAGGTGGGAATGCAGGCGTTTCAGCCTGGTTTCATGGCAGGGTGTTGGGGAAACTTGAACATGGATCATTTCAACTATCTTCAGAAACTATATCGAAAAGAGTTTTAGAAGGTTTTGATCAACTATTTTTATGGCCCTGGTTTTTTTAACATTAGATATGGGCAAATAAAAAAGAATTCACCGACCTGAAATGTGCCATTTTGGGATGATCCCCTATCCAATAAACCATGATTCCAGGCGGGAGAACGTCGGCTTCGGTCGTGATTTTTCATTTGCCCCTAGGTCACCACAAACTTTCAGCATGAACATTCCCATTTTTCGGATCCATCATACCATGGGATAATGGCAGAATTGATGGGAACCATTTGTCGGCTAGTGGTATAATAGGTATAATAGCCACCGTCCCCAAGCTTGAGGTCTATGAAATGGGATGATGATATGTTTCTTGTGACCCCTGGTCATGCTTGTGTGCTTGTGTTTTTTAATGGGATGGTTTGAGGTTTATGAAATGGGATGGTTCCTGGCACTGGTTTTACTACATCCAAAACCATGCAACCGTAATGAAGATATCCATCAACACAGTATTTTTGTACACAGCCTGGTCATGATCTTCCATCAGCATGCCATGCCATGCCATTCCCCATATGCGAACCATGGTGCTGGAATATGCACACCTAACATTTGCCCTTGTCCAGAATCACCCAGGTTTGTAGGTGTGCATATACCAGCACCATGGTTCGCATATGGCTTCTTGCAATGGGACAACGATGGGAATAGGGAATTTAACCACGGAATATGAACAGGTCATCAGCGCGGGGGAAGAATCATCGAACTGAGGATTGGACTCCCAGGACGTGGGGCGGTCGAATTACCGGGTCGTGACCATACAATACCCTCTGGTAATTTGAAAGGGTATGTTATGGAAAATAAATGTAAAAATAATCCCATTATTAGGTAACCAGCTGATTCTTTACCTATCAAAAATGAAAATTTGTGATTTTCCAGCTAAACTGTGACAGTCATTACCAGCTCCCCAAAAGTTCAGGATTAAATCAAAAAAATGCTGGGCCCATCCAGCTGTTGGTCAGATCCATTAAGGTGAGAGAATGGCCACAAAAAGATTGTCCCCAGCTAATACACACATCATTCCATTGCTGGTTATGTTGATATCGATTCTATCGCATCTTTTCTCGAAAATGCTTCAGGCCAAACCGCGTCATTGGACTGACTGTGTGGCATCACAGCAATGTAGAAATCTTGTTCTGCTGTGTGCCAACATCTCCAGCGATTGGAGCGACAGAAATGCGCACTGTTGTTTTTGATTGTTTTTCCGATGTTTCGGAATTTCGGACAGCTCAAACAGAATGCATCAACATCAGCACATACGAACACACTTCTCAACAGTTGAGGATGGCAGGTTCCAAAAAGTGCAACTTCTCGGAAACGCACTTCCGTGCCTTGAGACGTTGAAAAGTTCTCGTCTACCAAATGCCAAGTTCCAGCCACGGTCGCTCAGGATTGCTGCGCTGGCTCAATTTGGGTCAACATTTCTGCCATCAATATATCATATATCATATATCATATATCATATATCATATTTTTATACATATATCGATCAATTTTCCCGATTTTCCCTTGAGGGTTTTTGGAACTATCAAAATGATCAGAATGTGCTTGGTTTCGGAGACATTCGGAGACTTCACTGCCTGAGCCATCATCGAGTGCGACTGTTGTGACTGAACTGCCAGCTCTGCCGAGCCCAATATTTTTGGAAGAAGTGAGTGTGTCCTAGTGATTGAACTCATGTCCTTCACCAAGCGAACTGT
>Ga0126342_10020950_pt1 | contig 10945 bp, 6 predicted proteins | sample Cyp1metagenome_FD_92528 | JGI IMG/M metagenome (GOLD analysis project Ga0126342, IMG submission 92528) | Coral microbial communities from Lord Howe Island, Old Settlement Bay, Australia - Cyphastrea 1 metagenome | ecosystem: Host-associated > Invertebrates > Cnidaria > Coral ... | reverse complement strand
GCCCAGCTCAGTGTGCACCGCTGGACCTCAACAGCCAGATAGAATGCCAGAAGATATGCCAGATAGAATGTCAGATAGAATGCCAGAAGATATGCCAGATAAAATGCCATGAGATATGCCAGACGATATGGCAGATAGAATGCCAGATAGAATGCCAGAAGATATGTCAGAATATATGCCAGAAGATATGCCAGATAGAATGCCAGATAGAATGCCAGAAGATATGCCAGAACATATACCAGAAGATTTGCCAGATAGAATGTCAGAAGATATGTCAGATAGAATGCCAGAAGATTTGCCAGTAAGAAAATGTATAAATGTGATGGTGGGGATCACACGAAGGAAAGTAATTTGAACATTTCAATGAACATCCATAAACCTATCTATAAACCCTAGTTATGAACATTAAATTATATACGCAGAATTACTTAGCTATCTTTTGGGGAACCCTAGTTATGTAAGCCACTTAGCTGTCGTTTGGGGGGAGCACCTTGTAGGGATGATGCCATGGCCAGGTGTGTATGCTGAGCCACGTGTGCGCAGCAGAGGGTCAGGCGGGAAGCAGAGGGTCAGGCGGGAAGCCTACGGAAAATTGCGGGGCAATTACGTTGGCAGAATATATTGTGTCGATATGATTTATGTGGTTATGCTGTTATACTTATATATATATACACATATATATATGCATCCAGTACATATGTATTTTATGCACATACATAATCATATATATATGCATATATATATATATATTCATACATACATGTTGATATATTTTATATACAATATGCGTGTATATATGCATGCATAATATGTATACATTATATATTTTATATATAATTACACGTATTTAAATATACATAATTTGCATACACACACATAAATATACACATGTATGCATATATACATATATACACATATATATATACATACATATATTTATATAGATATATAAATATAGATATATACATATACAAATATATATTTTTACATATGCATATCCATATAAATATATTACTGCACATATTTAAATATACCTATTTTTGCATATGCACATATTGAATATACATGCATGCATATTTACATGTTACATCATATATACATATATACATAGAAAGCAAACACATACATAATTATACATATATATATATATATATATTTACAAATATACGCACGTATATTTACATTATCATATATTTTCTTTATTCATCATTTATACAACACACGACGTTTGTATACATGTATGCACGGACGGATATTCTCCGGTTTTCCTAGACCACATTGAGGGTTCAGTCCTGACCCTTTTCCCCTGCAGGCAGCAGTGCATCGCCGCCACAGGGTCCGCAGCAAGTTCGGAGCCGTGCGGGGTCCGCAGGGTCCTTCCACTTGATGGAAGTAGGCGCCACGACTGGATCTTCCGAAATTTGTGGAACGATGTGGATATTTTCAATGTTTTTCACATGTTTTTTTTGGGGGGGAAGGGATGTATATATATGCATATATGTATATATCCGATATATGCGTCAGGTTTTGTTTTGTTTTATAACATATGAACTATGAACCATGAAGGTTTATGAAGGATTGTCATCAGGTGATATCAACCCGGGCCTCCCCCGCACCTGGAGGCAAAAACGGGAAGTCCAACCAGGGATCACCGGACCTGGCCATGAAGCCACCACCAGAGACAGCAGGCATAGGATGGTTTAGGGTGTCATTTTGTTGAACATATGCAGTATATACAGAATATTTATAATTAATTTTATATATATGTATAAAACATATATTTATTTAGAACACACACATATATATATATATATATATCAATAATATTTACGATATAGAAGTAGAATATAAATATATATATATAATATGAATATAATAGAACCGGGTATGTTGAGGGTATTCTCAGGGTATGTTGAGGGTATTCTCAGGCTCTGTGTATGTTGAGGGTATGTTATTTTGAATTAAGTAAATGTCTCTGAAAGCCTGAAAACTGGCATTTCCTTTGGATTGATCAAGCAAACCTTGCGCTGAACAAATGCTTCAGCCGGCTTAAACCAACAAAAGTAGGACTGACACCAACAAACAGTTGGCTTAAACCAACAAACATAGGGGACCAGACATGATGATATACCAGAACTGTTGTTTGGCCGTGTAGAGCACCTATCCCTTACCCCTATCATAACGGCCTTTGTGTCAGAGGGCAGTGTTCGTTGTATTGCATGCGCTATTGGCGGATTGGGATTACATAGAAAAATGAAAAAACGTCGGGATTATCAGAGACGAAGATATCAACAGGGAACCACAAATGGAATCATAGAACAGATATGAATAGATTGGATTGGATTATTATAATTAATTACTGTAGACTTGATTGCAGAATCTTAGGATATAGAGATGTTTCACCAACATGTTTTAAATCGTGATCATAACTTGCAGGTTTCCAAAATATACATTTTGAGTTTCCTGCATCCATTAAAAGAAATGAATAGACAGCGCTGAAAAAAAATCCAGACTGCAACCCAGTCGGGCCAGTTTTCCAAGGAGACATATTTTGATCCATTGCGGTAGCGAGCTATGTCCACAAGCAGATGGTACCTTGGAGCCTTGGGGATGATCATAATCCGACGGATCCCCTTTCTTTTCAGCCACAGTTTTTCCACTGATAGCTGTGTAAACATCAATACATGATCAGATGTGATTAGTGGCTTCTGATTGCTGAACTAGTCACTTAGTTCAATAATAGTGACTAGTGTTAAACTATAGTTAACTATAGAAACTATAGTTAACCCTCAAAAACAGCCTTAAATTAAGACATTGATCGTTCAGTGAGACTACGGTGAAGCCTGGCAGGTCCCTGGAGCTTGGACCATTGGCACAAGGGCAATCGCCAAAGCTGGGCAGAACAGGCCGGATATCAACCGTGGGGAGCATTCCATATCATGTAATTATATATGTATATATATATATATATATTTAAAGATTCCTATAATATAAAGGGTCTGAAATCATATAGAAAGGGTACTCCGGGAGGTGGGATCTGGATCATTGCCGATGATATTAGACATGATTCCAGACCACAAATATATCCAAGTATCACCAATTTACTATAGCCCCTCCATGCCCCTCCCAAGAAGGGGTCTGAGATCATACTCGTAAAAAAAGAAAAACATCAATAGGTGGAACCGATCTCAAACCCTTATTTGGGGTCGACCTAAAGAAAGGTCTGACATGGTTCACAAAATATAAGGAGTTTGATGAAAAAAAATGGGGTCTAAAATCTTTCTGGAAACGTTTTTGTGTTGGGATCTATTACGGTCTTTCACGAGCTTGTCCCAAAAACTACATGACTTTTAGATCACGTTAGAGCCCTAAATTCTGAACCGTTTTAACTTCAAACTGTTTAAAAACGTTTACAGTCATCCCCAAAAATGGTTCATGAAACGGTTGCACATGCCCTGCTGATGTTGTCCAAGTCCAAGCCACGGGTTGTCCTTCTTGATGTTTGGAATCGGAACATTTAAGCATTCTCCATCAGCATCCAAGCCCTTCTAGTGTTGAGAATGCTTAAAGGTTTAAATCATGCCTGCTCCGTGGCGATTTGGGACGCGGCATGGCATCGAAATATGTAAGGTTAAAACATGGATCAGTTGGAACTAAAATGTGGGAATTTCCAGCAAGCCTGGACAATTCGCCCACAATGGTTGGCATACCAATCGCCAAACAGACAATAGAAATCAACAGTCTATAGAACCGCCTGCAATCACCAATTAACACAGTTTTTGTTTAAAACATATGTCATATTTCGATTATATAAACATCGTTGATGATTTGCACCGTCGAAGCATTCGGAAGTGGCGAGTCCCCCTGCTTCCAGAGAGTTCTTAAAGCCTTATGGATCTACTGTCACTCTGTGCTGCGCTAATCCAGCAAGTTGGTGCATTGCGCCAGATGGAGAGTGAAGAATCCCCGGCAGCTGCTCCAGTTTCCAAAGGCCCCGGCATTGGCTGTGGCTTGGGATTCCTTTTGACCCAGGGGAAAGGGAAATCAGCAACGCTCAGTTTTGAAATGCGATGCCCCACAAGTCATATCAATTGGATTCAATTGGTTTATAAACATCATTAATAAACTTCGTATACATGTATAATCATATATGAGTTAACTGTGTTTATTTATCATGATATACCATGAACCCTCTATATATATATATTAGTCATAGACACTTTCTAAACCATTTTGCGAAGGATGGGTACCGCCTTGTGGGGCCAGGTATCGCTTTTGAACAGGTCTAGAGGATCCATCCTCATTCAGGTATGCAGGCCATGAACAGAACAAGAAAATCGGGGGGGTCCTTGAATGATGGCCTTGAAACTTAGCGCTCACATACTGTAGCTCCAAATAGTTCGAAAATAGTTTTTTTTGGAGCAATCTGCAGAAGAGATGGCAGAACACTGATTGCCACTCCTCTGGGTCCACAAAAAATAATCACAAATTCAGCCAAAATCGACAATCAATAAAAACATAAAAACGACCAAATTTCCAGAAGCGAAATCAGTTTTCCAAAGAGGCCATTCAATTTGGATTCCTACAGTTTTACCCGGATTTTTTCGGACTCTCATGAGGTGATATGGATGAACAGTTTGACCCAGAGCAGCTTGGGACGTTGTTTGGAGTTTCGAGGCCTACCATGGTGTCCCCCGTTTTTTGAAGTCGTCGAGATGGAACATGATCACTTTTGGACATGTCATCGCATTGGGAGTTCACCTCAAGTTTTTAACACAAAAAATGGAAGCCATGGCCCGTTGAAGTAGATGATTTACCTCTTGAACATGAGAAAACAGGGAGGTTCTCCAAAGCAAACTGTTAGATTACCAGAGGGTATATGCAGTTATTGGAGGATCTTCCTGCTACAGCTTGCAAGTTGATAATCATAGGGATTTGCGCGGGCATTTTAAGGCTTGGAAGCAGGAATCATGGACAATTTACGAACATCAAGGCTGAACTAAACAAGTGGCGCGTGGCGCTTGACAGGGAGGGGCTTTTATAAGATGATGTAAACTCAATGGTTTCCCAGTTGGGCTATGAAAAGTCTGTAGTCTCCTCAGACTCCTCATAGATTTTTGAGTTACCACAAACAATCTTTGGGATGGTCAAATTCGTACCCATGGTAGTATAGTGTTCGGCTCATTTCCTGCCATATGACAGTGAGAAGGGGGTGTAACTGGTGTTGCCAAATTCCTAATCATGGATCCCCAGTTCATGGACAATTCCAGTATGATATCTTCATGCATGTTTGCATATTTTTGCATATGTTTTTGCTATCCGCTCTTCCGGAAATTCCGGAGCAGGTAGGTACAATAGCCACCTACAACCATGAAGTGAAAGTAGTTGTTGTTTGGCACCCGATGCCTCATTGCCAGTAGCAAACAAGTAAAACAGGGCGAGTGGGTGCAACACACTTATAACTTATAACATCTTACAACTTATAACATAAACACCCACCTTCAGATCAGCCAAGTGGGTATCGCCGGCTATGGCTCAAAATATGAAACTGTTTGATCCCAAAAAGGGATGGTTAGGTTAAGTACCGAGCAATTTTATGGTTTGATTGTTATCATCGTTTTTTAGAACCATAGCCGAATTTGCCTTTTTGTCCAAGTTCATCCCTTCCAGCCTCTTCAGCCGAGGTATTTCCTGGGTGAATGGTTGGATAACTTGGGCCACAAGATCGTGGTGTCCCACGCCTCCCAGCGCTTCCGCAACCAGCGGCCCGGCCGTTGGAGCCTCAATGACATCGAATGACTGACCTGCAAACAAAGACCTGCCCCCCATGGTTTTAAACATTTGAGTTTACCACCACAGTAGATAGGATGCAAGATGATACTAGATAGGCTGGGTATGAATTTACAGACGCAGCAACTGCATACAATATTGCACGGGTGGCCATGATAGGTAAAGATTTAGCATTCAAACTTGAACTAGGAAACACTTGGAAAAGATGCACCCATTTATTTACCAGGCAAATTATTTATCAGTTTGTCTACAGTCTACGGGTGTACCTAAAAAAAACATAACTTGGCCCCAATGCCCAAGGAGAGCCAGGAAACCAGCTGGGTGAAGCGTCGCCCAGGCAACCAGCCCCGGATGTCGTTTAGGGCCAACTTGCAGAAGGATGGCGTTCCAGTCGCTGCCCCAGGCGGAAGGTTTTGGGGAATTCCTTCAGCGCTGAGACGGCCCTGCCAAGGATAAGAGATTTACCATCACCCTGGACCGTTGGCAACAGTGGCGTTGCGGAAATGGCACTTTGGTACAGGAGGCGCCTTGGCCATGGGCTGACAGAACACGGGGGTGGAGTACACCAATCGCTGAGTTGATGATTGATGATCCAATGAGTTTTCTCTTAGAATGCAGGCTGCACTTGTGGCAATTCCTTAAGTTTGAGAAACTCACACTGGAGTGAAGCTTGCAAGTCGATCTGCTGCTTTTGAATAGCGCATCGTTGGTGTCGGAGCGTTGGCTATTTGAGCAGTCATTGGTTTCCTGTGTCGTACCAATAGAGTTTCTGTTTAGAAGGCTCAGCAGCAGGGTGCCCACCTGTGCATGTTCCTGGTGCCCTTATCTGACACAACCAAGAACGATTTAAAACGTGGAATTGAACTGACGGTTTCAAGGGTTTTAGAGTTTTAGGGTGTGTCGTTTTGGAAAGTAAAAAAAAAACGTACGCAGGGATTTGAGCATGTCAAAGGATATGCGGGATTCGCCGCGGGCAAACCTAGGGTTTGCAGCGCACATGTTCATTTCATCATTTCCCTGTTTTGTTTAAAGTAATTAGAGCATCACCTATCACCACATCGATTTTTGATGCAGCCACTTAGGAGAGCAACCAGGAGTTCTTGACCTGGGAAGCAGAGGATGGGCGAGTGCCTTGGCATGTAAAATGATGAAAGAGCTACACATCGGTGCGAAGAAACTGAAAATTTACCAAAACTTGCCAGGAAGCCTGAGGGAAGTCATGTTCAAAACGCTTTCTGGGGTACGTCTGTATTGTTCAATCTGAGTATTTCTGGCTACGTCCCTTCTACAATGGGTGCGCGACGGCCAAAAAGGGGATACGTATTCGGGCAGTACATATTCGGGCATTCTGTATGTGAAACCGTGAAACCGTGACTGCTATCGGTGGAACTGTTGGTGCTAGGGGTTGGTCGCAGCAATTCTATATGGATAGTGTTTGAGCCCGCGGCAAAGGAGCCCGCCGACCCTGAAAATTCTACCAACAAGTATACTGTATCAACAACTTGCTTCTATGAACTTCTATGGCAGCCCTGAATCCCTCGAATCCCAGAGCTGCTTTCAACATCTTTCAACCATTTGTTCCCTCACGGTGAAGATGAAAGGCCCTAGCCCGGTGAACAACTTCCAAGGTCAGCAACTGGGAACGACCTGTTCCAGAGGGTCCCGTGTATTTTGATCCGCCTCCTGAATGGAACGAAAACGACTGGGGCAACGCCATGCCAGGTGTGGGGCGGAATGGAGCACCCAGGGGCCACCATGGGTCAAATTTGGGGCAACCATGATGGGGAATGGCCACCTGGTCGTCCACAGTTAGTTTGCTGCGACTCAGCTGCTATGGATATTTTTTGGACGAACATCAGCCCATTATGAACGTGTAGGCTCTTTAGGGGGTCAACCTGTCAAGTTGTGTTTTCACGTTTTTCCCTCCCGATATGGCTACTCCAGCACAAAAAGAGAGGAAACAACTGCAAAACCAGGCTGAAATCAGCATACTGTAAATGCAGTTGAATTGGATGAATATAGTATATAGGCTCGATACAAGCATAGACATAGATTGTCCTAAACTTGAAAGAAATTCGGAGAAGTAGACCTCATGTTGAAAGTTTTTGGCCAGATGTAATTTCTCCAGCGAGCTTACTGGTCCGCAAGATCTGGCCTCAGATTTGTATCCGGTGTTTAGTTTTTCAGGTAAAACCCCCTATTTGAGAGTTTGCGATTGGATGAACACATATGTTTTTTATTCATACCATCTCCCACATTCAGCTCCAACTTGAAGTTCTCTTTGGTGTGTGAATATGTTAATGTTTGCTTACACATCCCTACATGTTTGTTTCAAACGGGTGGAAAGAAACAGCTGGATCTCCATCTGCCAGACGGGGGCTATGGCCAGTGGGTTGCCATCGATGTCACGGAGTTGCCACAGGCGGCGCGGAAAAAAATGTTGGATTCAACTGGGGACATGAGCCTTTGACGTTCTGGTTGATGGGTTTGACGGGGTTGATTCCAATTTCTGAACTTGATGGTTTAGTATACAATCATCTACATTTTATAAACTAATACATTGCAGTTCTGGGAAGAACGTGTAAATTCAGTAGGTGGAAGCATAAAGAATGAGACTTTTCAAAGTTTGCCTAGATTTCAGGTCCAGCAAACGGTAGTTTGATATTGTTGCATGAGGATAAGGAGTCTTTCAACCATTTCCCAGACACCACTGAATTTCAACTTTTGTAAGATGATCATGTGTGGGGTTCCTGTCATGGGGGTACCCCCAAATCATCCATTTGAACTCGGGTTTTTCCATTATAAACCAATTAAACCATTCAGCTATTGGGGCACCTCCATTATCAGGAAACCCTCATGTGGTGGTTTCATGCGCTTTCATCCCTTTGATGATCCCGGTGGCAGGATTGGAACTTCAACGGATTAAACGCGACGTTTAATCCACAAGCGCCTGAGTGGCTTGGTTGGATTCGGGGCTATTTTACTATCCTTCCCTTTATGGGTTTGTTGTTTGAAAATAGGGTACCCCTAAATCAATTGGTCAAGCATCATTTTTTTCGATGAAATTGCTATATATAATTGAGGGTATACACAATTTTCAGACACACCCATTGGGTCTGTCAGAACCCATGACTGGAATCCTGAAGACCATTGCTCTAACCAGGGTAGTGGTTGATGAGGAAACCCAGGTAAAATCAGGTAAATAAGGCTTCAATTATTTCAGGTGATCCCCATTTTGAATGACCGCTTTGGGAAGCCACATTCGCCATGTGATGGAACGTGAAAGAGAAGCGTTGAATCCCAACTTCAATAGGTGATATTTTTATTATACAGATTCCATTATTCTTGTTTGAGATAATGCAATTCTGTAATTGAGATGCTGTAGGACGTAATCTTGAAGTTGCCATAAATACTATCCCTCTACAGGAATGAAAGCTTGCATTGCGTCTGGGACCCCAAAAATAAACAGATGCAAGTTCACGTAAATTCGCTTTGGGATGTGTATTGGGAGGAAGGGATGCTATGATTGTAGCCAACACTTTATAAAGCCCAAAATGAGCTTTTCTCCCCAAGAACCAGACCTTCATTCATTGGAATTCTTTGACGCCAAACATGTTCCATTTGAATCACGCGAGCGGTACACGAGATACGCCACCTACCTGTATGACTGATTGAATTATAACTACTGTAATGTCCAATGAACTGCGGCACAATATAACATATATAAGCCACCATGCTTACGATAATCCGTAATCATGTGGTTGACAGGATCCCCTCTAGATCCAAGTATGGCTTATGCACACTTATACTTCCTACTTCTTATCGCCTGGTTGGTGATTTCAAAGATATTGTTTTTTTCAACCCTACCCTGGAATTAGGATCCCTTGAAACTGCCAATCAGCGCGGTACAAGTTATACATATGCCCCATTAAGGCCCTTGAAGCCCCATTAAGCCACATAAACTAGTTCGATGTATTTACTACTTACCATAGACCCTAGTTATGTTGGTTATAAACCAACTGTGGTTATATTAATGTGGTAAACTCATGTAAACCCAACAAACAATCCCTAACTGCAGGTAGTTCTTTTCGGGATCACTTTCTGGTAATCAAATATGGCAATGGAACATCTGCCATAAAGCAGAGGATGTCCATGGATTTTTCCAGCTAGCCACGTTCAATTACCGGAGGGCATTCCTAATTGTTGGTTATAACCCATGATATTCCCAATGAATCACCATTGATGCTTGATTATAAGTTACAGTATGTACTTATATCAGATATATCATGTGAAATCCCATTGACATCCATTGACTATACAACATCTATATAACTTTTTTGGTATACAACTATAATTATATATATATATGTTGTGTATTACCCCTACACAACGGGCAACCTTGGCTCCAGGTTCGTCCCATCCAACGCCTCCACGTCCTGCGAGCGCATCCCGCGCAAGGCCTACGCGTCACCAAAGGCGGATCGAAGTCGTTGAAGCATGATGGATTTAACATGACTGAACTATAGACGGAAAAAATATGATCTGATTTGATTCATTAATATTATTTCTATATATATATATAATTATCTTCAGATTTAAAGATAGGTATACCTTGTGTATATATATATATATTATATACTATATAATGATAGAGAGAGATATGGATATATAGATATATAGATATAGAAAAACAGATAGATAGATAGACAGATAGATAGATGGATAGATAGATAGATAGATGGATAGATAGAGAGATGGATAGATAGAGAGATAGAGAGAGAGAAATAGATAGATAAATAGATAGATAAATAGATAGATAGATAGATCGATAGATCGATAGATCGATAGATCGATAGATCGATAGATCGATAGATAGATAGATAGATAGAGAGAGAGGGAGAGAGATAGATAGATAGATAGATAGATAAATAGATAGATAGATAGATAGATAGATTTATAGATAGAAAGATAGATATCTCTTTCTCTATATATATATATATATTTACATTTGTAGATACTGATGTAACCAATAATATATACCTCAATCTTCCTCATGTGTCGTTTTTCTGCCCCTCTGCTTTTTGACTCTGATTTCAGCCCCTCTGGGCAGTTTCAGCCCCTTAGAAATATTTCTGCCCCTTTGGTTTCCTGGAAG
>Ga0126342_10020949_pt1 | contig 10945 bp, 10 predicted proteins | sample Cyp1metagenome_FD_92528 | JGI IMG/M metagenome (GOLD analysis project Ga0126342, IMG submission 92528) | Coral microbial communities from Lord Howe Island, Old Settlement Bay, Australia - Cyphastrea 1 metagenome | ecosystem: Host-associated > Invertebrates > Cnidaria > Coral ... | reverse complement strand
TCATGGATGATCATGGATTAACCATGAAACTATCAATGGCTTATCCATAAACATCCATAAACTATGGATTATCATGGATGATCATGGATTAACCATGAAACTATCAATGGCTTATCCATAAACTATGGATTATCGCTGGGATTATTATGGATTATTATGGATTATCCCATCTATCAATGAGTGAACTAACATGAAACTAACATGGCTCAACCGTAAAAAACCACTGTTCTTCACCATCTTCACCACAGTGGGCTAATCCTGGGACGCTCCCGGCCTCGACGTAAACGAAGAGTCGGTACTGGCTGCCGCCAAAAAGTCGGCATCCCGTCAGCACCACCTGGTTGTCAGCACCACTAAGTGTCGATTTGTTCGATAAAAAACCACCAGGAATCGACTCACACATCCGTCTTGTCTCGACATTCTGAGACATTCTAAGACATGAGCGATGATGATTTTTGGAGCATGTTTTCTGATGAAACAAGATGAAACAAGATGAAACAAGTAAGCAAACACTTTTTCCTGCTGGATTCTAGGTGGGTGTCTTATGGTTTTTTGGGTGGCAAATCCACCTAGAACGGCAAGGTGTTCAATGGCGAATATGATGTCATCAACCAGTGGATTTGGGCCGGGACTGGAACCCACGTGGTGTCATCCCAGCCACAACTCAACCAAAAAAAAACTCCTCGACCTGGAAAAAATATGAGGAATAATTGCAAATAGGCGATGCCTATCACATACAGTGTCATAGGGTATCATATACTGATCCCATTTCATGTCACTGATGCCAGGCATTGTTTGAGTCACGCACGGTGCTTTCCATGTTGTTCACAAAGCCGTTCCACTTACCTCAGCTCAACAGGATCCAGGATGCCATGTCTCGATATCTTCATTTAGGCGGTTTTTCGGAGATGTTGAATCTTATTCCAGTCATATGTTGAATATGTGGGAAACCCATTCCAAATTATATGTGAAATAGTAGATAATAGTGGGTGAATAGTGAACCATACCTCATTTACATTCATAAAAACTTATAGTTGTCCCATTTGGATGGTATTAAAGAACCATGAGGGAGCCATTGAAAAATCCAGAAGATTCCCCATGTCTGACTGTCTGACGGATTAACCCACGGGCAAATCACAAAAAATAATGGACAAACCACAAATCCCACTATCTTGTTGTTGGTTATATAAGTTTTATATGGAATTTATGGGACATTATATAAAATCCCACTATCAAGTTTGTAGAATTTATATATATATATATATTATCCCAAAATTTATATACAATCTGGTCATTTACAACTGGTCCACAGCCAAGCTGCATGTGGCATCTCCCACTGCACTCATGAAGGCCTAGGCCAGTTGGCGAGTCTACCATCCACAAAACATGGAAAAAAACATAGACTTGTGGATTTCACCATAAAAATAGAGGATTCTATGGGGATTTTATGAGGATTCTATGGGGATTTTATGAGGATTTTATGGGGATTTTATGGGGATTTTATGGGGATTTGCTGGGGATTTAATGAAAACATGGCAGATTGGGGAGGTGCATGTCGTGCCTTGATGTTGGCGACCGTCAAAGTGGAGTAGTCAGCTTCCGCTGCGATCATCACATAGCCATTGCCTTTCACAGCCCAATGACATCCTACACATTGGGGTATGGGTCGAAAATCTTTAAACATGTTTTTCGCTACCCTCTGGAAAACTGTCCCAAAAAAACTATGGGAAAATCCACCCATGCTATTTCGGGTGCCCAAATTTTGGCCAGCCATGTGAGCCAATGAGCCGAGCACCCCTCAAACAATACATATTCTGCGTAGATCATATGGATTCGACAATCAAATATCATAAGGTTTCCTAGTACCTCCTCCCGCCGTAGGTATCAAATGGTATCAAGCTCAACCATCTGATTTTCTCGAGAAATGTGGATTTGCCGACTTACTCCAATAAAAAAAGGCCATGTCCGCAGAAAAATGATGCCGTTCAACCATTGGATTTGGAGGCTTTGAGCCAGATTTGAAAGGTCCAAATCTTCCGGCCAAGAAAAATCCTCAGAAATATGATCAAGTAGTGGGGATTAGTGGATCTTCGGGTGAATCCCCCATATCCCCATTGACAAAGCTTTGGTTCACGACTTCGCCTGCGGAGGCAGAAGCTGTGAAGGTCACTGTGAGTCCATCCTTCGTGAGACCTGACATGCTGGGTTGCACCTCAGTGGGACATTCTTCGACCCAAAATGCCCAGCAGCCCAGCTGCTAGTTGTGAAAGCCCATCGTCTTTCCAATAAAAATGCTGGCTACATCTCCCTTCTTTTTAAGAATTGTATTGAAAGATATTGAAAGTCCATTGTTGTTCAAAATCCTCTGAAATACAGTATACATCCATATACATCCATATACATCCTCTGTTCCCCAGCTATTACCCTCTGGGAATTCAACATAGCTATTTTTCACATTGCCATTCATAGATGATAAACATGATGATTGACCAATTGACCTATGTTTCACATGGTGATTTTCCACTTCGCAAACTCCAACACTTTACCCGGTCGGCAGCCTCCCCATCTCCTCATATCCATGACTCCGCACCGCGAAGCTATTGGAAGAGGCTGGAACTTGGAATCGCAGCTGCTGTAAGGCGCCGTCCTCAATCGATTTCTGGGGTGATGTGTCTGTTTTTTCTTGAGCTTCGATGGTGCTTAGAATTGTATGATATATTGTGATATATTTCTTATAATATAGTTCTGTTATATGTGGTTAAAAATAGATCCGTCAAATTGGGAAGTCTAAATCATAGATTCCATGAAGGGAAATTAAAGCCTCTAGTCGTAAAGTCCAAAAAGATACAGTAGTGATGTTTCCTCTACTGTATCACCACAGTGGATTTGAGTGAGATTTCATTGGGCTTACCCTCCGGTAATCAAAGATGGTGTTTTAAAGAATCATCTATTTAGTTCGATGATTTTCCCATTCAAACCCTCGACTTATAAGGGATTTCCCATTGCCATGTTTGACTCCCAGGTGCTAAAAGGCTCCTATGGTCCTATTTCCCATGACGTCAATCATGAATCTCAGGATCTCTGCAGAATATTCACTACAACAAAAAAATATGCAATAAAACTGATAACCATCATGACTATGAGAGTAACGAGAACAATGAGAAAAGTGAGAATAATAAGAACAGTGAGAAATGTTTGAGAACAATGATCATAATGATAACAGATCATAACAGTATATATATAATATATATATATATATATATATACAATAGTACAGAATAAAATAGAATATAAAGTATCATCACATCCCCAACTTCCCCCAAAAAACATCGTTTTTTCAGCATCTCCAGTCCCCAACTTGCGCTTCCCGGCGTTGTCCAAGCCGTCGTAGCCCTCCACGTAGACGAAGATCGAGTACCAGCCCATGCCCATCATGCCACAGCCGTGCATCAGAATCCTCCCCCGCAGATGCCATGCTGGTGGATTTTTGTTTAACTGCTGGTTGGATTTTAGCATTTCATCTTCAGAATATCTGGTAAATATTAATGTAAATGTATGGTAAATTCATGTGAAATCTGTTCAATGATCAACTTACACAAATGATGTTCATGCTAGTGTAGTCTCAAGGCAGACTTGGCTGGTCGCCAGTTCGGGGTCACTCAGCGACTTGGTATCTGTGCACGCAAACTCGAATTCCAAACTTGGGACTTCCGATGGTTGCGGGTGTTGGGACTGCATTATTTTGAATGGATTTGATCCCAATCAGTCTGGATAAACCAATGGATTGTTGGATAAACCGCTGGATTTGATCTGATATTGCTTGGCTTTTAGTTCCCATCAGCGGGTAATCCCAAATCCATCGGTTTATCATGAATTTTGCTTTGGATGAAATAGACATTTGGTGGATCTGCCCCATTTTCAGACATGTTGGTTATATTCAATTGTCGCAAAAATGTTCAAATGAACCCATGTGTTTGATGTTTTTTCACAAATGAAAAGAATTTATTTCGATCTCTTGAGTAAGATCAATTGGCTTAGTACCAATCAGCTTGTAGCAACCTCAAAATAGAGAGAAAGGTGGGAAACCACTTTATATAAATATGAAGCATATATCAGCAAAAAACATCCTGGAACCAGCTCACTCTTCCGCAAATTTGGTGACTAAAATCTACAAGATAGTTCTGAAATCAACAGTTGTGGATTTCAATATGTTTCAATCATCAATCTGTTGAACAAAACCTGGGACAAACTCCTCAATCTGAGCCAAGCTGCTGTAGGGATGTCGCTGCCGTCACGGGCACAGCGATGCCCCTACAGGACCTACAGGACTGGCGGGGCGCCAGTAGCGGACCACAGGGAGACGTTGGGAAACCAACGTAGATTTTAGGGTTTTAACTAGCAAGAATATGGGGGTTACAATGGGATATGTCGGGATTTAATTACATTCATAGGGAAACTAATGGGAAGACTTGCTTTTTGGGCTAAAATCGGAAAATACGGAAATAGGTAACCAAACACATTTGTTGGGTGTGCGTCAAAAATAGGTATGAACCGACAAGAAAAAAAAAGTCATGTCATCGATTTATCCATTCCTGACCCACTCTTTGAAATGTGTTCACCATGATTTCAGCTGGTTTTTCTACAGAAACCGGCCCAGCTGGGCCGGGCTGTTTTTGTTTATTCCAACTCCGCCTCCCAGAAAAATCATGGGATTCAACCAACCTCATCCGAAAATCAGGTGTTTCACCCCCCAAAAAAGTCGTGGTTGTTGATGGTTGAATCATGGACAGAATCCAAGCCCCAGCCCATGGGTGTCCAACATCATCCCCAACTGCCCCATGCATTGGCTGACAGTGTAAAGCAATAGGATCCACAAATTTACCAAATTTACCATGTTATACCATGCTCATGGGTGGTATAAACATCTATAAACTATCCTTAAAATATGCTTTATGGCATTGAGAATACCACCATTATCTAAGTTTACCTCCAAAATCTCCAAAACCATGGGGTTTTTATCATCCTGTTCCCCATGATGTGCCATACATTGGGTATATTTTGGTACCGAGCCGGCAACCACGGCTCAGCCGGCAAAAAGCCCCGCGGCTCAGCCGGCTCAGGCGCTGGCGGGCGTCCCAGTGCACCATCACCCAGTTTCACCTGGATTTCTTCGCGAGGTCCAAGGATCAGTGGGAGCCGAATCAGATCATGCACTAAGAATGGGAATATATAAACGATGGGACTATGACTATGGAATATCAAAATAGAACGAATCATACTGAAATCAAAAAAATGATATGGGGCTTTCCTAAATCATTGTTTGATCCCCAAGTCACCATAACATGATCTAATGACTTGGATGACTTGGGGTACCATGACTTAGGACACCTCCATTGTTCCCAGGGGAAAAAAAAATCATTTGAAACCACCAATGATTTAGACACTCACGAACAGTATCTTGTCGTCCTCGGGAGCGCCAAGAAGAACAAAGAAGTCCGACAGCTGCGAAGGAACCACCATCACTTTCGCATGTCCAAGTTTCTTCAGAGGCGATTTACCATCACTGTCCCTTAAATATCATGAGACTGCGGGGGAATATTTGATGATTTGTTGACATTTTCTCGGGAATGTGTGGATGTTTCTGGATGTTTGGCGATGGGGATCTTTTCTGGAACTTTGCTGGGCTCTGTGGCCTTCGATGGTGTTGAAGTCGGGCTTGGGGTGTACACATCATCCTGAGGCCGGGCGGTGACAGGCTGAACAAAATGCTGAACTCCTCACATGGAACCCCCCAAAGATTGGAAGTTGGATAACGTTGCGGAGTTGTTGTTCCGTTCCATGTCAGTTTCCGCTCAGTTGTGTCATGTCAACATCAAACACGTTTCCAACATTGAACCCAAACCACCCTGGCTGAGCTGACGTTCTCTTCACTTTTGCCTCTTCAAACATTTTTGGTCGACCGCCGTGTCGCCTGGGTGTCGTCCCCAGGGGCCGCTGGGGAAGCCCCAACTGGCGAGGCCAATGTTGAGGCGGAAAACCCTGTGGTCCAGGACCAAGGTGAAAAAGGTGAAATTCGATGAGTGCAGCTTCGAAGCTCAGCTTGGCTTTTGATCACGAGATGTGATTTCTTTGATGTACAAGAATCACTAAAGCTAAGCTGCACTCATTTGGAAACTCTGACATTCTCCACTGAGTGGGATAATCTGGTCTTGAACAGCATCTTTGAAACATCCAAAGGAACCAAACGGTGTACGCTTTGCAGATTTCGTTGTGAAGAGATGTAGATGACGTGTACTGAACGTTTTTGAGTAGGTCGAGCTTTTAGACCAGGCCTTTCTGTGTCACTGTTGTCCGAAAACTGCCATTGCATTTTGTATGCTAAAAAACCGCAGCAGTTCAGCATCTCTTTGAGATCTCTTTTGGGATTTGAAGAACGGCGAAGTGGGTGTTGGAGCTCCAGAAAGACACACCCAAAAGGCATGGTGTTCTTGATGCTTTGGAAGATTTGCAAAAATCCCGAAATAAAAACACCTGGGAAAATCTACAGGCCTGTAGGATCACCCCATTTTTGTCCTCTCGATGTTCCGAAAAAAAATACGTGAAATCCATCCATTGAAGAAAGCCTAACTGAAAACGGCTACCCACTTCGTAATCGCCGGGAAGCTTCAGTCATGGCAGCAGTCCCATCCCGTCCCAAGGCCGTTCAAATTGTCACCTCTTCTTCGTTCGTTCCTCCGATCTCTCAAATATCTTGCAAAAAATCAGGATTATGATCTTCCGAATCAAGAAAATTAGAGAGCCCCTGGATAGCCAACGCAGGGACTGCTGCCACCGATATTGTTCCACTCTCCTATGGAGACACCACGACACTCGGGTTTAATTTCGACTTGGACATCCAAGCAAGCAAGCGTCACCAGGAAATCTACAAGTTTATCTTTAGGGAAATTCAACAGATGTTTTCTTCTCAAACCCAAAAAACAAATCAGAAAGCCTTGGAGCATTGGCAGATGTTGTTGGATTATCGATTGTTTTCAGATCAAGATATGCGTCAGGACCTGGTTGTGCGGCCCTCCAATCAAGGGCGCATCAATGGTGCGGAATCAGTGCGTTTTCCGCACTGATTCCGAAGGCATGTGATTCCACACCTCTTAACCAAAAAAATCCAGGTGCATCAGCCATTGGGTTTGTCCAAAAGGGAATAAACTATCAATGTATATATATATATAGAGAGAGAGAGTTATAATTTATATATAACTACTTATATATATATATATATAGTTATATTATAATTATATATATAGTTATATTAAGTATATATTGGTATGAGAAAACCACATACGTTCGGTATCCCGAAAAATTGTCATTTAAACATATTTATATAAACCAGATATCCTGAGAATTCCATGGTGTCTAACTTCCTTTTCTCATATTTTTAACCATTCACATGGCTATAAATTGTCGCAAATCGCGTATTTTTGAGACAAACCCATCAGCAATTCACAGGCATCACCCATCAGACTGCGCCGATCTCGCAGACAAGAAAGATCGTCCCTTTCGTGGGCCTCAGAATTGTTCCCTTTACCCTCCGATAATCAAACGTGGCAATGTAAATGAGGTTTGAATGGGGAAATCATTGAAATCATCTATAAATTAAGGTGGTGGTTTCATGTTGTTTCCATTGCCACGTTTGATGATCGGAGAGAAATTCCGATCATCAAACGAACTCTGGATAAGTGTGTACACCCTCCCCCTGAGGAAAAGAAGGTGTGTTCATATCGACGCCTTATGTCTGGGTGAATGAAGACCCATAGATTCAATAGATCCATACACCAAAACAAAAGCGTGGTCTCTTCCAGACGATTTCCCCATTGGATCTGTGAACAGTTTTGAGCTTCCATGAGGAACATCTAGTTTTTTTATAGAGGGTGAGTGTTTTCCAGATTAGTTTTTTTAGATTCTATGTGTAAAACATCAACTTTTGCTGCAACTCTCCACATCTGGGGAAAAATCTACCCAAATCCAGGTGAACCATGGCCCCTGGGTCTCCCCTACTGGGCGTGGTCGGTGGAGATGGTGGGGGCAACACTTTCATCACCGGGGAGGCTCCTGCGACCGAATGGTGAGAAAGGGCTGGGAAAATGCTTAGAAGAACTGCTTGGTGGCTGCATTTTTTTAGAAAAGAGAATGTAAGAGTTGAAATCTTAATGTGTTTCTGTGTGGTTTCCAATCATATTGAATGAAGGGTTGAGTGGTCTAGATGATTTTTGCGAAATCGACTTGGGATCATTCAAAAAGCGCTCGTGAAACTTCATCCCAATTATACAAAAGAAAATATGAAACAAATATAAATAGCGTGGCCTGCTGGAAGCTGGACATAACCTTCAGCTGGAGCAGAGGATGGAGCATATCCTAAGCTTGCACCTGGGCTGATGGAAAACGCCGGAGCAATCCCATGTTATGGATGTTTTTTCTAGGAAATCATGGGAAAAACCATGGAAAATCATGGGAAAACATTGGAAAACACATCAGAGAAACACTGCAAAACAAATGAAAACATGATCATTGAGTGGTGTCCAAAACGGACAAAAAAGAAACCTATCCGCCTAAATCTCTTGTATTTCACTTTCCCTTTCGCCACATCTGACACACAAGGCCAGTGGCAGTACCGAGATGTGCTGCGATTTTGAAGCCATGGCGGAACCCATCCAGAGCTAGCCATATTTCTTGGATTTGCGCTTGGGTTTCTGAATGGATAATCACCATGTTTAATGGGAAAATCAACTATAAATGATGGAAAATCACAAACCAACTATATTTCTGAATGGTATTTTCCATCATAAACCATCATAAACCATCCATGTTCGGGTACCCATTGATGATATTGATGGAAACCTCCAAGGTTTCCAATTCATCCAGACATCGCCAGACCCATCCCAGGAACCTCGTGGATCTTCCCGGCGCGAGTCGTCCAAGACATCTTCGAAACAAGTCTCTGCAATGATAGGCATCGCCGCGGTACTTGAGCCTCAGAGAATTGCTCTCCATAGCTTGATAGCTTGACTGGCAGACGGAGACACGATTCGACATGGACGAAGACGACGAAGACGACGAAGTCCCCAAAAAATGGAGGTCGCACATTTGCTATTTCAATCGGGGAAAATGATCAGTTGAAAGCATGTTACAACATGTTAAAACTACATGTCGATTTCCGAAATTGACAGATTACCCAAAATCTTCGATGAAGCCTCTTCAAGCCCACGTTGTCCAAAAAAAACTGGGAACTGGCCAGTTCCCTTTCGATCACCGGTCCAAGCCACTTGAGGGGGGTAAAGCCGCCATGGCTTTCAATGCAACGTGGCTCTCCTGAACTTCCTCCGGAGCTTCTTCCCAAAGGAGCCGACATGCCTGGCGTGTAGGTTGTCCCAGGTTGTCCCAGGGAAGATGGGAACCAGGATCTGAACACCTCAGGTGCCCCATGGCGCCTCCAAGGCTGCAGGTCTCTTTCGAGCATTTAGAGCCAAGAAACGCAGCAGGAAATCCACCTGGCAGCGGGTCCCAAGACAGGCGATGCCATGCCCAGCCGTTTCCAACCCCCCAGGAACCGGAACCGCCCGGAACCGGCGCCCCCCCAACTGGCGCACTAAGGTCTCCGTCAGCTTCTGATGGGCGATCTCATCACATCGGCTATTGCCGGTCAGGGATGGCTGCCACGTGACCTGAGGATGGAAACGGCCACCTAAAGGGGGGCCATTTCTTTGTTGGGTTTAATGTGATCCCATGTTATCCATAGTACAAAGTGCCAACCATGTATAACTGTATAACATTGTATAACCATGTAAGATCCTGTAGATGCTAGATGCTAAGCTAAGCAATAAAAAGCAGACATGAGTGTGTCTGAAAATGGATGGAAATTATCAGTTTGGTCCATCTTCATGAGGTCTTAGCGCATTGGATGGAATAAGATAGTCAATCTTTAACTAGTGATTGTTGCTTCAAAACATGATGTATGTCATTTTTTGCGTTTGAACACATCCAACAAGGGAATATCAGAAATCGGGCATACCGGGCCAAGCAAATCTCGGAGATCTCCGCAGCGAAACCCTTCGAAACTCAGGCTTTGACAATTTCTCTAAGGCTCCAACACTGGACACTTCACATCCACGTTCCAGGCCAGTGAGGAGAAACAACATCACAGCTCCTAAACCTGAGCGATGGAGCTGGGAAAATCTGGTCTGAATGGATGTCTGGATGATGTCTGGATGGATGTCTGGATGATATCTGCAGATATTTCAAATATATCTGGAAGATATCTGGGAGACGCAGCATCGGATCTGCGCTTTTCATGATCTGTACTATGGGCAGATGGGAGAGACCAGGAATGCAGGTCCCCAAAGCCTCCCCAGAATTGCGCTCCCTGAAGTCCCAAAATGGGAGATTCCTAAGTCATGGGGGTTACCCCGTGGCATGGAAAAACCGGGTCTATTTGGGCACGTCCCTGCGGCGGGCTTTTTCAGCCATGACGATCAAAAACCAGCATAACATCTTCATTGTAGGTAGACAAGATGATGGGCCAAAGTTTACTTGAAACAACCTTCCCTCTGTTTCACTTATTGTGCGTTTCTTGTTTTTATCTCCTTCTTGTTTCTCGGGTAGAAAAGTTTCCCTCTAAACAAGTTTTGCCGACAATCAACCTTTCACGCGTACATGTCTTGCCTGGCTCTTTTAGGGACTACAGTATGAGGCAACGATTCTTCCAAGAAGCCTAGATAATGCGGCAAAGGCTACTTGAAACAACTTCGCCTCTTTTGCACTTTTTGTATCTCGCACCTCCTTTTTATTACTGGGCTGGAAGGGTTTGCTCTCTGCGCAAGGTTCGGCCGAGAATCAGTACTCAATTTCCTTTTTTCTCTTTTATGTTTCTTGTCTTGTTTCCAGTTGCTGTTGC
>Ga0126342_10020948_pt1 | contig 10946 bp, 10 predicted proteins | sample Cyp1metagenome_FD_92528 | JGI IMG/M metagenome (GOLD analysis project Ga0126342, IMG submission 92528) | Coral microbial communities from Lord Howe Island, Old Settlement Bay, Australia - Cyphastrea 1 metagenome | ecosystem: Host-associated > Invertebrates > Cnidaria > Coral ... | reverse complement strand
GGCCCCATGGAACATATACGCATACTTCTATTAGGGGTTTCATGAGGGCTTACATAAATTATAAGATCCGGAGTCGCCAAAAAGTGGAAAAGATTGAAAACGTGGAAATGGCTGAAACGCGTGAAGTCCGCAGAGGGTTCACTTTTCTGACTGATTTTCCCAAAAAATTGTCTTAGACCACGCGAACTCACAGATGTACCAGAGTCAAAAAACACTGCGCCTGTGCAGAGAAATGAGCTTCCCACTGACGTTCATGCGACCATTCCGGGACAACCCTCAGTCCTGCCCGTAAACATACCACCTATTTATAAAAATGGTGGTTTGAGTGCTGGTTTATTATTAATAAGTTTTACCCAATCTACTGTAGATTCCCTGTTTTGTTGATGTCAAGTCCCCAATCTCTCCACCCAGATCACCCATTACTTCACCTAATTACGGAACTTGTGTAAACTTTAGGTAAACCTTCTGAACCACCAAAAAACGTGCAGAAAAGTAAAGTCACACTAAATAGCGATTAGTTTCTGTTCATGTTTTCTATTTTTTTTTAGGCTTGACCTTATACCAAGCATAGCCGCAGCATGGGAGGCACGTTTGCGTCCCAAGACCTTCGTGTTTAACTTCCATGATGGGATCGCAGGATCCAACTGGACCACCATGGGACATCGACCAGGTGGTTCAAAGATGTTGAAAGTCTCAAGTTTGAGGGCAATAATCGTTCTTATTATTGACATGTATATGACATGTATATTATACTATATGGACATTTCGAGAAGGGCGGTGCAGGGGGGGTTGCAACCGTGAAACCGTGGCCGGTCGCACGGTTCGGTTCCACGGTCCAACACCGTGGGACCGGCCACGGTCAGGGCTCCGGGTATTCACAGCCACATGGCCAGGAGCGGCTCAACCGGAGAAAATGAAGAAACAACTGGAGGACGGTAAGTACATTTCTTTCGAGGCACAGTAGCCTACCTCGCAAATTTTCATAGATGGCCTGGTTTCTACATGGGGAATGCCCAAAATACATTTTTTTAATGGGATCGGATAAAACACTTTCTTGGTACCATGGTAGCCCATGGTTTCACAATGGAACCTATGAACAAGTGTGAAAAACCATGCGATTTAGAACCCATGTTCGCGACAAACCCTGCAAGGGCCCGTCAAGCTTAAGTGGTCACTAGCACCGGCAATTGACGGCCTACGTGTTCTGAGAGTGACCAGCTGGCAACAGTCATCAGTACAAGAGTGGCAACGTTTTCCATTTATGATATGGGAAATGCGGGATGATTTAGGATGATTTATCGGCCAGAGTCAGACAATCTTCAATGGGATGGTCAGCCACGGTGTCATTATCACGTACTATCCACTTGATAAATGGGCAAAATCATATCAGCATTATCATCATGCAGTATTGATTTCTCAAATAATCTCAAATTCATGTCTTCTTATCCACTTCCGAAACCGGAAAAGCGTGGAAAAAACATATCAGCATTTAGTTAAATCAGCCGCAGTCGTTTTTCCCATTGATGGTAGATGTCCTTTGTAAACCTTCCATTTTCATCGAGGATCTCCCATTAGCGGCATACATTACAACCTTCATGTACGGATGGTTTTCCATGATTCCTCAATTAGTCCCATGAAAATGTGTTCCGGTTCAAGCACTCTCCACTTCTAAAAAGGGACCGTCTCTTCCTCCCTTCCGCGCTACGTTGCGGAGGACTTGCGCGACATCGTGACCTTTATCCTCCACACGGCCAAGAGTCCCCACGACCAGGCGGCGCTTTCATGGAAATTTCCATGGAGATTTTCCCAACAATTGGGGATGGAAACGGAGCTTCAATGAGTTTTTTTTTGGCACTGGATTAATAACCCCCACTTACGGCTTTTTAATTGGGACCATTTATGTACCATATAAAGTGACTATTTATGGCGGGTACCCTCACAATTTTTACTAAACCGTGGTTTAGCAAAATCCGGAGTTGACATTAACCATCAACAAATCAACACCATCAACATTTAATTAATGGAAGTCTAGTTGGTGGTTTGGAACATTTTTTTTTGTTCCCATCTATTGGGAATGTCATCATCCCAACTGACTTTCACTCCATGATTTTTCAGAGGGGTAGGGCTCAACCACCAACCAGATATTTATATATGGATTATATTATTAACCATATATGAACCATATATTGGGTTGACTGGAAATATATCTTCCAGCTTCATCGGCGTCCCAAGACCCAAACCCCATGGTCAAGGCGGTCAAGGTATACCAGGTACACCTCCTGTGGGGATGAGCTGATGAGCAATCTAACAACCAAGCGCCAGATGAACGGTAACTGGTTGGCTTATACAGACATACACAAATAATATATTATATATACATAATCATATATAGATCTAGATAGATTGATAGACTATTAGATGTAGTTTGTATATGCATTATGTATGGAATATATATATATATACACCAAAATCTAAAGGAGTGTTTGCAGCTTGGGGTCGTTGCTTTTTTTTGCTGGTAGTACAATAAAAGTACGATGGATTAGGTAGTGTATGTGGTTGCCTCCTTCCCCCTGTGGTAGGGGGTAGGGGTTCGGGTGGTTTGGATGCTGGACATGAGTATGGATAATAGATGATAATAGTATGTATGTATATTGTGTATTTATATATATATATATATATATAAATTGAACATACGTGTTTTATAGCTACGCTATAAAGTATTATATGGGTTCCATGTATGGATATAGTACTGGCAATGCATCAATCATAGGCAACTGATGAATAGTAATATAGATACGCTATGATACGCTATGGCTTGTACATAGGTATACCAGGTAGAAAATAAACATGTATATGGACAGCACGTAGGTCGTATATAGGTAGCATATGGCTGTCAAACGCTGCAAATAGTGTGCAAATGGGAGGCTGTGACTCTCAAATACTGCAAATTGCACGCAAATGGTAGGTATTTTTGAGGGAAGGGAGGTACCATACCATCATATACCATCGGGGAGGGACATGTATAGTATAGGAGATCAAACATGGCCGGGACACCGATCAAAGTGGAGGTTTTCTGGTGAAATCATCGAACTCAATGGGGAAATTTCCAGCAGGTCATGTTAGTTTCAATGGCCATAGATTGTAGCGGGAAAGGAAAAGACACATTTACATGATAGGTATTATGTGTCTTATGTAGCTATTATAATTTCTAAATATATGTAAATGTATATGTAGCTATTTACATTTTAGATATTATGATATAATTCTATATATGTAGATATTATACATATGTACTAGACAGGCCCCCCTCAGTTACAATAATAAGTTGGTTTATATTAATTAATACAAATCATAAAGACATTTTTTAAATTATAGTTTTATCCACCATAAAACCAAACGTGTCTAGGAGACCTGGCAGACCGAAATTAGATTGGGTGATAGAATCATACGGAGATGCATGTTCTTTCTTAAATGGACAAGGCGCTCAATTTGACACTGCAAATATTAAGCATTTACGGCAGGTCAAAGAACATGCTATTCTCAAGGAGTTTTAAAACTATTGAACTATTGACTTGCCAAGGCTTCGGCTACTCGAGGTACTTCGTTTGGTATTCACTTTTGTCGGAACGCACGGTCTTCAGCTGTTCTTTTTTGACACAAATCTCACTAAACCGCTGCAAGCAAATCTGGATGAACCTGGCTTGCAGCGTGCCCTTCGTCATTACGCTTCGGGAGCTCAAGTGTGCTTGGTTGAAAAGAAACCCAGTTAATTAATTATAATAATAAGTTGGTTTATGTTCATATTTATATAGCCAATTCTTTAACAATAGTTATATCCCCCACAAACCCAAACGTGCACACTTCGTTTTATGTGCGTCCACTTCGCCCAGGCCGTGGTGCGAATCGGCTCCCCTGGTGGCAGGGTGACAGACTATGGCTTCGCAGCTGCACAGCTATTGCGACTGCGATCCAAGGGGTCACTGGGACGCAGCGGACGATGCGCCGTGTTTCCGGGTTCTTTCATGCATTAACTGAGAATAGAGTAGGGATTTATGAGGCTAGAATTTGGATATGATGGGATAATACTGGGATATAACCTTTGACCCTCTGCTAATCTGGAAATCAAACATGGCTGGCAGGGAAATTCCCCTTAAATTGAAGGTTTTAATGGGAACATCATCTATAAATGGAGAATTGTCCATTGCTATGCTTACCGGATGGTATATACGCTGTAGGGAGCGCCCCAAAATTGTAAAATCACATTCGTTGAATCTTGACTTGTGAGTTTTTGTTTCTTTCATATCATGAAGAAAGCGATTGCACAAAAATTATGACTTGGACATAGTTATATGATTTATAGTGATTCAATTACAGTATGATTGGTAACATGATGTCAGTAATGTTTTATAATGTTATACTGTATATGGCTTGCGGTTTACGGGCGGTAAGAGCAAGAGTCAGAGTCAACCACACACGCGGGGATGACCATGAAGATCAAAATATAGACCCTGCCGCGGGGGGGAAACTGGTTTCCTTTTTGGGATTTGTTTGGGATGATTTCTGGATTTATGTATGTCACGTGGTTGGGATTGGTTAGATCGGCATCTAACTTTTATGCCATCGGATTCCACAAAATCAAGTTCTGTAGCCCCATAACTTCGCCTTTGTCCGGACACAAATAATCATCGCAGCCTAGCATCCTCCCATGTATACCACCTCCCGTCAGCGTCACTAGGCTGACCCTCACAGCGTGTGTCGATAAGGTGCTCAATTGTTTTGGTGACCGGGCAGGTCCCTTATTTGATGTTACCGCACTATGAATGATATATCTATATATATATACTGTACGATTCGATACACTTGGATTACCCTCTGATAAATAAACATTAAACTAACATCGCTGCTAATAGCTATGGAAAATGGACCATTTATAGTTGATTTAAATATTCGGATGGTGATTTTCCACAGCTATATTACCAGAGGGTCAAAGAAGACGTGTTACGCTTATCCTCCGGCAATCGAACACAGCAATTCAACATGCCCCACAAATGGAGGTTTATCGCTGTTTTTTGATGGAGCTTCCATTGCCATGTTTGATGACCGGGTACTGTATCCATTCTTCGATTCTGAGATCCACTGATGGAGATATATAAATAATGTCGCAGACGTTGAGACCTTCAACCGGAATTGGTTGAAGGGAACATGTGCCATGTGCAGGAAACTTGTACATTTGGAAGTAAAAACATGTGGGTATGGGTCAAATTTTGGAACCCCTGAAATTGATGGCCAAGAGATTTCGTACCAAAGACCAAACCTCGAGGTCCCCTGCACCCAAAACTTGAAGTCCCCTGCACCTTGAGTTTTCACCCAGACCCATGTGAAAAGTGCCTTTAGCCAATTTATGAACTGAAGTCAGGACCCATGCTTAGTGTTGGGAGCTGATTGGAGTTGGCAGAATGGATTGCAGCTGAGTTGCCATCCCTTTACCCAATTTGGACGGTATACTTCTCGATTTGCAGAGCACCTTCTTTATCAGAGCCCCCGCATTCACCTCCAACATCAATATTAATGGTCGTTGAATTTCGTTAAGGCCAAATACCCTCCGGCAATCAAACATGGCAACAGAAAATTCCAGCTCATTGATATTCCCATTAAAACATGAACAACTTCCACTTATGCAGGTTTTTTTTGGCATCGTACAGTCACCTTTGATTGCCCGGGGTTAGACCATAACATGTTCCTGGCATTTCATATGCCGACAGCCAGTACCAGGTGGCTGCCTCTGGAGGCTACATGTGACTTGGTGATCCTTCGAGTGTATGCAGTTTATTGATGTTTATTGCCCATAGGGCCCATAGGCCCATAAATGTTGAAATTATATAAATATGTGATATACTTGTAGCTATTATACTCTATTATATAGAATTTCTGTTCCAATAGCAGTATATAAATATACTATTATGTTGATATATAGCTGTTTATTGTTTAAAAATGTTTGTATAGCAGTTTGCTTCAACATGTTGAAATTATCAGTTGTACTGGAAAATTATGAATCAACAGCAAAATCAGATTATAAATTCAAGGTTTCACCACTTGGTGGGTCCATGAGCAGCCCAGGATGGCATGTGCTGTCGGGAACCCAAGTTGGAACTGCTCCTGGAGGGTGATGAAGCCACAGTGAAAAAAACTGTACTGCCCACGAGTTGTGAGTTTTTTCCAGAACATGTGCATAGAATTTCATAGATGCAATCTATGGTCATATGGCAGTTTCTTATTTTTTTGTTTTTTAAATGTGAAACATGTACACACACACACACATATATATATATAACATATATATATTAAACACGCAGAGTTATACACATGTGCATCCGTCATATCTCTAAGCATTTGTTCAACCATTTGTGCAGTATCCATCTACCCAATCTATCTATGTTTATTTGCATATTTTTAAGATATTTTGGCATAGATATATGCACATACAAATACATATAGATGTATACATATCCTGGTAGTCGTAGCCGGAGGCCAACAGCGTGGTGGCCACGCCCTTTTCCTTGGTTGGCTCCATAGGTGGGGCTCTTGGCTCTTTGGGAAGCTGTCAGCCGGGGTTTACTGATTTGATAACTTTGGATTTGCTGATGATTTGTTGTTTTTCCCAAGAAATCCACTTGAGGAATCGTGTTTTGGTGGTTCCTGGAAGTTCCCGGATCGCAAATCCTGACACATGTTTTGGGGGTCCAGGCTTCAGTGGGGAACTGGAAGTTTGCTTCTGTTCGTGACCGAGCTTGGGAATCGGTACATAGAAGATTTTCTCAAGCACAACAGCAGGAGTATGTTGGCACGTTGTCGCGGTCCAAGACTCTTCAATAAATATCTCGAAAACAGGCAAAACTTCTTGACAGTTACTTAGTTGTTTAGCTAACGGCTTTCCGTTTGACTTCGCTGGTCGTTTTCATCCAAATAGATATTGAACACCAAACTGAAAACCGGGCACTGAAACTTCAGCTGCCAGGTGTGCTGACTTCCACCCCCAACTTCTCGAAAGTCTTGAAGAGGCGAAACTGCAGCACGAAAGGGATGGGGGAGTGACCTGCCCCATCTGCTGCTGACTCGAAGGTCCTGGGTTTTGTAAAGGTTTCAACACAAGTTTTTCCCAGGGAAGACACTTCCAGTTCATATGTCATATATCCTCCGGTAAACTAACAGTTTGCTATGGAAAATCCCCATTTGTGATAGGTAAATCAACCACAAATGGCCAGTTTCCATTTCCACGTAAAATTGCCAAAGAGTAATCCATTTAAATCCCATTGCCAATACATCATCGGTTTCCTGGGTTAAATCCCATTAAATCACAATTTTTCAAGGTGATTCTACTAGGAAACAAATCCACAGAACACATCTCCAAGGTGGGCTCAGCTGCAGACATCTCCAGCCACAGCACTCCACCCCCCTTGGATGAAGGGGTTATTCAGTTATCCACCAAGAATATCCAGTTATAACGGGTTATTATTGGTGAATAAGATAATTGTATGACACACACACACATGTAATGATTATCCAGCTATATTATTCGTGAACTGAGATGAAACTGGGGCAAGCCAACAGCTCAAGGGTACTTTGTAGCTACTTTCCATATATGTTTGCGGTAGATGATGTCATATAAAGCAAGAAACTAAGGTTTCTTGCAAGGTATCCCAGATTGGTCTGACAAATAATAGATCATCACCCAAATACCAAGACTTTATGTATAATTAGTAATATAACTATGTTTTGTTGGATAGCAACATTTAAGAACAATTTTTGATATTTTTTGGGGGTGCATATGTATATGAGTTATTTTACCCTGATATCTTATATAGTCACTGTTGAATCCGAAAGATTTGCCAACATCGGTTCAATATATTCTGTTTCAATCCCAAAGATTTGCCATCCCAAATATTATATCATATTATATATATATTTTTTAACATGACAAAACACGCGTATATATAATATCATATAATAGACATTTGTGTCTAATATCTTTTCACCACTTTATCTCTTAGATCGATCTCTATCTCCGAAAATTTGGCCATCGGCCTCCGCGACCGAAAGGCACGAGATCGACTGGATCCAGATCACCGCGGGAAAGTGGAAACGCACCGTGGATCCCTTGAGCGAAATCACCGAGGAACAACGCGCCAAGGCTCAGGAGGACGTCAGTGCGCCACGGCTGACGGTGGGAATCTGGGGCTTTATTGGTTCATAAAACGATTTCCCTCTGGTAAACTAACATAGCTATAGAAAATCACCATTTTGAATAGGTAAATCAACTATTTCTATGGGGTATGTTCAATAGCTATGTTAAATTACCAAAAAGTAATAATTCGGGATAATAGTGGTTAAATGATGGTTAATATTGGATTAATGCTGGTTAAGAATGGTTAGTAATGATTAACAATGATCAATAAAACAATAGATGGTTAGTGGGATAATCATGGTTGAGGGATAATCGATCATATGAATCATATCTAGTTCGTAGTGTCTAATGGTTGGTAGTTAAGAATGAGTAGCAGTAATGATTAAGAATGGATATCTCTGATATATGTTAAGAATGGTTAATGAATGTCAACGATATCCACTGTCAATACTGGTTTAACTACTATTTGAACCATTTATAATGGGACATATCTGAATGCTAGTAAAGCAATAGGATCCATCATCCACAATTTTACCTTTTTTTATGGGTTGTACAAACATGTATAAACCGCATATTGTAGTTGTTTCTGTATTGATTTACTAACATTACCACATTGGACTAGGTCTTTGTTGAATGTTGTGCAAAATTGGAGGTGCCATGCATGAGGATAGATAGATATAGCATATAAACATACATATGTCCACGCAGGTTTACATGTGTATATGCTTACATATCTTATCTTACGGTATACATGCCTTATATAAAATACATACCACCTAGCCAACGATGATGCATGTAAAAAAAGGCAGATGTGTACATAAAAGTTGTTTGTCTCTGTTTGTTTGCAGGGTATCTAAGATTAATGTCAACCGCCGATTTTGCCAAATTGGGCTGTTGATCACTGGGCGGTAGCATTTTAGTAGCTGACCTCCCCTTCCAATGAAACTGGTAGAAGAATCTGGGGTTTTGATAGAATTGTGATGGCTTGTGTAGAATTGATCATACAATTTAAACATGTTTGCTATTTAAGTGATCTTGAACATATTTGTATTATTTTTGTATTGTATTCCTGCTATATTTTTGTTCATGTCGATTTGCGTGGTACTGTTTGTGCTGGGAAAAGTCCAAATAATCCACAAACCGGGCCCCTAGATCGGCAAATTGGTTTGCAACTAGGCTAAGTGGGGTTTATAGTGGGGTTATGCTGGATATATTTAATTATTTAGAGATGGGCGAAAATAAACCTTTTTTGTAAATGTGGGTAGTTTCAGCTGTTTTGTTTTACGGATTCAATATATACAGTATAAACATGTATATATATATATGGATGGATGGATAGATAGATAGATAGACAGATAGAGACATAAATAGCACGTGTATGCTATACTATAGCCCAAGTGCATGTGTAACTCGGATTTTGACCGTCCAACTGGGAGTCCATTGGGTCCATGGCGTTTGCGGTCAGGACGTGCAGGCAATTCACGACGCCTTTAAAGGTGCGATGGATTCGATGCCAGAAATCACCATTTTTGATAGATAAAACAACTATAAATTGCCATTTTCAACAGCAAACTGCTAGTTTACCAGGTTTTTTTTGCCGTTTTTACAGTACCTCTAGTTCTGTGATTCGTTTGGATGAGAAAAACACGTTTTTTTTTCCCACCAGGCATGGTGCAACAACAGAGGAACGGCCTGGATGTGGATGAGGCAGGCTGTTGATGGCTGTTGGGGGCCCAGGCTGTCTGTGGCCAAAATGACCTCTAACTGGTGGTATTCCGCATGGAACTGGCGCGGTTTGCTGAGTAAATCCCATGAAAAATCGCCACAAAACATCGTCTAAACTTCCGCATGAACGACAACCTGTTTTCATTCAACCCCATCAAAAACACCAGGAAAACCACCATTCAAACCCATCAAAAACCCCATGAAAACACCATTGAACCCCCGTGAGCCCCATCATTTAAAAGTACTCAAAACCACATCAAAACACCATTATTTAAACCCTTACACTACCCATGAAAACCCATATTAAGAAATAAAAAAATACGAAAAAACAAAATTACTTTACTTCGAGTTATCACCACAATGACATTTATACATGTTGTTACTGGCAAATCTTCTGGCATTCTATTTGACATATCTTCTGGCATTCTATCTGGCATATCTTCTGGCATTCTATCTGACATTCTATCTGGCATACCTTCTGGCATTCTATCTGGCATATCTTCTGGCATTCTATCTGACATTTTATCTGGCATTCTCTCTGGCATATCTTCTGGCATTCTATCTGGCATATGTTCTGGCATATCTTCTGGCATATCTTCTGGCATATTTTCTGGCATTCTATCTGGCAAATCTTCTGGCATTCTATCTGGCATATCTTCTGGCATATCTTCTGACATACTATCTGGCATTCTATCTGGCATATCTTGTGGCATATGTTCTGGCATATCTTCTGGCATTCTATCTGACATATCTTCTGGCATTCTATCTGGCATATCTCATGGCATTTTATCTGGCATATCTTCTGACATTCTATCTGGCATCTCTTCTGACATCCTTTCTGGCATATCTTCTGACATTCTGTCTGGCATATCTTCTGACATTCTTTCTGACATTCTTTCTGGCATTCTATCTGGCATATCTTCTGACATTCTATCTGATATCTTTTCTGACATTCTTCCCGTTGAGGTCCGGCAGTGCCCACTGCGATCTGGAAGTCGCGGTTGAGGTCCGGCAGTGCCCACTGCGATCTGGAAGTCGC
>Ga0126342_10020947_pt1 | contig 10947 bp, 8 predicted proteins | sample Cyp1metagenome_FD_92528 | JGI IMG/M metagenome (GOLD analysis project Ga0126342, IMG submission 92528) | Coral microbial communities from Lord Howe Island, Old Settlement Bay, Australia - Cyphastrea 1 metagenome | ecosystem: Host-associated > Invertebrates > Cnidaria > Coral ... | reverse complement strand
ATATATATATATCAACTATATATTGTCATTATACATCCCAAAAAATGGTCGATAGGTGAGATCTACGAACACCTATTATATGTACTGTAAACGTATAGTTCCTATCAATATGTATGATATAAAGATGAACTAACATCTGAAATGTCCAACATTTCATGGGAACTAAATAAATGTGTATTTTTATATATATATATATGTGTATATTATGAGATCTACAACCATCTGTATATGTAACTACTCTACTATCCAGACATAGAGTTTGGATGTGCGCATGACGAAACACAATTTGAATTGCCTGGAACAAACTCAAAGCTTTAGCTAGGTCAATGATGATTCTGAAATCGCAAAAAATGAAAGGTTTCAACAGTTGTCCTAAACAGTCCTAAACTATCCACTTAGAAACAGATAGAGGTTTCAAGCGTGATGATTTCCTTCCAATTCTGCGAATAGGGAAGGATGATGGTAAACACACGCTACGAACTGATGGTACATTCAGAACCGACATTGACCAGCAGAATGGGGGGCTCAAATCATCCGTAAGGCTCATCAGCCTCATGCAAATGGCTAGGATATGTCTACATATTCTACTTCAATTGCGCATGAACTAGTTATTTATGAACCATGCGTAACCTGACCGATGAACCCCTGGTAGAAGCAAATCACTCAGTGCGAAATATCGCACATCTGCCGAAGCATAGATCCTACCTAACATCAAGATTCCGGTGACAAAAAGTATTACCTTTTCAGGACTTTTGGTGATATCCTATACCCCCTGGTAAATTAACATAGCTATTGAAAATCACCATGTTTAATGGGAAAATCCACTATAAATGGTCATTTTCCATAGCTACGTTAAATTACCAGAGGGTATATCCCATTAAATCCCATTAAATCCCATTAAATCCCATTAAACCACCATTTTCCTATGGTTTTCCTATGGTTTTCCTATGGTTTTCCTATGGTTACAATTACACAATTACACAATGTGATACTGGATCCATAGCTAAATCGTTCCGGCGCCTCGGATTCCTCTGGTCATGATGAAATCCACGAGTTTAGCCGTGGATGTTCACTTCATGGTTGACAATACCCTCTGGTTATGTCAACATAGCTATTGAAAATGGCCATAGAAATAGTGGATTTTCCCATTAAAAATGGTGGATCTTTCCATAGTTATGTTAGTTTACCAGAGGGTAATCCAACTATCCACTCGTAAATCCACTCTGAGACTGGTTACTCTTCATGATCTTCATGGTTAATATATGTTAATATCCTTAAATCCAACAACTATGTTCACATCACAGGTTTTTTAGGTCCAACAATCCAACTATCGACTCAAATTCCACTCTGAGACTGATTAAACTATGTTCTGGTTGGTGGTATACCTACCCCTCTGAAAAATATGAAAGTGAGTTGGGATGATTATTCCCAATATATGGAAAAATAAAAAATGTGCCAAACCACCAACCAGATATACAATTAAGCCCATTACCCTCTGATAATCAAAGACATCAAAGATGGGAAATCCATTCCACCGAAAAAAAAAAAGGCTTCAAACCACCAACCAGATCACCATCATATTCCCATTGTTGGTTTATAGCCTATAAACATCTATAAACCACTATTAATCAGTTCCAAACCACTATTGAACCATATATTCATCAGTGTTCAAGTCATGTCAAATCCCTTTTTTTCGCTGGATATGATGGGAACGCATCGCGATCCACCGATCCACGGCCTCCATGGTCTTCTCCGGAATGGCCTGTCCTGGCCTGGTGCGTTCGATGTTTGGCGGCGATGTTTTTCAAACTGCTGGTCCCATCCATTCAGAATGGGATATTTTGTGGGATTCAACTGATGAACAAGCCATGGAATCCATGAGGATTTCAACCTCAAATATGGTGATTTATGGTGATAATGTATGAAAATCTGGGATAAAAAACTGATGAACAAGCCATGGAAAATGATGGAATCCATGAGGATTGAAAAACCTCATTTTCATGGTGATTGAATCATCAAATATGGTGATTTAAGCATCAAAAGCAGGGATGGAACTCGTAAAAAAAAAAGTGATTGATCATGATTTTTATCCCCCAAAAAACAGTGCATATTTATCATATGTGTATACTATGCGTATACTATACGTATGATTTCATAATATTTCATATGTGTCTGCTATGTATATATTATAGTATATATATATATATCATTATAATTATATATTATATATATATCATTATATATCTTATTTACTGTATATGGCTCCACCCCTCCCCATCTGGGCTGGCGGCTGGACGATCCAGTTGCTCAATCGGCCCGGCATGGTCCAAGGGTGCGAGGAAGCGTGCGTCTGATTGAAATTATCGAAGAATCCACCATTATCAACCATTATCCACCATTATCAACCATTATTAACCATTATTAACCCATTATCAGTTATAAGTAACAGTTTTCACTCCATTCAAACATGGTGCTTGAAGTATCCATATCTCGAGACGAAGCCGAATGTGTTGAATTTGTTGAGCTGGATTTTGGCATGTCCCTGCAAACAAAAAATTATCTGTTCATGCGTAGTGCAGCTTGTGTGTTTTTGTAAAGGAGGCCAACGGCCACATGAATCTTAATTGGAAGTCTTTAAATACATCAGGTGGAATACATATTGACATGCATTGAACATTGAGGAGTTGGAGAAACAGGAGGTGTTCAATATTTTTTCTTTCGCACACATTAGATTTTTGCGCTTGACCAGACCATGTGGGTCATGTCTTCATTTTCTCGCTCAACATGCTGCAGGGGACAGATCGTGCAGGTCTATATCTACAAAAATGAAGAAAAAAAGCAAAGAGGCAGGAATAGATCCAAGATATAGATCCAAGATATATAATGATATATAATGATATATATAATTACATATAATTACATATAATTACATATAATTACATATATCATCATATATCTGGATCAATTTTGGAATTCACCTGAAAACTGTGACAATTGTGGGATAATCCCCCATCATTTCCAACATTTACAGTGACGTCGCAGTGAGGTCGCAAAATGCACAACGCAGGATGTACAGTATATGGATCACCAACAAAACTGAAGATATGATCAAAAATAGGTCGGAAAAAATGCGCTTTTTCACATGCGCAAGCCTTAGTAAGTTAGCATGGAAAGTCATGGAAAACAATACACAGTTCGTGTAGATCGTTTCCTGGCGATGGCTGCCATGGCTTTTCCCGTGGCTTTTCCACATGGTAAAATGGACCCCAATTTTTGCACATCTACACGTGACACCCTCGAAATTCAAGGTGAAAGCTCCGAAAAGTCTATGCCATCTATGGTAAATCGAGAGTTTGCTATGGGAAATGGATGGAAATGGCCCATGAAAATATAGATATTTTGTAGCGGATTTACGGTACATCTCATGACTTTTGGTGGCCCATCGCTCGGCTGCGGCTCCACCATTATCAATGGAGGTGTTGTAGGCATATTATCTATAGATAATGGAAGATTACGGAAGATTATCTATGATTCTAAATGGGGGATTTTTGTGAGATGATAAATGGGGGATTTTTGTGGTCGTGAGTTGTCCAGCCATGGAACTGATTATAGAATAGACTTACCCTCTGGTGAACTAACATAGCAATGGAAAATGGCCATTTATAGTGGATTTTCCCATGAAAAATGGTGGATCTTTCCATTGCTATGTTAATTCACCAGAGGGTATTACTGGAGGGTATCTATCCTCTGTGATCTCTATACTGCTACAGTAGACTTGATGCTGTGGCTTGCCAGAAATCCCCCAGAAATCGGGGGATTTTTCACCGCCACAGCATCCGAAAGGCCTGATGCTGGGGTACCGCCAGTGGCCGCGGTAGTACCCTCTGGTACCCAGGATCCTGCCGATATGGGGAGAGGCCTGACCATCTCGCCAAGATATACCTGGATATACCTGTTCTCAGAGAAAAAAACATGGAAAAACCGTGAAGGGATGGACAACACCAAGAGACTAGGGAGCCACTGCGATGCAGAAACTGAAGGATGAGAATGAGGGAATGAGGGAAAAATCGAAGAACAAACCAGAAAAAAACAGGAATAAACATGAGACATCATGAGACCATCTTCAGCCCAGATTTTCTCGCGGCTTTGACCCTTTGTGCTGGAATAAGCATGGAGCTGCTACCTTTCAAACCACTCAACAGCTTAGCTGAGAAAGGTTGTCAGGACAAGCCCCATTTTCCAGAAGATATGGCTGAAAGCAAAAGGCGTGGAACAAAGCAAAAACTTGGTGCCAACTTGAAGCAAACAACCTCTTATTGTCTTTCACCAGGAAAATGTGAGCTTACTACTCTTCTCAAAATCCAGGCGGCAGTCTTGAAAATGTCGGAAGCATCCGAAAAAGAGCAGCAGTAGCATGCTCACTGCCACATCTGAATTCAAAAATCGGCACGTTTCGACTTTGCCCCTTGGGCAAATGTTACTCACCCGAGTCACAGCAAGGCCACCTGAGCAGTATTCGAAACCCGAAACGGCATTCAATGGAATAACGGTTGGTTAACAAGGGGTGCCTTTTCATAGATTAGATACAACAATCCCTCATATATTGGGTAGTATAAACCCCTGTAATCATCAACAGGGGGTTTGAACTCTACTCACATGTTTTTGCAGGGCCGTGTAGATTACCAGAATGTATCTATGATAGGACCGGACAACATAGTGAATCTCTTAAAATAGCCTTAAATGGGAAACATAGAAGGGTCGGGTGCATGCCGTTTCACCAGGTTTTTTTACGGAATGGGTGTGAAATATGGCGGCTGGGTCCCCAGCAAACCCCTTGCCTACTCACCTTTCTAGCCATCCCCATGTAGTTTCGCTTGTGATATTCAATTCTTCTTGGTGAAATCCCCGCATCTCCGTATCTGGTTGCGGAAAAATTCCCAAAGTCTCCCGATTTCTGTGGGTTAAGATACGGGTCTGAAATAGGCTACCCCAAAGTCCCACGGTTTATCATCAATTTACCAAAGAGAATAGCCATAAACTGTGTTATCCTCCATTTTTCAGACACACCAATCATATCTTAAGTTGGTTCTATATCCCATTGCCATATCCCCAATACCCATTAAATCAGGCGTGTTTTCTTGGTGAATTCCGCCTTTGATCTATTGGTTCATCCCTGAAATCCCTATCCTTCCGAGGTGACACCAATTTCGATAGCTCAGATGCCAGCCTCTACCTTTCGCTACTCAAACCTCTGCGTAACTTTTTCAGGCGCGGAAAGGTGGAAATGGAAATGGAGGGGATGATGAGAATGACCGGATTGATTTGCGAATGTGGTGAATTTGCTGCCGGTTTGGATTTGGTAGCTTTGGTGACCCAAATAAAATCAAACATCCTTTAAAAAATGACCATGTTCCATGAAAAAATCATGGTTCAACCACGATTCAGCAGGGTTCCATGGCTAATGTTCGATGCTTCACAACAATCAGAGAGCAGGACAGCATATTCCTTCATGATCCTTCATCCTTCATGTATGGTTTAAAAATGAACCGCAAAGCCCCCGTAAACCTACAGGATGGCGCCCCCAAGATGGCTAAAAGGCCAGAAAAAAGTGGCTGAATTCTATGGTTTATGGTAGATATAACGAACTATAGTTAATGGGGACTATTTCATGGTTTATAAACCAACAAACATTATAACTGGGGGGGCCCATCCTGTTGTCTAACCAATAAATTTGCCCTGTTGTCTAACGTGTCCATCCTGGGTCTGAAAGTCGAGTACCCCAGAGTTACCATAGTTGATCATCCATTGATATACCCTCTGGTAATTTAACGTAGCTATGGAAAATCACCATTTTTTATGGAAAAATCCACTATAAATGGTGATTTTCCATAGCTATGTTAGTTTACCAGAGGGTAATATGATATAATCCCATAGTTGATCATCCATTGATATCCAAATTGCCACTTTTGAGTATCCCCAGTTTGGGAACGGAGATGTTCGTCAAGGAGCCCATTGATCAGCTTTACGATCTGCCTCGGTGGGTCAAAGCTTCAGGCTTAGGATTTAGGTCTGCCAGTTTGGAGATGCGTCCTCCTCTTCCTTCCTTCTCCTCCTCATCACCATCATCACCATCATCACCATCATCACCATCATCACCATCATCACCATCATCACCATCATCACCATCATCACCATCATCACCATCATCACTGCACCACTCCATCACTTCATCAATGCCAGCGAAATTGACAGTCACATCATCTCAACCTTTCCCAGAGATCGGTAGAGTTAGAGCAAGCCACCTAAGCCACCTACCACCAAGAACCAAGGTTCAAAGCCAGCAGTTCAAATCACAACCCCACTTGCTACCTGTCGCACCAAAGACATGCCAGTGTAAGAGGAAAATTCAAAAGTGTCATGGTTATCGTAAACCATCCTCAAAATCACCATTTTAATGCTTGGTAACTTGGTAACCATCAAAATCCATTGCTGGTTTATATATATATAAACCATTGCTATCATCATAGATCGTGCAAAAATATTTTGCCATGCTTAGTGCAAAAATCTTTACCCCCAAAGTCCCTTAAATCTGACATCACTCCAATTCAAACAGCCATAGCTGACACGTGACTCTTGCGGGAAAACGCCACGCGACGCCACCTGGCGACGCGTATTTTTTTGGGGGGGTTTTGGTGCCATGGATAGATCTTAAGAATGATATATAGTATGTTTAATGTATTGTTTCATATGTTACAACTGTTTTATAAATGTCTAAGATAATAGGAATTATAAGTAGTTATAAGTCATGGCTATGTTGTTTACATCGAAAATGTTTGACGAATTATCGGCCAATGGTGATTAATTAGTTACTAGTACCAGCTGATGGCTGAGAGGAAATCCAAGTCAGTCTGCATCCCCATCCATGGTACACGAAAATACAAAGCCTTAAACTACCGAAATGGACTGTTCATTGCAATGCTTAAATTAAAAGTACAAAAGGGTAAGTTCAGAAATGTGGTACTTCAATTAAGCTATATGATGTCCATTCCATTAACTTATGTTTGATCATGTTATAATGTACATATATATATAAATACATCAAGCAATGGTTTAATATGGTTTAAGTAAGCTATGTATTAAGTTCAGTGCACGGATGCTAATTTCATTGAAAACGGGATGGGAAATGTTGCATTATTTTCCACAATTGCCAGCCATAGTTCACCCACTTGAACTCCTTTAACTCTCAGCGAAATATGTTGGCATGATTTGGGTGTGTCTTGATTTTTTTTTAGCCTCGAAATATCCCAAGTGACTGTGGAAGGTGATTCATCAGCAGTAGATTTGCTGTTCCCAGAATTTTCAGATCAATCCATAAACAGTTAAGATTTACCCTCTCGGAAACTAACAGTTTGCTATTGAAAATGGCCATAGAAATAGTTGATTTACCCATTAAACGTGGTGATTTTCCATAGTATGTAAACGTTTACCAGAGGGTAGGGATTTTCCCATCACTGGAAAGAAACAAGATTTATCCCAGAAAGACTCAACCATCAAAGTCCCACAGAACTCGGGGGTCGCTGAGTTCCCCGAACTGTAGAGTCACCTGAGAACTTGATTTGATGTTTGTGGTTTGAAGATGGTTTGTCTTAGAGACCATGCAAAAAGAAATGTACATGTTTAGCTGGTAAAGTTCATCTTTTGAGATATGATATTATATATATATATATATTATATGATATTATATGATATGATATGATATGATATGATATATCCCCAATCTTGTCAAATGATCAAAGTAATTACTAAACCAAGTCATGCCATTTCCTAGCCCTGTACTGGGTTTGTTAGGGCTGAGGCAAGTGTAAGTCAGCTTACAAGTAGCATGGCATCAGCATTGCGTGCAAGTGCAAATGAACTTTCAAATAGCGGAGCATCAGTGATGTGTGCAACATCAACTGAACGTTATTGCCCCCCGCCTCACCCCACCACCTTCACCCATCAATTCACCCATCAACCCTTCCCCAAGGTACAGTAGCATGATTGCAGTGTCCAACAGCAAAATAGCACGCCATCCACAGTCCCCAGAGCACGACGTTAGAAACTACCCGTACAAGGCTTATCGAGTGAACCAATCTCAATTTGATTCAACAAAAAGTGCCAGAGACCCGTGTTGCCCTGATGTTTAAGCCATTTTTGTCTGAGAATGATGGTTGAAAAAAAAACATAGTTTATCATGAATCATGATGTTCTCCTTTAACAAAAGCCATAAGTTGGGGCGTCCTCCATTTGCTGGCAGACCCTAGTGTATCATATCAAGCTGGTGAAATATCTCTGCATACCTCAGATAGATCCCACTAAATCACTGTGTTTACTGCTCAAAAATTCGTATCCTTCTGAAGTCAAATGCCCAATGCTTTATCATTATTTTCCCAACAAAACTTATGTATCCTCAAATGGATCCCCGAATCACCATAGGTTTCAATACTAAGCCATATAAGTCATGGTCTAATGACTTGGGATGATTTTTTGGGGTACCCCTATTTTAGGAATACCCCAATTAAAATAGGATATATATTCATATCAGCCATGAATTTCCCAAGTTTTTTAATGGGGATTGGAATAGGGAACCCTCCATGAGACCCCAATATTTCCAGCCATGAATTGGGGATATCTTCGAAGTCTCCTCCATGAGACCAAGTTGGATGGCCAAAAGACAGGAGCTGCGCTTGTCGGGGATGTCATCCGTGCACACCTGTGCGCTGAAATTTCTAACCCAGTGCACTAGCCAACTTGCTTGAAATCAGTAGATCAAGTGCCAGGTTGATGGTAGATATAGCATATCTATTGATATACACATTTTACAAACAAACATAACTGGACGAAGCACAGGGGCACCACATTGCCGAATTGTCTGCCAAAATATCAGCGAAAATCACAAGAGTCCCCAGAAACTGAGAGTATGTTCACATGTTGGGGACGATTTCACTGAACTAAGCATGCAACAGAGTCGATCCACTATATCTGTAACATTCTGTAACATATGCAAAGCTGATTCTTGACACAATACAAGGATCCTTTGTATGATCCCGACCCTCTGGTAATTTAAGAGTTTGCCATGCAAAATCACCATTTATAATAGGCAAATCATCGATAAATGGGACACTTATAGCGTAGCAAACTGCTACAGTTGCTTGAGGGTATCTCCCAAATCGTCAAAAATGGTTCAATCAACTATAAACACATATCATATCATATATATATGGAGGTTTCCTGAACTAGGGGTACCCCTCTAAATCATCCATTTTTGTTTGGGATTGTCCATTATAAGCCATCCATTTTGGAGTATCCCCATTAATCATTAATGGAAACCCCCGCATATAGATGTATATAACTGGGTAATTTTTAATATTTCACCAACCTGAATTAAGGCCATAAAAGGGGATGATTCCCCTTACTAACTAAGATTATAGTGAGGGAGAACAGTGAGGTCGTTATAATTTATCCAGATGTATATATATATGTATTCACTGACCAATATTAGGTAGTGTGTCAAAACCAATAGTACCCCTGTAGTTCACATCAAAATAGCTGGCAAATGGATGTAAACATCCCCCTAAAAATGGTATTAATAGGTATTGATCCATACCCATATCTCAAAGTTCAGTGGGAAACCATCGCCACCAGGGCACGCAAGGGTTGCTGGACTGCCAGTGACTGAGATTGGCCTCCAGCCGGGCCGAGATATTTCCCGAGATCGGCTGGGAGTCGTCTCAGGCGTTTTTTGGGGCCATGTTTGGGTCTGAAAATCAGGTCCCTGGCCTGGTAAACGTACAAAAAACGATGGAAAATCACCATGTTTAATGGGAAAATCACCATTGTTAATGGGAAAATCACCATTTTTAATGGGAAAATCACCATGTTCAATGGATAAATCCACTATTTCGACTGGGCCATGTTCGATAGCAAACCGTTAAATTACCAGAGGGTACTCCCAAATTTGATGATTTGATGATTTGATGATGATAATGATGGGCAAAATGATGATGGGATAATTTGATGGGATAGAAACTCATCAAAAATGGATTACCCTAGGTACTCATCAATAATAGTCCAGTGTGAAGCCATGTTTTCAGCTGAGAATTTGGGACACGCCCGGAGTCCGTGTCCACAGTTGTTTATGTTGATTGATTATGTTATGTCCTTCGATGTTTACTGATTGTATCCCCAGTCTTGATGGTCTGTCAGTGACTGAACTAAAAATGATTCCAATCCAAAAAAATCGGATTTCTTGGGGATTCCCAAGGAATCGCCGCGAAGATCAGACGAATTCTTTCCACTTCAAGCCTGCTGTTTGTCCTCCTCTGGTTCATCTTTTGACTATTTGGCATTGGATGCTTTGGGTCACTACCCGGAAAATTGGATGGTTCAGGTTCGCAAAACATTACCAGTCCCTTTGTGGCTCCCTTCTGACAGTTTAAACGATTTTCTCATTTCCTCATGGCTCTGGGCAAATATTCAAATCCTTGCTGTAGGGGCTACAGATTTGAGACCACGTTTCAATGTGAACTATCCCACAGTACACACAACTTGGCGCTGTCTGAACACAGGGAATATTTAATATATATATATATATATATGTACATATCTACATATATGTATATATATATGTATATGATTATATATATATATACATACATAGATGTAGAGATGTACATATATATATGATTATATGTATGATTATATATATATATATATGATTATATATATAATCACATATATATATGTATATATATATGTATGATTATATATATATATGTATGATTATATATATATATATGATTATATATATATATATATATATATATATTAGTATATATATATATATTAATATATATATATATATATATATATATATATATATATATATATATATATATATATATATAT
>Ga0126342_10020946_pt1 | contig 10947 bp, 9 predicted proteins | sample Cyp1metagenome_FD_92528 | JGI IMG/M metagenome (GOLD analysis project Ga0126342, IMG submission 92528) | Coral microbial communities from Lord Howe Island, Old Settlement Bay, Australia - Cyphastrea 1 metagenome | ecosystem: Host-associated > Invertebrates > Cnidaria > Coral ... | reverse complement strand
TTTCTGCATATTTACAGGTGTTTCCTCAGTTAGAATGCGACTGCCGTGGGGGGGGGGCCAAACGGGCCACCATCACGCGAAGCCAAAACCGCATTCTAACTTTGTTTTTAACGGTATATATATTGATATGATGTTTTTCAGCAACCTTTGGGGATCTAAACCAGAAATCCGAAATCTGGTTATATCTAGTGGAATCTTCAATGGGAACTCTTTGAGGTCACCGGATGTCATCGGCCTCTGGTGAAGATCTAGTCATGAAGCTGTATGTGAAATGGGAAAAACAATTACCCGGCCTGGTAAACGTTGACATTTTGCGAACTGGAAAGATCCAGCATTTTTAATGGGAAAACTCATAAACTCACTGTTTCGACTGGGCCATTTTCAATAGCTATGTTAAAATACCAGAGGGTATAGATTTTCTGGTCATGCCATGCTGATATAATTGAATGAGCGGTGACGACGACGACGAAGACGACGATGACGACGACGACGACGATGATGTTGATCATGTTGATCATGATGATCTTGTTGTTAGTGGTGCAGCCACGTAGGCTCCCTTGCTGCACAAGAAAGTAGGGACCCAGGGACAATATCATCATTGGCCACATCCTATGTGTAGTATGCACGGACTGGAATGTGTGACTCGGCATGGAGAGATGACATGTCTCGAGGCTTGCTAATTGCGTGGTGGAGCAAGATTGCGCATATTGGGAGGTTCGAGTGTGCCTTGGCGAATTGAGATTAGATTGATCAAGTCATATCAAGTCATATCAAGTCATCGGGTACTACCTTTGAATGGTTGTGAATGGTTGAATAGTGACCATGACCAAAAGACATGTGACCAACAAAAGCTGAAATGTTCCGAAGGCGATGGATTCAATGCCACTACATTCCACTAGATCTTGAAGGGATTGAAGGGGTTGAATCGCTGGACACAAATTGCTGCTGAACCGGGGGTTCAATCCCAAATATTTAGTGCTACTGAAAAACAGCCAGGCAGCCAGCCCCACATCTCCCAAGAACTTGAACCCCAATGAACCCCCAAATCCCCAAGTTCTTGCAGTTAAGCTACGTCAGGCTCCCATTCTTCGGATTTCTTGACCATTCCGAGAACATTTTTACCCAAATGAACATCCCAAAAACATAGAACACATATCAACACATGGTAAACAAAACCTCCAGTTTTCCCATCCAACTATTAAAAAAAACGTGGTGAACAACCATGAAAAAACATCCAGTTTTTCCCCATTTTTTCTGGGTGAACCGCTTCAAAGGTTGGAGCCGGGCAGCTCCTCCCGAGCCTTCTGCGGAGTGGCCTTGGAGCTAAACGGGCAACGTGCGCCGCGGGCCAAAGTGCTGGCTTTTCCAATGGGATATGAGATACTGGGTATATATATATATTTATATATATATATATATGGGTAAATTATAACGATCTCACTGCGACCTCACTGGAATCATGGTTAAGAAGAGGAATCATCCCCAAAATGGCCTTAATTCAGGTTAGTGAAACATTATAATTTACCCATATATATATGTACACACATATCGCAAATGGATATTATGATATGATGATTTGATGATATTTAACTAGATAATTTGAGATTTGATTTGATGATTTGATGATTTGATACTGGATAATGGGATATTATGATATATGATATATGATATGATATGTTATGATATGGTATGATATAATATGATATGATATGATTATATCTCTAATACTGGGTTTTCATGGGTTTTCTATATCTACTATTCTGGAGATATTATAATATATATATATATATATTGCAAATGGATATTATATGATGATATGACTCTAATACCGGTTTTTCATGGGTTTTCTATATCTACTATTTTGGACATATATTATATAGCAAATGGGTATGATATGATATGATGATATGATGATATGACTCTAATACTGAGTTTTCGATATCGAATGATATATCTACTATTTGGATATGATAGCAAGCCCCAAATAGTAGATATAGAAGATAGGTAATATACAGATACTGTATATATTTATATACATACATGAATACGATATGTATAATATATATATATATATGTTTATATAGATAGATGTAAGCCCAGAATAGGCATATCATGGGATGATTCTGGATTATAAATTATAGCACCCCAAGAAGATATAGAAAAGTTACGGAAACCTGGAAACATATGTGGAACACTATATCATCATGGACGCACTTAGATTCTAATCAGGAAGTATCATACTATACAATAGGATTATTGACTCCATAATGATACTTCTATACTTCCATGACAGGCAAAGTATGGATACAATGAGCATTATTCTATAGAAGTATTCTATGAAATATCTATAATGCCTATTGTGGGTACTTGTCAAGGTTCACTATGGTGAACTTAGGTTATGACAGATACATCGAATGAGTGAATCTACAAAAATAATGGGGTTTTATATTGTTTTATACAAACAATAGAACACATATCATTACAGCCACAACACATCATCAAACTGTAGATGTCAGTTGACAATAGCTGATGTGTACGCTGTTTAAGGATATAATTTGATACAGCAGTATTCTATGACATGCACGTGATATTCTATGGGATTTATATCTTTGCTTTGCAAACGCATCAGATGGTCAACATTGGCTGATAGTGGTTCATAACATACCAGTTGATAATGGAATAGGCGACATTAGTTGTGGCAACCCTCCGGGATAAGTGGGATATGATCACCACCATGTTTGGAGATACTCGTATCGTGAACGAATAAACTCGATACAAAATGCCCTCCCCCAGTTTTAAGTTTGTTTATGAACCCATCAAACTAGTTTATATCCAACATAAACCCTATGTTATTTTACAAACAATTTGTATCTCCAGGGGTTCCCTTTCTATTGGAAAAAGTCAGTTCTTCACTGGGTACTGTTTGGTTCAATTTGGTTCAACAATGTCGCGTACGAACATTGGGGAACTCCAACAAAAATGGTTTTGTTTTTGTGAATGATGGAGCTTTAAGGCATTGGCTACTGCAATTATTGTTGAAAAAATGAGTTACCCTCTGGTAATGACTGACATAGCTATTGAAAATGACCATTTATAGTTGATTTTCCCATTAAACATGCTGATTTTCCATAGCTATGTTAGTTTACCAGAGGGTATTTTCTAGTATAATCACTTGAGGTAAAATTCACAGCTGGAAGGTCAGTTAATGTTGTTCTGTCGGGATTCTTTTAGAGTATGTTGCTGGATGTTGCTGGTATGTGGATCCCATCACCCAAATCTTATGACCGAAATGACACGTCCATTTTGATGCGTCAGATCGTTGACGGCTGGCTGCACTTGAGCTAGACCAGTGAAGAAATCACTTCCGAAATGTCTTTTTCATGGCACATTTATATATATAAGGAAACGATGGAATTACCAGCCAGATATATCCAGATATGAGGCTTTTCTGCATATGTTTCCTCAAACCCAGGGATTTTCCATGTTTGTTCTCTCCGGTCAAAAACTGGTCCTCACAAGTATCATATTTCTATGAACACTTCAGTTCCAAGAGGTTGGAGCAGCTGAAATGCTGCGTTGGCAGGTTTGGATTCCAAGATTGGAGATGCTCAAACTTCATGGGTGACTCAGCTGAGAATGAGGGTCGCCCCCTCTATATGTCTACATGTGATGTGACCTACGGAGAGATCAGATCATATCGATCCCAGGGATTGAAAATGCTTGGCAGACCAAGAAGGTATATTTATACTTTCATACACTTTCTATATACTTTCTATATACTTTCTATATACCCTCTATATTTCCATCATTTTCCATCATTTTCCATCCCCCAGCCGCCTTTTTTAAGGGCTTTTTACACCACCAAAAAAGGACGTCATGGGATAGCCAAGTTTTGACCACGGGATGGTCCGTGACCCCCACCAGGGCCTAGCTTGAGCTGTTTTTGGTGCCTAGCTTGAGCAAAAAAAACATATTTTTATAATAAACAAATTACCAGCTTTTTGAATCCAATCAATCCAATCAAACACCCATTTCTGAATTAGCTATATTAGCTTTTTCTGTGATGTATCAACCAAACACCATTTTTGAATCATTAAAAAACACCCATTTCTGAATAAACACCATTAAAAAACACACCCATTTATATACAACACCATTTCTGAATGGGTGTTTTTTAATGTGTTTGGTAAGATCAATCCAAAGGAAAATCCAGAAAAAAATCGGAAGCAAATCTGATTCATCTTGCCAAGGCATTCTTGTCAAGTCATTATTTAAAAAAGTCTTGTATACTAATCATGCGTAGTATTCCTTGGGATGTGCAATTCTTCTTTTCAGCTGTGAAGCCTTTGGAGATGTAAAATTATCTTGTTCTTGTCCCAGTAGAGCGCAGCTGGACTTCTTTGAAAGGAGTGTTACATACTGTATTTCCAAAGAAATGGTGTCATTGAAAGGATTGTTACACATTTTCAAAACATTGTGTAACTTTAAAAAGAGGCAGCTGATTCAACTTTCTTTTTGTGAGTACAGCCTTTCCTTCAAACAAATGGCGTTCCTTCCAAAGAGATGGCAGCTGGGTTTCGATGAAAAGGGGTGTTACATTTTTTTCAAGAAATGGTGCTACTTTCACACATAAAGGCCAGCTGAGCTTCTTTGAGAGGAATGCTACATCTTTGGAGGATACACTGCATATTTTGACACAATATTGTTTCTCTTGTTTAAACTCAACTGTTTAAATCGATTGTAATTTTAAGTTAAGTATTCAACCTTTAAAGAAAACAGCATCTGTCTGAAGGAATGTTGCTGTTACCATGATAAAGGAAGAAGACAGGCATACTGCACTTTAGAACACAATACTCATTGTAGATAACAAATATTGTTTTTCTATAAAAAGAACCCAACCTTCACAAAGAGATTTCTTCCTGAAAAAAAACATTTGATTAGCTCAAAAGCAACCACCAGCTTATGAATGACAACAACTTTTTTGGTTGAAGTGGATGCTTTGTAAGGAAAACTGCACTTCTTTGAAGAACCTCATTTCTTCAAAGCAGCTGGGAATGTAGCACAGGTACAAAACTTAATAGACTATATCTATATATACACATATTTCTCTTTGGGCAATGAAAGCAAGTGAAAAAAAATGCATTGCCTGATATTGTTTGCAATGTTGCCTTTAGCTCAATGTGTTGCATCTTTCTGGTCAACTGCTGCGCTGCGCAGCTCAAACTCATTCAACATTACATGTACTTTCACTATTAATTAGAATATAATTTCAAGGAAACATTATATACATATATATATATATGTACTTCCACCATTAACATCTATTAACTAGAATATAACTTCAACGATGACAGACTGCACCATGGCAAGGCATTAGTGTGAGACCAGCTGGCTACAAACAACATATTAGCATCAGGTTGTTTGGTGGACTTTTGCTGGCCCAGCGCAGAATGCATTGATGGCACTGTATCAAAGGTAACCATTTCATTGAACATGCCAATAAGCTGTTCAACAAATCAGGGGGTTGCCCTCCCTTTCTAACAAAAGTAGCTTACTTATTTCAATGGAAGGTAGTACTGTAACACAATCACATGGAAACACTCGAATAGTGTCTTCACAGACCTCAAAGAAATACATGTCTAGTTTATTAGTTTCGAATGCATTTTGCCACAAGCCTTTTCTAGTCTAATGGAGGTAGAGTTTAGAGTGCTTTAACCACCCAAATAGCGATGCACATAATATATTTAGATTAGATATTAGCTCACCACCTCTTCCCCACAACAGAAAGAGTAAACATGCAAACATTTTGGATGACTTGTTTTGGGTTGGGTTTTGGAAGGGGAGGGTTAGCAAGGAAAAAAAAGCGAAAACCGAAAACAAAAAAACAATGCATTGGAGAGCCTTCTCCCCTTCCCCCATCCCAAAGTAGGTCTCCCAAAAACTTTGTGTTTTTTTTTTGTTGTTTTTGCAGATAGCAGATAGCAGATGGTTGACCTCGCAATGAAACAGTCAATGTAAGAGGAAAAAAGGAAGGCCCTGGTGGGTGGGGTAAGCATATATATATATATACACACTATACATACGTATATATAATATGTATATACCAGCCAGTTAAAATAGATTCATATCGTGTTATATTATACCATCTGGTTATGACTAACAGTTTGCCATGGAAAGATCCACCCATTTTTAAGTTCGGTAAACCATCTATTTCTATGCGCCATGGCTTAACCATGGCGAACTGTTAGTCATAACCATCTCTGCTCCGATACTTCGCCGCCCGAGGCGATTGGTGGCGACTTGCCGGGGGGGCCGTTGCAGAAGGCGCTTGTTGTAAGATCGTTTCGGTGATCCGGTGATGGTTTTGATCGTTTCGAAGTGGGAAGATCTGAATGGGAAGGGGTCAAGAGGAATTCATGGAATAACACATGATAAAACATGATAAAACATGATAAATAGCCAGAACATCGATGTAGATTCGATGTTTTTTCTGAAAGCAGTAGGTTTTGACCACCAGGTGGACCCCAAAAAGGGAACTGGGCTGTGAATGTTTGGAAGATGATATCCATGTCGAACTCCCTGTATTCTAAAAACATTTCTTTACCAGCAGGTTGCAACCTCAGCAGTCTTTCCAATAACAACTTTTGGTAGCTGCTCACAACTCAGCTGTGGCATCGATCGAACCATAAGGACAAGGCCGGAGGCTCTTTCTTGGAGCAGATCGAAATGGGACGCATGGTTTACTGTACCACTCTTGAGTAGTTCAGATCTAATATCTAATCTAGATATACAATGATATACATATAACATGTACATACAGAACATATACGTGGATTTTCATATCCAGATGTTGATTACTGCTGTTTCTTCCATTTCGTGGTCAGGAATTTGTTGCTATCACTCGGTAAACTTTGGTGAAGGCCAATCAGTCGCTATGATTTTGTGTACCGCGGCAATTTCTCTGCAAGAACCACATCCGCGTTATCCATCACTATCCAACAAAAAATCGTTTTTGACTTGGGATTGATAATCCAACCAAATTCCCTCCATTGATCCATTGACTATCCAAAAGTGGGTCAAAATCATATCCCATAATTCATTGATATCCTATTGATCATCCCATGATTGGATAGTCCCATTGGTTAGTCCCATTAATCCCAATTAGAAATCATAAAAATTGATATTAATCCCATAATATTAATCCCATTGATTCATGGATAATTACCCTCTGGTAACAAACTATGGAAGATCACCATTTTTGATGGCTAAATCAACTATTTAACAATGGTCATTTTCCAGTTCGCAAACTGCTAGTTTACCAGAGGGTATCCATGGATTATCCCACCTTCCCATCCCGCGGTTCTTTGAAAGTTGGGCACCGGGCCTTGGGGCCTGCCTCGACAGGACGAGATCATTGGGGTTGCCTTCGGTCAGGGGAACATTCCGAATCTCAGGTGAGCTGCCAGGTTGAGCTAAGCGGTGATTCCTGCTTATATATATATAGTAGTTACTATATATATAATATAGTAGTTAATATATAATATATATGTTACTTACAGTACTATAGATGTTACATTATTACTTACTATAGATGTTACATTATTAGTTACTATAGATGTTACTATAACCCTTAAATACATAAATCAAACCCCCAAAAGATAGAGCTTAATATTTCTAGGATGGTAGTTCAATGATGTTTTCGCAGGTTTCCAACTTTGTGGCATTTTTGTTGGTGGTTGCTCTGCATATACATATATATATATATATACACATATCTCCATCTGACATACTTATAGTAACCCCATTATAGAAAGATAACCTGATAAACTCCTGGGAAAATAATGGCAAGTTAGTGTATGTGTTCATCTTAGAATATTACATGTATACTTTGGCATGAAACAGACACGTTTGTGGGGATTAAGGAAAACAACATCCAATCAGGGCCGAAGCAACAAATGAGAACCGGTGGATGATGAAATACGGAGGAGCAAATGGGAGCTCGCGGTGGTTTCATGGACATAGTTAGCAAATCCCATATGTATTATTTGGGAACCCCGGAGTCAACAACCAGAACCAGGAGGTTTAGGGACCCTGCAGGTTGTGTTAGGGAGTCAAATCTTGCACAAATGGGGATGATTGTAAAATGCGAAGCATTGACTTATCGGCTAAACAAGACTAGAATCAAACACACATTTGTTGGATATGAGGAGCCAAAAAAAATGGAAATACCTGTAAGTGTCTTTTTAAAGTGTGTCTCTCATCACCCAATGTATCCAGAACTCGACAGGGATGGTCGGTATAAGCAGGTGACTCATAGAATAGTCGACAAACCAGTGATCAGAATGATCAGAATCGAATCTCTGAATCACTCGAATTCCTTTATGCTTCTGAAGACTTGAACTGACCTTCACTAGAGGGATTGTTACCCTCTGGTAAACTAACATAACTATGGAAAATCACCATTTTCAATGGGAAAATCCACTATAAATGGTCATTTTCAATAGCTATGTTAAATTACCAGAGGGTATCTTACTTGATCAGCTAAAGCGCCACCGCTTCCCACCACCGATTCTTACTCGATTCTTGGGTCTTCCGCAAGCAGCGGTCAGGTTCTTCCGAAATGGCAAAGAGATCCCAGACACCGAAGTTCTCCGTATCCGCGGGGAGGTGCTGCTCCTTTTTCAAAACGGCCACGTTGTTGGGATATGTTGGGATGTGAAATTTGGGTTAAGCAACCAGTGACTTTACAAAGTGACCCAGTTTTAGACCTATGAAACATTGCAACAGAAAACTACAACTAGCGTCAACAATAGTAATGCAGTTAACCAACTTATGTGTTTCTTCGGCCCTTTGCAGCTTGATTTCTGCGCGTCGATGGGTGGATTCAATCATCGAAATTGCGATACCAGGATAGTGATGCTTCATTAGTGGATTTCGGATACCCTCTGGTTATGTCAAAATAGCTATTGAAAATGACCATTAATAGTGGATTTTCCCATGAAAAATGGTGATTTTCCATAGCTATGTTAAATTACCAGAGGGTACATGATGTTCCAACATGTTCGCTGCAACCCCCAGGTTTGCCCGCGGCCAATCCCGCATATCCTTTGACATGCTCAAATCCCTGCGCAGGGTTTAAGTTTTTTACTTCCCAAAACAACAAACACCAAAACCCTAAAATCTAAAACCCTAAACCCTAAATTAAAACCCTGAATCCTGAAAACTTAAAGTCAAAATCACTGCGTATAGCCAGTGTTGTTTGAGTGTGGGCGAACCAGGGGGTTGTGGGGAACATGTTCAAACAAACCATAACAAACCCACATGCCTCTCACCAAAGACAGCTGTTGTTGCCATATCCCCGGCTCAGTCCATCCCAGTCCTGTTTGTTGTTCCCTGGAGGTGTTTCCCGCGGTGAGCGTTTGCGATGGTGCGGCCACACAGTTGCTGATTGCGGAGATGCATTGGTGTACATCAGTTGGTATTTGTGTATGCGATGTACGTATGAAATCATGTGAAGTAATGAATTACTGGTGCTTAGCAGGGAATGAGGGGATGATCCACAACAACTATCAATAATCATCCCATTCCCCCATTCCCATCCATTCCCTACTGAGCACCAGTAAGATGATAAATGTAAATGTTTTGAGATGAACATAGAGATGAAGGTAACTCTATAAATACACATGAGCCTGGACATGTATTAATATGATATTATTATATACACAAATAGACAGCAAGTAGGGTTCCTTTCGGGCGTTCATTCATTGTTGTGAAGATGTTCTGTGCGTGGAAGAGCATTCCCGCAAAAATTGAATGGCAGTATTTGTTGAGAAATTGCAGCCCCATAGCAGATAGCAGGCATGTTCCTTTCAAACAGTGAATAGCCAGTTGATCCTTTCTCCTTTATAGCAAATACCCTTAGTCAACGACCGCTGAAGAAAAAAGGATCTACTGCATTTGTGGGTCCCAAACACTGGTGGCATGGGATATTAGGAGTAATTATGGGATTAATGAAATACTAATGATTCAGCTCTTTGATGGATTAAAAGCAAGATCCGTCACACATTTCTACTGAATCCCTTCCCCTTAATAATCCCTTTCCCCTATAACTAAACCCCCCAAATAATAAAAACTAGGGTCTGTCTCCAATTTTGAAAATTTGAGGTTGGCCAATTTGATTTTTAGTTGATCCCCTTTAGAAAACAATTAAAACATGAAGCTACCATTTCAGGCTTTCACCCCCTAATAATAAAAACTAGTCAACCCCGGGGTGTTTTTTTATTAGGGTCCTTCTTTTGAGATCCAAAAAAACACGTATTTTATATTAAGGTTTTTGATTTAATGTTAGGGGAAAGATTCGAAATCCAATTTTTGGCAACATGTTGATTAGAGTTTAAAAGGAAATCTAATCGATTTTGATATAGAAAAAAATGTTTTTTATATTAGGGTTTTGAATTAAGTATTAGGGGGAAGCTTCGAAATCCAATTTTTGGCGATATTTTAATTAGAGTTTAAAAGGAAATCTAATCGATTTTCAAATAGAAAAAACTAGTTTTTTATATTAGAGTTTTAAATTTAGTATTAGGGGGAAGCTTCGCCTAATAATTACCCCCTAATAAAAACTACCTGAGGTGTTTATTATTTTTTTGGGGGGGTTAGTATTCGGGGGAAGGGCCCAGTTCTGGCAGGGTATCAACTCTCCAACGATGAACGACGCATGTATCAAGCATTATTAATGGATACTAAGCATTATTAACCATATGACTGGGGGACGGGATTCTTAACCAAATTGGATGTAGTTGATTATACATACATACATACATACATACATGCATACATGCATACATGCATACATGCATACATGCATACATGCATACATGCATGCATGCATGCATACATGCATACATGCATACATGCATACATGCATACATGCATACATGCATACAT
>Ga0126342_10020945_pt1 | contig 10947 bp, 10 predicted proteins | sample Cyp1metagenome_FD_92528 | JGI IMG/M metagenome (GOLD analysis project Ga0126342, IMG submission 92528) | Coral microbial communities from Lord Howe Island, Old Settlement Bay, Australia - Cyphastrea 1 metagenome | ecosystem: Host-associated > Invertebrates > Cnidaria > Coral ... | reverse complement strand
TTCGAATGGCAAATGGGACAATGTCTTATTCCCTGGCTTGCGTCTGCCGGGGTCGGCGGATTCCCTGGCGCGCTCCCCCTTGCGTCTGCCGGGGTCTGCTGCTGCTTCTGCTGCTGCTGCTGCTGCTGCGGCTGCTGCTGCGGCTGCTGCTGCTGCTGCTGCCACTGCACAAAAACACAGCCACACGGCCCTGTAGTAGTAGTAGTAGTAGTCGTCGTCGTCGTCGTCGGCGTCGTCGTCGTCGTAGTAGTAGTAGTAGCAGGAGTAGCAGCAGTAGTAGTAGTAGTAGTAGTAGCAGTAGCAGTAACAGTAGCAGTAGTAGTAGTAGTGCAGTACATCTTCTTCCCTTACGCGCTCCCCCTTGCGTCGGCCGGGGTCGGCGGATCTCCAGAAAAGCAATTTGAACTCCACTTATTTCAGATTTCACCCGGTGCAAAAACATCAACCCATGGCTTCCATGATGATTTTTCTCACCATGGTGAGATCCATGGGTTCCAATTGGTTCCGTCAGGGCCGGTGTCACCCGGGACACCATCCTGAAGCTGGCGCGCAGACTCACCTCCACGGAGAGCGGTTTGCTCACCTCCGTGCAGGCCTGGGAAGGGCCTGGGACGTTGACTTTTTCTGTTTCGATACCCCGGCCCAATCGCTGGTGTATTGGTGGTTTATTTCATGGAAAATGGAGGTTTCTTTTTATGGAAAATCCCCAAAATCCCCAAAATCCCGATTTTAACATGTCTATTTGGGAAATAGCATCCCATTTTTGACGGAAATCTCCATTTCTGGAGGTTCATAACATGCATTTTTCATATTGCTTTGGTGGAATCTGGAGGGTGCTGATGAAAATTCCATGCTTGGGATAAATTGAAAACAGAAACCAGATGTATTGATAGGTGGTTGCAACTGCGAAATTCCGCAGTTTGGGGTGATTTCCGCAAGAATATCTTTGAAGAAAACATGAATCAACTTCTTCATGTCTCAATTAACTCAATAATTTTTAATGTTTGATCCTGGTAATGAGATGATACATCCTAGTTGACTGGAGAGTTTTTCAAGCAACAACAACATTGCTATGATGATCATGATGTGTGTCTTATTTTGGACACAAAAATCCACAAAAATCCCACCGCTTCCCAGGAGACCTCCATCAGCTTGGGTGAAATCCTCGAAGCCCGGGAAGCCTTCGTCACCGGCACGGCCGCAGCCGTGGGATGGCCCAGCCACCGTGATGGCAATGTTTAAAGGGAAAGAATGTATAAATATAGTGAATAGATGATATTATAGTGGTTTATTTTATGTCTAATATATATATATATATTATTTATTTATTTATTGATAGTGGTTTATGAACCTTTCACTATATAGCGAAAATGTGATGAGTTTTTTGGTCACAAATGGATGGGAAAACAGTGGATCAAGGATAAACTGTGATGTTTATCAAACTCATGTCTTAGATCTTACCCTCTGCTAATTTAACGTAGCTATTGGAAATGGCCATTTATTGTTGATTTGCCCATTAAAAATGGTGATTTTCCATAGCTTTTTGTATGTTTACCAGAGGGTAACCATTAAAAACCTATCATAAACCCATGAATAGTATCGTTACCGACCCAGGTCACGCCCGTGGCACATGTGTCTTCTGCCACGGCCTCGGAAATGCCTCGGGGAAAATTGGGAAACACCATGGGATTTTGTGCGTTTTCAATGATGTTAGGATGGATTCTTTGAATTTTACTATGTTACACTTAAAATCCTCCATCTCCTTAATTTGGGGGAGTTTAGTGGTGTCTGTGAAACCGAGATTCAAACAATGCTGTTCCCCTCTTCATTTCTGGTGAAATCCTCACTTTCTCCGAAATACAAAAACAAAATGTTGGTCCAGTTGCTCCAAAACAATCGTCGTTCCAGTTGGTCCATTTTGGATCCGGATCCACACCGCCACCGAGGACGAAGGCCATGTGGATCTGGAAGTTCCTGGCCCGGTCACCGCGAAGCTGAAGGAGAGCGATCACCAGCCATGCTGTCGGTCAACTTACCATAACTTACTGGCCGTGATAGTGATATATATATATATGTACAGATAGATATAGATATATTGTGGTAAATAATATAGGTATGATATAACTTATAACGTAATGATAGATATAGATAGATAGATAGATAGATAGACAGACAGACAGACAGATAGATAGATAGATACAAATGGAAATATACATAATAGATGGCCGGTATACTGAAATAGCATGGTAGATTACAGCCCACAACACACAGGTGGAAATATGTTCCCAGTATCTAACCATTGGTGCCAGTATGGGAATAGAATGGGAGCATAGCCTAACGGTGGGATACTGGATTTATCTGGTGTACATCCCATGGGGTAAGTGGTTGTGATGAAACCACCTCGCAGCCCAGATGGACTTGGCTACGGCAAGCAGTGGTGTTTTCAACCAGAAGGCCACAACCAAGACACGCATTTCCAGATCCAATTCCAAGGAAATTCTTCATGACTCATCAGTGATTCTCAATGTTTGTCAACGGCAGTTGAAAGTCTTGAAAGCCTACAGGTCGTGTTGTTCATGATGTTTACCGATTTTTACCCCCAGCCAAAGACAAGAGGAAACCCTGATTTTACCCATCGCAATAAACACCTCTGCGCCATGGCGGACGGCACGGTGGGCACGGTGGGCACCGTGGCGAAGCCGGCGCCGGCAACGGCATTGGAGCTCCTGATGCTCTGCTGAATGTGATCATTTCTCTGGGAAATGCCATTGGGTTTCCATTTTAGGAATAGAACAGCCCAGAGAAGAGGTATCTGAGTTCTTGAAACTCCCAGACAAGATCCTCACATTTCGTTGGAGCCAAGGAAGCCACCCATCTATTGGCTCTTCCACAGCTGGCGTTTGTTTGGATATATCGCCCTGCTGCCGCCCATGTTGGCGTACCAACCCCTGAAGACCTTGGCGTTGCTGGCGGCATACACCTCCGTGCATCGCAAAATTTGGTGGCAGAGAGGAGTTCACAGGAGCGCCAAGACCAAAAAACGGGGTGAAAAACTGAAGGGAAAAACAATCACGCGGATCCAGAATCCATCAGAATCCCATGTTTTTTTTGGAAAATGATAGGGATTCCCCTGTAGATCATTGGTAGAATCCCCCAATCATCAACCAATTGGAAAATGATGTTCTGATTTGAATTTGAGGAATCTCCCACTTTTGGACCATCGGGAAGTGCCACCCATCCTTCAGGATGTTCCAATTTGCGGCTGCAAAGACACACCGCTTTGTGAACGAGAATAAGCATTTGCTACTCAGCTGAATCAGCTGATGTTTTGGATCTGGATTTCAGGATCATGGATCATGGATACAGTGAGATTTGTTTTCCCCAAAAATTTTCCGAAATCTTGGCACTGTCAGGATCAAAGATGACAAGCGCTACCTCTGGTGCTTGCACCCTCATGGCCTTCTGGCAGATGGATGGCATGCCATTGTTGTCCCTCGGTAGATGTATGCTCCTTTAAAAACGGGTACGTTTAGAAATGGCGATACCTCAAAATCGCGATTTTTAATGAGTAAAGGGATGAAAATACAGTGAAAAAAACGCGTTTCGCTTTTTTTCGCGCAAACCCACATAGCGCACTTGAAGAGCATTGGGCAATCAAGTTGCTGCCTTGCATCCCTCTGACACTCCCATTATGTCATCAACAAAGCTTGTCTAAAAATTGGATACCGACAAATTTTCATGCATAATCATCATTATCCCCATGAAAATGATTTCAGATTGCCATTTCAGACTTCCCCAACCATGGAGAAGTGATAAACCGTGCCTATAGTGATAGCCCAGGCGTGCAATTTGGATTCCTTCGATGACAATGGCAATGGTCCTCCAGATGTTGGTCGGAAGATCGCACTGTGCTTTGCTCCCATCATTCAGCACGTGCCGGTTCATCAGGACTTGGACCAAAATTCCATGGCGTGTTATCCGGTCCATGGCGGTAATCTATGGTGGATGTTCCATTGCCACCTTTGATGAGTGTAACTCCAATGAAAAAAAGTGGTGTTATTTCTGCGGAATGCAGAAATTTAGAAGGGCGATAGGGTTTTCACATAACGGAAAGATCCCACCATTTTTAATAGGTAAATCAACTATTTCTATGGACCATTTTCAAGTTCGCAAAGTGTAAACGTTTACCAGATGCTACCCTCTGGTAAACGTTTACGTAACTATTAAAAATCACCATTTTCTAGCTGGGTAAATCAACTATTTCGACTGGGCCATTTTCAATAACTACGTTAAATTATTAGATGGTAACACCAATGATAAATCTTTGTCGAGGAGATGTACCGAAATCTCTGCTGCTCTTCCGATCGACAATCCATCGTGAGGCGCCGCGGATCCTTTCCGTTGGTCCCATCCCCGACCTGAAGATCATCCGACATCACAGATATCATAAAGGTATGCTAAAGGACCATAAATTATACATATATATATATTATAATATATTATTATATATACATATATATTGTATATACATATACCATCTATTATGGATGATCAAGTAATTATAAGTATCATGAATTATTTTAGCATTGGATTCATGATCCAATGGATCCAATGGATTCCTTTTCTTCGACAGGTGGTGGAAGACGACAGAGGACACAGATCCAGCGCTGATCCCCGGTGGCTTTGCGGAAGCCTGTTTCGCCAGCTCGGCGGAGCGCAAGGCGGACAGATCGGCGGCCTGGAGGGTTGCTTTGGAATGAACTATGGGTAATGTTGGTTTATAGATGTTTATAGTGGGATATCTATGGTTTGTAGTGGTTAATACTATGGTCTATAGTGGGATCACTATGATAAATGTTGGTTAATTTGTTTGGTTTATAGTTGGTAAAACTATGGTCTATAGTGGATATAACTTAACTGTTCACTATGGTTGATGTTGTGGATATACCTAAAATATTAGAGGTGTCAAATGTACCCTCCTGAATAGTAGCAACCAACTGGATATATTTTTTACAACTATACTTTTCATGGGGTGAGACTAAACACTTAGTTAACTGTTGGGTTGATTTGGGGGAACATATATACTTAATGGGGTAACACTAAAACCAACTTAAGTTGTTTCTTCGAACATCTATGATTTTTCAAGCATACTTGGGATGCTTGGTTGAGATGACAAATATTTTTGGGATTGTTTTTAGAATAACTTATCAATGTCTGGCCATTTTGGGGATATATGAACTAAGCAGCCAGAGATTTTCACAACTCTTCGATGGAAATCCCAAGGAATTGGCGACGAGAGTTCTGCTGAGAGAAACACAGCTGTTGTCCTTGTGGGTTGGGATTTAACTCTGGGACACCCAAGAATTTGATGATTGATCTAGCTAGAGAGAAAACCTGGTTCTTCTACTGGAGAGGTAGGTCGCAAGATATGTGTTGCAAAAACCAAAAAAAAACAAACATCTCCCGTGGATATGATTCGCTTCTCCTGTTTGTCACTTACAAAGTTTTGGCTTCCCACTACGGCATCTAGGACACTGGGACACTGTGTTCTACGGTGCATGACTCCCCGCTCCCGCAGGTGGAGTATTCATACCTTAAAGGGCGAAAAGGCTTCGTGCGAATCTGCATCGAGGCGCGGTTGTGGCAATGATTAGGGATTCAAGATATATTTGATATAAAAGTCATGAGTATCAAAGAAGTCATCCCAAAAAAAAATATTTAAAAAAAAAAACATGTTCCAAGTTGTTTTTTGGGCCCGATTTCTCATCCCACTGTGACCATTCCACAGGAGGGCAAGGACATCGTCCCAGCCTACACCTTTCGTTGGGGCGCCTAAGAGGTGACCGCAAGGGAAACTCCATTCTTCTCGAATTTCCAGTGAACTCTATACATATATCATATATTTATATATTAAATTATAGATCATAGAAATATATATATATACATATGATATATATTTTTTATTTATTTATATATATATATGATATGATACAAATGTGTATATTATAGTATATAAGTTACTACAGAAGCAACTCAGGCTCATAGTGTGACTTCCACCATGACATCGCACTGTGGGGCAGAGATGCCACGGCGCCGACGCAGCGAGGTCTCAACTGGATGTATCGCACACCTCGAAGTATGCGTGGAGCTCGTGCCCGGTTGTCTCAACGGATCTTTGTACCTTGGACCGTGGCCGGTGGCCAAATTGGAGGAGAAAGATATGGAAAGTATATGGAAAGTATATGTGGAAACATGGCATGGTTTTTCATGGCTTTTCATAGTGTTTCCATTCGTGTTATGTTAGAAATGTTCTTTTGTGCTGATGCAATGTGCTACTCTTGTCCTTTTGTCCTTGTACTCCAGGTGGGTTTGATCCCATTCTTTGGCTACATGGGAAGCTCCATGCCATTGCACGAGAAGACAACCACTGTCACTTGGCGATCATGGGGATCCCCAATGGTCACCGTTGTTTCAAGAAGTCATGATCTAATAACTTGGATGGGGTGCCATGACGACTGGGAAACCCCAGGACGTGACGTAGGTCTTCACATCTCCAAATATCAGCTTTTTTGGTGGTGCGACACATGAGATGCAGTTTCGCAAGGGTATCAGGGAGTTCTGTTGATTGTCTCACAATATCTGGGAATTCAAGACACGAGTTGTTGCTGTTGTCCCCATGTTTGGTTCTTGAAGTCCCTCCAACCAGATCAACCCTCAACACCACAAGCAACGCAAGAGTTGGGTGAGTTGGGTTTCCTCCAATTCATGGCCATGTTGGATCATTCCAGATCAAGACCTCATTTCTCCACATTTGGATTCGGTGGAAATATGTGGAAATATGTGGAATATTCCCCCCAAGTCCCAGGGATTTTCCCGGCAGGTCGTCTTCCCTCCCTTTGAAGCCTCCAGTTATTCGGTGGATCAGGTGGATGAGGCACCGGCGGCCAGCGATATTGTGGGGTGGAAGCAACAAGTACAGCTACTAGAAACTGGTTGGTGATGTGATAACTGGTTGGTTAATAGTGATGGTTAATAGTGGTTAATAGGCTATAAACCAACATTAATATGGGAATATGATGGTGATGTGGCTGGTGGTGACTGGAACATGAATGGATTATTTTTCCATGGATTGGGAATGTCATCATCCCAACTGACGAACTCCATCATTTTTCAGAGGGGTAGGGCTCAACCACCAGGAAATTTGATGATCTTTTTGGGGCTCCATGGGACGCTTTCCGAATTGGGGATGGTTTCATCTGTCATACTGCAGATTCGCTAGTCACTAGCACCTTCTGTGGGTCCATTGTTGAAGTGGAATAGACTGTTGAAGTCGATTTTTGGTTGGGGCTTGGTATCAAAGACGATATCGAACCCGATGAGTGTGAACATAAAGTCTTCGATGATGTCTTCACTTCACTGACAACCACTTGACATTAATGATCTTACTTTGGTTATCTGTGGTTTGCAGAAAAAAATCACTGTGGTTATCTAAGTGAAGCTCTGCCGAAGGCGCATGAAGCCTACATGGCCCATTTGAAGAAACACTTTGATCTCAACAAAGCGAAGTACGGAATGCGAGATGTGGAGATGGTCCCTCGGAGAACATCCCGCCGATTCCGGACGATGATTTGAACTGGATTCCAACCCCAAAAAGTGCAGATATCAGTGATATCTACGGTATCACCTGAAAGTTTGGTCTAGTTTTGAAGGTTTGGTCTTGCTTTACAAGAGTTTCTTGTTCCTTGCGAGGTTTTTGTGGGCAACGATTTCCAAGACGACGACTGGGCAACCCGTGCCTTGCAAAGTCTCGGCATCATCAAGAAACTCAAGCAGAACGCCCAGTCGCGGCCGCTGCGGTCCCGTCTCTGAGCGCCACAGGTCACGCTAGATGCGTTGCGTTGCTAGCGACGGTTGACCTTTCAGCACGCAAAACAGAAGATCGGAACTGATCAGACAAGTCCATGGGTTGGAGTCGGAAATGGTTTTGGGAACGAGATGAGACACATTCTGATATGAAGATGTTTCCATCAACCCACTGTTTTTTGATCACCCAAGTTCCGTTGCACCACCAAAACAATCGAACTTCCAGCCCTTCCCCTACATCCCGTACCACCATACCACCCCAACGTTTTAATGCTCCAAGTGCCGTGGATATTCTGTGGATTCCATCACATCCCAAAAAAAAGGGATCATCTCAATATCCGAATATTCCGAAGTCGAGGTGCTCACTATCTTCCTGGTGTCCCATCAGCTCAGAACCCATCACAGAAATCGCCCGTCGCGACGTCACGGTCTGAACTTGCCATGCTCCGCCATGGCATCCGCTGGGCTCGTCCTGGCCGCTGGAGCAGCACGGTGACGCTGCGCTGGGCCGATGGCCGTGAAGCAGGGGCCTTTCTGCCCAAGTACCTGCGGGAAAACACCATGGACGCCGGGTGAAAAATGAGATACTTAAATTAGATTACTTAGTCGTACTTAGTCGTACTTAGTCATACTTAGTCTATCTTCTTGAGTTGGAAATTTAGGTTTTGGAAGTGTGATGAATAACAACTGTGGAAGATGTATTGAAACACATTGAAACTTCAGGCCGTCTTGCACCTCAGGAAGCATGGGACAACAGCTCGAAGCAACGACTCGACTTTGGCATTCCCATGGATTTGTGCGTCACTGACGTCTCACTGGAGACTGTGAGCTTGCCAGTCCTTTGATTTGATGGTCAGATGTCAGTGATGTCAGACCCAGTTCGTTCATTAAGAAAAGATTGAGATACTTGTGATATCTTGAGATATCTTGGTCTCCGAAATCCCCAAAATCTGGAAATTCTCGTTGAAAAGATTGCTTCCCCATCTGAAATTACCACTTCATCCCAAAAGGAAAGCTTTTGGCGACATTTGCGACAGCTGGGCCCATAAGAATTTTTTGTTGAACAACAGTGAATGCTTTATACCGCAACCCGCAAAAAAAAAATGGTAAGTTTTTTTTTCTGACCACGGTTTCCGTTTGAGATCTCTTCAAATTCTCACTGTAAATTTTCAAATTTAACTTGCAAATATTTTTTCTCCACGTTTCAGAACTTCTGGACTGAATGTCCTGGGTCTTTCTGCTGAAAATGCAAGATCACTCACGCAGAAAAAAATCGAAGCTCCCATTTCGATCCAAACAATGATTTTTTGTTGTTTTCTCCCCGAGGACTTCTCCGGCCCAGTCTTTCGTCTGCAGTTCTCGGATGGCCACGTGGGGCACTTCCCGGTGCCGCGGCCACAGCGGAGCATGTGGTCGCAGGAGCTGCAGCACCAGAAGAAGCGCGTCACCTGGGGCGCGACGGAAGCGTCCAACATCCAAGAGGAAACCTGGAAAAAAACCATGGAATCCATGGATTGGGAATGTGTTTAATTTGTTTGATGATTTTGGAGATTTTCCAGATTTTGAAAAGGTTGAAATAACTCCAGTCTTTGTCACCGAATGTCAACGAGTTTCCTTGTCACTTTGTTGGATCAGATGATCAGCCAATCGAAGGAGCTGACCTCTGGTTCTTTGCACTTCAAATGGCAGGATTTGCAGTCAGACTCCACCAGATCTACTGCCAAGCGGTGGATCGAAGCCATGCACACGCATGGGGTGGCGATGGTTTCAGGCCGAGTGCTGATGGTTTCAGGGTGGGAGGAAGTGTCGGGAAGTGTGTGTTTTTCTGCGACTTGATGCGGTTTCAAGTGATGCAGAAGAATGCAAAATATGCAAAGTGCCATCGACAGAGGCAGGGAGTTGCTTTGTGGTGTATAGAACTGTGAACGTTGAGCAGGAATGCCGACCGATGAGAACATCATGAAAAGATTCTCTGAGACGCTGGGTACCTATGTGCTGCCCAGTGTTTATGGAGACTTGGTGCTGTTTAGTGATGGAAAGGAATGATATGTCACCTTATCATATGTTTTTTGGATGTATCACTCTCATGTCAATACTGTGAAGGATTAAAGTACTGATGATGATGATGATGATGATGATCATCATCATCATCATGGTGGTGATCATCATCATCATCATCATGGTGGTGATCATCATCATCATCATCATCATCATGGTGGTGATCATGTTGATGTTACCCTTGGTTCATATTGGGTTGCCGCGGTTGCCGTTGCCGCCAAGGAGAAACCTTCCAGATCAAATCGGTCTGTGATCCCAACAACTTGGCATATTCCAATTTGGGGCTTCAGATGCACACGGATTTGCCCTTCAACGCGCAACCACCTGGCATTCAACTCTTCTTTTGCATGCAACAGGCGCCGCCTTGGCGATATTAGTGATATTTGCGAACAGTAAAAATGGATTAAAATGGATAGTGGATAGCTTGTATAGATGACAAGGGACACATCGGACAAATTCTTGGCACTGAAAGCCATCCAAGAAAGAGCCTTGATTTTGTGAAGGGAAAGCTGGAAAATACGTGTGATGGATGTTGATCCATATGGATCCACGACTCATTTTAAGCCTTTTGGGCCTCAGGCTGATGAAGGTGGCGAGTCTATCGCTATGGATGGTTTTGCTGCTGCCGAGTCCTTGTACCAGCAGGACCCCCAGGTGCCCAAGACAGCACTGTCATCTTCCTAGTACCCCCATAGTAATCGAATAGCTTAGATTCCTAGATGATTCTTAATCAATGAATTAAGCATGGATGAAGAATGAAGATCATATAAACTAACCTTACTTGGTGTAAGCCTTGTCGTTTGAAGATTCTCTGAGGCGGATTGGCGAAATCACCCAGGAGTAGAGATATTATCCGCATACGATATGATCACAATAGATCCACAAGATGTATACACTGTATGCTACATACTATACATACTATACATACTATACATACTATACATACTTTACATACTATACATACTATACATACTATACATACTATACATACTATACATACTATACATACTATACATACTATACATA
>Ga0126342_10020944_pt1 | contig 10949 bp, 8 predicted proteins | sample Cyp1metagenome_FD_92528 | JGI IMG/M metagenome (GOLD analysis project Ga0126342, IMG submission 92528) | Coral microbial communities from Lord Howe Island, Old Settlement Bay, Australia - Cyphastrea 1 metagenome | ecosystem: Host-associated > Invertebrates > Cnidaria > Coral ... | reverse complement strand
TTGAGGTCCAGCGGTGCACACTGAGCTGGGAAGGTCCCAGGTTGAGGTCCAGCGGTGCACACTGAGCTGGGAAGGTCCCAGGTTGAGGTCCAGCGGTGCACACTGAGCTGGGCAGGTCCCAGGCTGAGGTCCAGCGGTGCACACTGAGCTGGGCAGGTCCCAGGCTGAGGTCCAGCGGTGCACACTGAGCTGGGACGTTGGCGAAGAGCTTGGCGAAGAATTGGCCAGGCAGAAGTTGATGCAGACATGGTCGAGGAGAAACTGGAGGAGGAGGCGGAGGAGGAGGAGGAAGAGGAGGAGGAAGAGGAGGAGGAGGAGGCGGGAAGAGCTAAGATAAAATCTAACAACCCTCACCTGGCAGGTGGGGAATATACTCAAGATGAAATCAGAACTTACCACTTCACATCCCAAGTTCGAACTGATTGTTTGAAAGGAGCACGAGAACAGATTTCTAGCCCATGGCAGCTTCAAACAAATTTGATTGCACCATGCCTTCTGAGTACTGCCAGGCAGGGAGCCAGCAGCGAGCGGTGTGGCGGGTGATGTTGGCAAAGGAGGAGCCGCCGCTGGGGCGGGAGTTGTAACCCCACCAGAACCATCTGCCGGCACAGTGATAAATTCAGACACCCAGCGGTTCTCCAGTCCAGTGCTGACAAAGGGCTTCGCTTGCCTAAGACCAATCAAGTTGATTAAACAAAAAGGTGAGCACATCAAAACTGTCATTCGTTAAGCAAACTGATAGCAACCAACTTCCACATAGCCCATAGCTGGTCATATGTGCGCAATCATATTCCAAAACTGCGACAACCAACTGTGGCCCTTACTCCCGGCTCCAATAGAATTGGACATGCCATGGTGAGGTAGCAAGTGGTAGGAACTCATGCTGCGTTCCATTCGACACAACAACTCTGGCAACTCCCTGTTGGTCGTTGGCCGCGTAAATGTGCAGACTCTGGAGAACAGCAGCCTTTGCCTGAACCACCAAGCGCTGCTTCTCAACCAAAGCTGCCCCATTGACTCAGTTGCCATCATGGCCGGTGATGACTGGAAGGTTGAAGATGTAATCCAACATCTCATGAAAAGATGAACTCAACTGATCAGATGTGTGAATGAATGTTACTTTTTTTGAATCTAACACTGACGTAGTGATTGAATCACAGTGTTTGTAATCAGTTGCCAATGGTTCTGTCCAAGTGGCGTTCTTCAGCAGAAGGTGCCTCATTTGTTGAGACCCGCCGCAAATATTCTGATGCAAGTGCAGGAACCAGCTGCGAATCTGAGCGGAGAGGACAGGGAAGGGTTGGACAGTGGGGGTAAACGAAAGCAGTCATGGAGCCAGTGATCAGTGGGAGGTAAAATGCAACCAAAGAGCAATACCCCACACAAGGTTTTTGTTCCGGCCACTGGCCGCTCAGCAACCCAATCACTTCCTCACGTGCGAGTGAAGAGAAAGTAAGTATCGCCAAACACTACTTAATATTGCTCATGTGTTGAAAGCTTGAAACTCCACCGATTTCACATTTGTAACGACTTCAGAGCGATGCTAGGCTAAGATCAGCTTTGTCTTGGATGGAGAAGCGCGACAAAGAGATCTCATTGAAATGCGTGTAGTTGATGTTTTTGAGAACCAAATCCATCTGCTCTTCAGGCAAAGCTGACATAGTCGGAGCTGTGATCTTATCTGATGTAGTCGTCTTTGGTCTGTGTGGGGTTGGCGTATTGGGTACAGCCTTTGCCGCTGCCTTCGCTGACCCAGGTCCTGCTGGAAGCATCAGGGGATTGCTAAGACATCAGTAAATGCTTAGTTAACAGTCACTTCCAAACAGAAATCCCACAAAACGATTTGTTATTTGAAATAAACTTGCTCCTCTGCGGGGCATTGTACCAGGCGTAGGGCAAGGGACTGGGGCTGGTACGGCATACCCTGCTGCAGGGTGAGCAGGGACGAGGGACATAGGGGCTGGTGCCGGAACCATGGCAGGCACAGGAACCATAGCACTGGGAGTCGGGGGTGCTGGGGCTTTCCCGACACTAGGCAATGGCGGGGGAACAGAAGGGCAACCAGCACCCTTAGCAAAGGGAGGTGGTGGCGCTGCCATTGTCAGTGAACGCCACAAACCGCAATCGCAGGACTTACAGTTCTAGCTTCGAGCTCTAGAAATTGCAGTTGAGAGGTATATGCATAGATAGAAGAGTTATTCAATAGCAAAACAGTGTTTCAGCACAGATCCTGCAGGGCTTTCCAAACTACTGGTAGGTAGGTCAACAAGTCAAGTAGGCTCACACTGCTGCAACGGCTTTCCTCCAGTTGTACTAGCTCGATTGTATTTTCCAAGTCTCTGTTCTAGCTGTGGTTCTTTCTCAGCTTGTGAAACTTGACACAGCAAGGAATTTGGGCTGTGACCGGGCAGGTTTGAGATGACACTACACATGTTCTCACACATGTCTTTTAGACACACATGCGAGCGCACACAAGCCAAAGACCCCAACATTCCCAACATGTTGTGCGTTGCCCAATGCTTGACGCATGTGGGAATATTTGAGGCCAAGCAGCGGCTTATGAACTTCATACAGCGGCACCCTGGCTGTGTCAGCAAGGTGTTGGAATGACGCAAATCCCATTGAAGCAAAGAGCTCCTTCAAAAGAAACACTCTGTGTGCAGACGGGCTAGCGATCAGACCTGATGATCTCCTAAGAGTCGGAATCGCAGAAGAAATGCCACTCCATGTTACCCATCCACCGTTTGGTTCATCAGACAGGCACACAGCAAGGTTTTCCCAGCTACATTTGTTCATATGCTCCATTCCATACCATAACTTCACGTAAGTCTCCAGTCGTTTCATCTCGAGCGGGTTCAAGACGGCCAGTGGGTGCATGGAGACAACTCTATCCACCGAGTTAGTGAGACCACGAAGATGTTGTCGGCAAAGGGCTAGATGAAACAGGTCTTCATGAATGTCTGGTCTTTTCCCGACAAGTACTGCAGATGGCCTCAAACTAACAAAGGAAGACCCAAACCCTTTTCTGAACACCAATTTACTTTTGCTATGCACAAAGGTGTGTCAATGTGTTGCCAAACCCCCATCCCAACCACAGTTGCCAAGGTGCCCCAATCTAGAACTTCCATCCCTGCGCAAGTTGGTGTGCACACGCTGAAGCGCAGAATGAAAATCGATGGTGAAAGTAGCTGATGACGAACGCAGGCCAACCATGTAGCTCCTGGTCAGTGTGTTGAGCTTGCCATGTCGTCAACTAGGCATGTGTTCCAAAGAAATTTGTTATAAGTTGACTGAAACCCGTGGGAGAAGGAGCGATCAATGTAAGGATGTGGGGGGTAACATCTAACTATATAAATTGCGGCAGGTGCCCCTTTTCTGTCGAAATACATCGAAACAATTTAGCCTATAATTTACAAGTGTTGAACCACTCTGGGGGGGGTCCTGGGAGATTTTGGTTACTAGCTCAAAACTTGTTCCCAAACAAAAAATCTATCCTTTGGCGAGCTGTGAATTCAAAACCGACATCAGCAGGATCTACCAGCTCTCGCTGCCAGTCAAAAGATTCTCCATAGGCATCTTCAGCGACATGTTGTTTGAAGTTTCGCACATTCTCCAAAATAACCATGGTAGTTCTGGTCTCCTGGGCTTTCGCCCCTGCGGCCAAAGCAGTTTCCAGCAATGGCCCATTCACACCTAGTCCAAGGCCAGCTTGGCTCCAATCAACGCATGGGATACCTTGCGCTCTAACATCAGAAGTAGAGTCCACGTCACAAAAGCGGTTGTGGGCAAAGCACCAGCATTGCGGATGGAAAGCAAGTTGCTTGGAAAGAGACACCTTCTCTTCATAGGATTCAGCTCCCTTGATCAATGTTGAAGCTTCGTGTGGGTCCCCCCAAATTTCTAAAATGTTCTTGAACTGACAAGTCGAAGTTGGCAGGTTCACAGAAAGCGAGGCTCGCATGGCATCATCAATTTCCTCAGATTCCACAGCATATTTTGAAAAAAAAGTTCTCTAAATATGCATAGGGTTACAATCCCAAAAGGCTGTACGCATAACACGATGTAACTTATTCTTACTTCTCACCCCAAACACAATTGTACGCAATGCGCAATGCAGGTTACTTTTTGGTTGGATATGCAGGGATCCCAGCTAAAAGAAAAATATTTCTGGCTGTGGGTGAGGCCCTCTTTTTGTGTACCGGGGTCACAGGGGCTTGGGTGAGTGGGTTAAAGATAAACATGTCAAGTAAACTATTTTGGCTGAGGTGTTTTGGACAGGCCATGCATTCATGTTGAACATGGGCACCTGCCCGCCCAAGCACAGCACACCATACAATGCGACCAAATGCTTGTTTAAAGCAACAAATTCAAACAAATCTTGCACAGAAAGCGTCACATATAGTTCGAGGATTGAGATCAACTGCAATATTGAAACTGCCAGCTGCAGATTCTATCATCTGCACGGCGTGCTCCCAAGAACCAGCTCCGCCAGAGAAGTCAGTGTCTGACCCTCTGGTACTGCATAGCAAACTGGATCTCAATTGGCTAGGACCCACATTCTGCTCAAGTGTAGCCAAAGCTATGCTTGCCCACTGAAACCGCTGGGCAAGGACGTCATATCTATTCGACATGTTGGGAACCGTGGAATAAGTCGATAAGTGGTGCTTGTTTTTGGAACCAAACATTGAGGTGAATCATCTGAATCATGTGTGCAACAAGCATGTGACAGGTCAGCTCTTTAAAAAGGTTAAACGGCGTGGCATCAGCACATGCAAAACTCAGTACCTCTGGAAGCGTAATGCAGCAATGATAAGGTTGGCACTTGTTGCGGAAGTACTGCCCCCAACTGGTAGTCAGGAGATACCATGGATACAAAGAGCTCTTTTGTCATCGAGGTGTTTCCAGCATCGAAACATACCTGGTATTTGGCACCACTGCTGGGAAGAAAAAAGAATAAGCTTTCAGTTGAAGGTTGGGCTGGCTTGCGTCCCGAAAATGACCTTGTGCCAAAAATATTTGGTGCCAGGTCACTTGAATGTACTTCGAATCTGCCATCTCAGCAGCAACTCTGTGCCGATATGCTGCGCCAAAGTCCTTCTGCATTGTTTTCGCTCATGGCCCCAAACACACAAAATGTGGCTTTCAGGCCGAAATGCTGTAGTACTAATAAGACCAGAATTCACACAAGCACACTAGTCTTGAAACATTGACTGGTATAGCTGGAATGGTTTACAAACTCTCTCCTTGATGATCGCTTGTGCATTTTTCCTGTGGATGCCGTAGGCTTCAAGGGCGTCCTCAATCTTCCGGTAACCCGCCTGTGGCAAGCGCTGTCAAAAATAAAGTGGCATCAGAGAGGTCCTGGCCATAATTACCTGACTATTTTGCGGTTGTAACCAGGCAAATAATTTGGTTTGCAAACACTTGACAACTGTCGAAGATTCCAGACACACACACACAACCACACAGATACAGTGTCACACGCACATGCCCACATGCTGGCCCACACATGCACTCGTGCCTGCTTGAAATTCAACAACACGTGCTCTACCAACAAGGGGTCCAAGGGTTTGCCAGCATCTTCAGCACCCCGTGATACTATCCCTTCAGTGGTGGCATGGTTGGGAAGGACTTGTAGAAGGACTGGGCAAACTGCTTGCAGGATGGAATGGCCGCAAATGCTTGCAGCATCGCTCCCATTGTAAAGAAGCATCACCGCCAGTTCACCAACCAGAGGCGTGTTGCCCTGCAAAGGGTCAGGGTTCTGGCGTAATGTCAAATAGGGTATTCTCCGATTGTGGCAATTACTGTTGTGGTTGAAAAGGGTGGATGGTACTGTGACTTTCATGGCCAGTCTTTCTGTTCCTTCAAATTTTCTTTCAAGAAGGAATTGTTGACAAAGTCTCAATGCTGTTGTTGTTAGGCAAGCATTCCTTGACAAGCAAATATAGTTGGGAAGCTACCTGGTTGAGGGAGGCTCAGCTACAACCCTGTGAATCTTTTTGATCCATTTTGATCCCACCCCTTGGCACATATTTGCCTGGACGCACAAAGTCGGGTGTTCTGCAGGGTTGTGTTCGTGTTGCTGAAGGTCATCCCTCCACCATTGCAAGAAGGCACCCCACCAGGGAAGGTTGTGAACCTGTGGCTGCCGCCCGAGGAGAACTTGGCCGTGGCGAACAGGAACGTCCACCTAAGGCGCTGCACACAGGTGGAATTACTTAGTTGCTCGGGGAAAAAACTGAAACAAACAATGCCAAACATATTTTCTTCAACGTGTCCTCTTGAGACAACTGGGAAATCATTACTGAATATTGTACATGATCAGTAATTCCAAACACAGACTCTTCCACATGTCAACCCTTTTCCCACCTGCATCAGTTTGATGGATGGTAGCGCCGCTTGCTGCAGGCAGTGCAACAGATCACGGAGAACTTGGCCAGCCCTGAGTGTGAATATGAAAGGCTTTGTAAAGGGCAACATATAGGTATCCATCATCGCACAAACAGTATTCCGGGGCCCCAGAAAAATACGACAAGATGTTCAGGCCAAATTGTAGTGCCTAGGCTCTTCAATGCCTGTGCGTCAGACTTGCGGTTTGACAGCATCCAGCACACCAGCTGTGAGATCATCATTGAGGTTGAGGAAACAATTTCTGGCACAAATTGTCTCAAAACGTCATCAGGGATAAGGGTGTTGTCCAACACTTCTTTGCGGTTGCTCCGGGGTCTTTGCAAATAGATCTGTGGAACTGCGCTGTGGGGAAAAAGCCTTTGGTGTGTGCTCCTGATTGATTTCTCTGCCTTCTTGATAACCAGAGAGTACCGCCTCATGGGTGATGGTGTGGAAACAAATTCCAAGCAAACATGTTTTTGATGTGGAGAATGTTTGAAATAACCACCGTTTTTGGTCAACACCAACCCTGCCTATTGGTATCATGTGAAAAACATTCACCAAAGATCTTGGCCATAGTCCAAAGCACTATTCCAGTTTGATGCACGTGGTACGCCCTCACGGCTGGACACGCGCCATGGGCTGGGAATTCCAGCTTGGTTGTCATTGCTGCTTTGCAAGATTCAAACTTTGATGTTCTTTGAGGCAATGATTGTCTTCACTGGGGGCCATTTTTGTATTTATTGAAGGCCATTGTGTTTCATCCCCAGCAAGTGGCATGCGGAGCCAAGGGAAAACCAGAATTGCTGCGCAAGGGAGGTACCCTCCTCTCACCAAAATTCCCACAATTGTGTTGGTTTAGGGTACCCTCTCTTGGGTACCCGATTTTTCCTTTTGATCAAAGGCCTGTCGAGCTGATCCAATCCTAGCTCTGATCTCCCTACTCACATCAACATTCATGGAGTATTGAGCTCCTAGGTGTTTGTAAGAGGGTACAACCCTGAGAGTCAGGATGTGGCTGGCCGTGTCGACAACGATGACTGGTTGTCGCCCTGTATCAAACATCTGCAGTCTCAAGGCATCCGAACCCGGCCCTCTGAAACACAGGACAGCTTCCGTTTTCCCTTTGTCAAGGTTCAGTGTGAGTCCTCTTGCTCGGAACAGCTCGTGGACTGTTGCCGTGACCTGTTTGACAAGGGGCACGAGGGCGTCCGGTGTTGTTGTAGTGAGCGGGATGGCTACGTCATCCATCCATGCCACTGGAGGCACTGTGACTCCAAGTGCTGCACTTCCTTCCATGTAATGCTCGTTGTCCAAGAGAGCGTCATGTAATTCTTGAAGGAACCCAGACATCATGAGGTTGAAGGCAATGTCAGCTAAGGGGCTTCCTGGTCTGGAGCCACGTCGAGTGTGCGTGCACTGGTCAGAATGGGAATTGGTGGAGTCTCGAAGTTGAAACCATGTCTGATGATGTATATCATGTAGGAATCGTCGTAGACCTGGCGGGACATCTTCTTGATCCACTGAACTGAGTGCGGCCAGCTTCGTGGCCAAGGCCGGGATGTCAAAGTCATCCTGGCTGAATATCTGATCGAGATCTTGTCGCGTCAATCCATCTGCAGTCAAGAAGACAAGCTCCCGGAGGAGGTGATGAAAAGCCGATCTGAGGTCCAGGAAAAGCGTGCACGTCGATAGCTGCGCTGCTTTGCTAACACTGCCATGGAGCTTGAGAATCTGGATGCCGGTGAGGGTCTGCTGTGAAGGGAGACCTCCTAGCTGTCCCATTGTTCTTCTCGCCTGTAAAGTTGGGAGAAGCTTCTGACGCGTCCATGCGTGTGTGACCTTTGCAAAGGAATCTGCAAGTAAGATCCCCCTGTACGCTGAGGCATCGTCTCTGCTGCCTTTGTGTTTGAACAGGGCACAAAGATGACCGCCCTTATGTGGGAAGGGTTCGATGCCTGCTAAGAAGCTTTTGCAGATCAGTGCATGCAGCTGCGGAGCAATGGCGACTGAGCCTGCTCGACAGAGTGAAGAGGGTACTCCGTCTGGCCCTGGCGCCTTGTGCGGTCGTTGCTTTAAACAGTGGTCTTCGATTTCAACAAGCGTGGGCAGCTCTTCCAAGGCAATCGACTGCAATAACGGTCTGGCTTCAATTTCTTTGTTGTTGCGTTGAATGCACTGCTGTCGAAGTTGATGCATCTCTTTTGAAAGTCCCGCCTCCAGCTCCTGGAAGTGATTGAGCAGACTTGATCCAAGATCACGCTGGGCAGTGTGACGTTTGCCCTTGTTCTTGGGTAGGATAGCACGAAAGTGCTTCCAAATGCCAGTCAAGCCTTCGATGGAGTATGTGGTGGTTGCTTGTTCCGCAAGTTGCTGGTAGTAGGCCGAGTCCTCTGCTTGTATGGCCTGTCGTGCTTGCTGTCCAACCTGTTGATAGAGCCAGGTAGTTTGAGCAACTGCCTGGTCATGCAGCCTAGTCCATTGAGGCAAGTCATATTCAAAGGCTTGGCAGAATGTGGTGACTGCACTAGTGCTGGTTGAGGTTGTAGCTCTCCATGAGATGAAGCAAGCCTGCAATGTGGTGTGCCTCCTGGTTCTAGCCAGGTGTCTCAGCTGCTTGAAAGTGAGCTTCTTGCGCTCGACGAGCTCCCACGTTGTTTCAGTGATGTGGCTTTTGCGCTTCCAATGTTTGCGAGGCCTCGTGATTTGTTGTAAGGCCGCTGTGACATTCTGAGCTAAGTTCGTAGCTGCAACATGTGGATCAAGGCACCAAGGCGTTGGTGGAACAGAGGAATGCAATGTGTAGAGAACGTCCTCGTACTGCAGCTGTTGATTGAGGTGGTGGGAGTCCCACTTCTGCTTCAATGGTGCCTGTCTTTGCTTTGAGGCTTGGACTTCAAAAGTGCATCGGCAGAGGACGGCAAGGTGATCGGTGCGATGTACACTAAGGTCAATGTCTTCTGCAACCCAAGACTTCAGTACCTTATACTGGAGCTCTTGCGGGATGGCAACATAGTCAATTCTGGTGCCATGTTTGCCATCGGGTGAGCAGAAGGAATGATGGGCAGGTCCTGAATGTGATGCAGCAAAGGTTGCAGGGAGCTTCAGACTGTGCTTCAGCAGCCAATGATGAAAAACCTCGCCAGCTTGATTTTCCTGTGCCGAGGCAAGATCTCCAATGGATGTTGTAGGGCACTCTCCGACATGCGCGTTTGCATCGCCGCAGTAGAAAATTGGCCATCCAGAAGCTTTGCGATGTAGCTCCGTTGTGATAGTGCTCCAATGGGACAATGCTTCTTGTCGTGGTCGACCTGAATGAGGTGCCCTGCTTGTGACAACAACACATTTCCAGGAACCGATATTGACCTTGGCAATGAGTGTAGTAAAGCTGGAGTAGACAATGCAGATGTGCTCACGTCGGATGAAGGTATTGGTGGTGCTGAGAGGAATACAGGATGAAATCCAAAGTTGTATTCCATCTTGTCCATGAGGCGTCGCTGGATGTCCCAGGACGTGATACCATGGATTGTTGGTTCCAACAAGATGCTTGTGCCTCGTCTCTTGGATGCCAACGAAAATGCAACCTGCGTCATGGAATTGCTGCATGATGACAAATTGTCGTGAAATGCTTGTGCCCTGTTGTGGACAATCTTCGGTGCGAAGTGTCAAAACATTTGCTGTAGCGATCGTGATGTCAATCTGAATCCACTCCGGCGTAGGAGCATGATGGACAGCTGGGGAATGGAGCACAAGGTCTTCTGGTTGAACTTGGGGTACTTGTGTGAGATTGCACTCCAAGAAACCATTTCGGAGTTGAGGAACGTGCGGGCACTCAGCTTGCATTTGTTCCAGGTACCAAACCCATTGGACAGCAAGGAGCTGCGCAGGATCTTGTAGCCAAGCATGCCAAAGTTCACTATGTGGAACTTGGTCAGGGTGCTGCGAGGCGAACTTGGCGATCGTGTCGGCGAGCTCGTTCCATGGGTTGCCAGCATGTGCCTTGACGTGTCTCCAGTGCATTCTGGAGAGACCGTGCCTACCCTGAAGAATTTGGGCAAGACTGCGCATCAAGGTGCGATGGTGTGGAAATTGTTTTGTGCGGTAATAGCCGCCCGCCAAGTAGCCGGCATTCAACGCATCAAAATGAAAGTAAAAATGAATATCCGCAGCTCCAAAGTGCGTCCACCAGTGGTTGCTGAGTTGAAGTGCCCAGAGAAGAGCCCAGATGACTGCTCCGTTTTCACCTGCTCCTGCGTGTCCTTCTGGTGTGATCACTTTGCAGAGGGCTCCTCCGTATGCCAGACCCTGGCGATACTCAGTAAGTAAAACGATGCCTGCACCTACAGCTCCGTCTGGAATTTTCGATCCATCGGTGTAGAAATGGAGGGCAAGGGGAACCTCTTCTGGAGTCGAAATGAGTTCAGAGAGTGCGTCGTAAGTGACCTGTGGCCAATTTCATGTGCCAAAACTATGGCCCCACTGTCACTTTGTGAAGTGACCCACCAAAAATAGAATACTTTTCTGGGGATGAAATGTCCATATTTGATGGCCAGCGC
>Ga0126342_10020943_pt1 | contig 10949 bp, 10 predicted proteins | sample Cyp1metagenome_FD_92528 | JGI IMG/M metagenome (GOLD analysis project Ga0126342, IMG submission 92528) | Coral microbial communities from Lord Howe Island, Old Settlement Bay, Australia - Cyphastrea 1 metagenome | ecosystem: Host-associated > Invertebrates > Cnidaria > Coral ... | reverse complement strand
GGTTGCGAACGGTTGCGGACGGTTGCGGACGGTTGCGACCGTGAACGCAACGTCGAGCGAACACACCCTCAACCCCCAGACCCCCAGAGTGAAACGGGAACCCTTGCTACGCATTCGGGAAAAAGTGGCGGGCATGAGAAGTGGGAGTGTCGAGAACCTGCAAGCTCTTCATTATTGCACGTCCTGTCCTTGCACTTACACTTACACTTACACACACATGCCTCTACTTATAATTATAATTAGGGTGCAACCTGCCTGGTAGTTGCGAGCCATGGACACCCTCATCACTTCCTTCAAAAAACCACGCGTGTAGACTGGATAGGGTGAAGTGCGCTTGTGGTCGCTGTTTGTCAAGAAGAGGACTTGTACTCCACCAAGGAGCGGCATGTGCCTCAATATGGAACCTCAGTGGCTTTCGCCCGCGCACTTTCAAACATCCAGGGTGGGATCAACAAGGTGATGATTAGCTTTAAAATGCTTTAAGTGTAATTACATGTTTGGTGCATGATGAGCTTTAATTTAAGCGTGCATGTTTTCCGTCCAAACCCAGCTTACAATTGGAATACCAAGACTAAGGCTTCAACCAATGTTTCCGGCATATTTGGCACGGTCAACCACAATGACGTCCGAATGCTCAGACAATCGATGCTCTCCACATTTTACGTCTGACCATTTTAACCACTCTCTTTGATAGCGATCGGGGCTGGAAACTTGCGGATCTTGCAGGCACTGAGACGACGGCATGGCATTTTGCTCTTTCAAACGGCATGCGAGCGTGACAAAATGGCTGGCTTGGCTTTGCTTCAGTCATCTTCCTTTTCATTGTGCATTTGTGGGCTTTGGGTAACGTGATGGGACCTGTGTCCAGTGATCTTAACAGCCTGGAGTCTGAGAGTGAATCAAACAAGACAACCTCGCTTTTGATATGCAATTTCTCACTGCTTGAGCAATTAGTCAGTCCAGCCAATGCACACAAAGTAAGCAACTTTCATGTGGCTCCCATGATAAACTGTGTTCAAGGGTCACCAACCCCCCAACGCTGCGGCGAGCTACTATTGCTATCTTCCCACTACTTCTTTTTGGAACTGCGGCACAGCAAGTTGGCTCTCAGTCCTGCAAGCGCATTCACATCTTCTCCACAGGGAGCTCATCACCTTTGAAGATCCAGCTCATCGGCCTCTTCATCTCCTGTCATATCTTGATTGATGGCACTTGCTACTTCCTGGAAGATAAGCTCATGGTCCCAAGTGCTGTCCTGCTCAAAGACCTGGCGATCTGAGCACAAGCACTGCATCAACGGTGCCAAATCTACACCTTCCTCTGGGCTTGTGGGCAGCTGGGTGCCACGACTGTTCAATGCACCATCCAGCTCCCGCACGGTGCGCACAGGGGGTGCTAATGACGGAGCTGCAACGGGAGGAGCTGCAACCTGCCTTGTAATGTCTTCCTCAGCTTCTTCCTCCAAATCTGGGATTGTTGGAACGGCTTCATCATCTTCTTCAAAGTGACCCTTGTGGCCTCTCTGGGGTGGAGATGGGGGTTCTGCACTCATTCTTGGTCCACCTTGCGCCCCATCATCGAATCCCCAGCCACCAGTCACTGGGCCGCGGGGTCGTGGTCCTCGGCCTCCGCCATCTTCTTGAACAACTTCTGGCTCATCCTCCATACTCACTACGGCACTAAGGGGCACTTATGGAGAATCCCCTTGAACCCCAAATTTCTGGCGCAAGGAAAATAGAGAAATTTGCTTTAGTGTTTGTAGTAACTTTACATGGCCCCATCTGAAGTAGGACAAAAACACTGACATGATCCCCCATGGACGCCCCCTGCCCCAGCACAGTCTGCCACAAATTCTCATTCTCAACATGCCGTCAGCTATGTGCTCACACCAAAGCCTTTTTCTCAACAAGTCTAGTCCCAAGCACCTGATATGACACTTGCGCCACTTTGTGGCCAGCTGTCAAAATCCTCCGGACCATGCTTTCGCAGTGGTTCCTGCGGGATCCTAGATGCATTGCTAGATGTATTCGTTTTCTTGCGCTCTTCTTTCAAGACTCTTCAGCCCAGCGCGTAGGAACTCTTTTCGACGAGCAGCCCAAGCAGCACTTAAGTTTATTTTGCCAGCTCCTCCCTCATTCGGAATGTCTTGACTCAATGCGAAGCTGTCTGCTGATAGGTCTGTAGTGTGTGCAACTGATTGCAGGATTGTATTAGCATTGGCTTTGGCAACTGCTGGTGCTACAGCTACCACTACAGGCCTCACAGCTGCAAGCTCGTGTTCATCAACCTCAATCCCAAGTGGAACACGCTGACCAAGGTCTGCAAGGTCATCAGCATACAGCGCCGAGGCCTGATTAAACGGAAGCCTGCTTCCCACGCAAGCGGCCTGATAGAAATGCAAATTATGATCAAAGTCTACATGCCTTCCATTGGTGTTGGCGAGATCGCGATGAAAGCCAACAACGAATATCAGGTCACCAACTTCGAAATCTCCTGGTTGGGATTCTTCCCGACCTTTGCGTCCTGCAGCTGGGCTGGCTATCTCAGGCAGATCGACGGAACCATATGCTCCCAAACTGAGTTGCACCTGCCCACTCCAAATCAACTCTCCTTGACGCCATTGCTCTGTAAAACATGAGTATGTGGAAAACTGAAACGTAGGAAAAGGAGATGCATCGAAGTAGAAGTACCTGCCGACGGAAATGTCCGTCGGATCGGCAACTGACTCTTTATGCTGGACAGAAACCACCAGGAAACCTTCCGGGGTCGGCACCTTTGCTTCTACAGCAGCTTGCGGCTCTGGGGATGGTGCAATGGCAACTTGCATGCCTGGGTGGAAGTATGATGAAAATGGTGCCCAATGAGAGATGAGGTCCTCCCTAGTCAAATAGAGACTGTGCGATTCGAGTGGTGCTCCTGCCTCCTCTGCTTCTGCAGGATCCCATGGGTCAACGGCATGTGCATCTATGGCTTCTTCACCATCAAGATTCATCTGAGGCCCGATTGATCCGATTGTCTTGACTGCACTTTGCTTTTGCACTGCCTGCCCTGCCGGCCCTGCCTGTTCTTCGTGACTTTCTTCCAGTGCTTCACCGCCATCAGCAAGAACTTCTCCTGGAGCATCAATGCCATCCTCCTGGGCACCCTCGAAGTCGATACTCTCTTCCGCTCTGGGTGCTCCGCCAAACAAACCAGAAAATGCAGGTTTCCTGGAAGCCTCACTCTCTGATGGCAAAGCTTCTGCGGTGTGTGGCTTTGTGCCAAGCGCACCAGTGGTTTGACTGTCTGTTGGGGAGGATTGAATACCGAGCTGAGCACCAATCGCGCCGAAATCAAACAAGCCAGAAAATGGCGCAATGACGCTGCCAGAGTCTTGCTTAGCTTCTGTTGAAGCATGATGCGCCTCTGCTTTGGGTGCAGCTTGCACACCCAACTGGGCTCCGACTTTGTTCAAATCCAGCAAACTAGAAATGGCCCATGATTGGCCAGGCCATTCCTTACCCTCTTCTGGAGGTGCTGGACTCCTGGTTTTCGGTGATGTCGGGGCCCCAGGCTCATAACCAAGTTGAGCACCTACAGCGCTGAAATCAAAGCTTGAGAATTGCGACAATTTGTCCAACCAAGCCATGCAATCAGCTGCATGGGACACCAGTCCACAGGATGCTCAAGCGGTGCAGCATGCCCGGATTTCTCTGAGCCGAAGATCTGCAGTGCAGGACATGACGGTGAGAAATTGATGACAAAGACTAGACAGAGTCAGAGTGAAGAAGTATGCAAATACAATCAAAACATATCAAAAACATCCGGCATTGCCTGGCACAATATGGCACGTCATTTACTTCTTCTGGGACTCAGCGCAGGTTCGATACTTTATGACTCGTCGGTCTGAAATTTCAATCCGCACCGCATGGGCACATCAAGATCATCGGCTTCGCCGATTCAGAATACCCCTGCTGGGCGGCGGGATTGCAGGAAAGTTGTCGACTACAGGCTCCTCGAACAAGGCTCTGGGATTGGCACTTGACGACCCATGCTCAGATCGCTCAGATTGCTCAGTGCTCTATTCAATTTAATCAGCAACGAAGAACAATGAAGAGCAATCCATTCAAAGAAATATATATAGAGGGATTGTAGAATATATGTTTCTTTGATACCAGTAGGTCCGGTCCTGCTTGATTGCAAGCTTTGGGAGTGGAGGTGCTTCATGTCTCAATGCCCTGGCCATAGCATACCATTCCTGCGCGGAAGCCACGATACTGCCCTGCTTTGGCACACTATTGCGAAAGCATGAGATGTTGAGCATTGAACTCATACCAATACCAACATATCATTTGTGCACCTAGGATACCTAGGTCATCGCTATCCCCGTTTGAATGCAATGTGTGCTCAAGCTCTCATATCTCATGTCTACAGCAGGCCAAGAAGCAAGGCAGCTGTTTATTCCAATGGCTGTAGATGGCCATAGGCGTCTACAAAGTCTACATGCCTTCTCTTCGTTGCTTGATGTTTCTGGTGGCCTCAACTTCACAGACTTCACAGTCCCAGTGTCTGCATTTCTTTTATTTTCTTACCACAAGTGTTCCCACCTTGCTCAGGATGCTTCTGCCAAACCAAGGGCCATACCAGCTGGGAAAATCATGTTCGCTGATTTCATATCCTGGCCAGTGAGTTACTCTATGTTACTATAGCTCACTCTCGGACATAGGCGTTCAACTCAAGAATATCATGGTCACAATGCGTGAAACATTGCGCATACATATGCACACGCAAACGCACATCTGAATATACAAAGAATATTTGTATATCCGCAAGTGTAGTAGGCCATAATTTAAATCTTCCATATTACTAATCTGCATGTTGGATGGGCCTTTGCTCACTGCATGATTCTAATTGATTGTATCATGTGCCAGAGGGCAAACTCCCCGAAGCACGATGCATAGACACCCTATCCCTCTGCATGCCTCTCTGCTTCAGTGCAGCTCATGTTCACAGATTGATTGAAATGGGAAGAACGTGATCTATCTGTATACAAATATATACGAAGTCATATCGTAGCCTGAGAGCTCAAAGCCCAAAGCTTCAGTCGTCATAAATGGTTTCCCACGTGCTCCTGCAAGGCGAGAATCCGAGATGCAACCAGTTCATCACTTCAACCTTCGTTGACCCTCATTGTCAGAGCCACCCTGTTTGGTGTGTCAGTGGAGATGCATTTCTGCCAGTCTGCACTTCTACGTCTTCATACGTCTTCTACATTGTTTGGAGGAGGTTGCCAATTGAGTCCTCGAGGAATTGATGGTAAAACCTTCTGCCCCTTTCCTGGCCTTAGATTCACATGATTCACTAAGTCACTAAGACCAGGTACGTGGCATTATTCGACCATGTCTCGTGAATCCCTACAGCTGATCAGGCTGCGACCGAAGCATCGGACATCCAGTACCTCGCCCAAAGCAGCATAAGAAATCAGACGCGAGTCTTTCTACAGGAAGATTTTGAGGGTATTAAAGCTATATGTATATATACATATATATATATCAAACACATTCAAACACTATCAAACCCTATCAAACATTATTAATTTACACTATCAAGCTGATTCAGCAAAGGGAGAACGTCAAATCCAACGAAATGAAAGTAAGTTGACGGAATTTGAGACCACTGCTTCGCCCAATGTTGGCGGCATAAACATCCAAGAACTCGGACTGCCTGGGGCGACATCTGTGAACAGTGGTGCAGTGCTCCGCTTTGATCATTCGCATGCGTTTGCTACATATGCTACATTGGACCACCTGATTCAAAACGATGAAAAAAAATCCAGGACGCAGTGATGCGGACGTGAATTTTGACGACTCTACGGCGTCGGGTCTTGCTCTGCCATACTCTAGAGACTGGTGCTCTGCCAGCTTCGCGCTGAAACCTACCGAAGAAACGCATTGCATTTCACCATGCAACATATCAACAGGATGCAAAAAGAATCGTTGCCACATTGCAGCCATGTCAAAGAATTTGATTTGCAACAAAAGTCTACTGAACCATTGCAACCGTATGGCAATGGCAGCATCTGGTGGCACGCTGCCAACTTCATCAAAAGGAAGCTGGGCCTGGGATCATCACCGATCCGTTGTTTCAGGCTGTTTCATATTGCCGCCAAGATCCTCCCGGGCACGGCCCTGCAGCATTGCACCATTTCTATCCATTTCTATCAATTTCTATCCATTCTCACATGGCTTCCAAGCTTCGGCGAATGATGTCAATGCACTCGTCGATTTCAGCTTCAGTAATGCACAGTGGTGGGGCCAGGCGGATGATGGTACCGTGAGTTGGCTTGGCTAGCAACCCATGGCCAGCCATCTTCTCACACAGCTCCCATGCTCGGCCCTCATCGCCATAGCTGCCCTTGTCGTCCCCAATGACAATGGCATTCAGCAAGCCCCGGCCTCGGACAAGTGAGATGGGTGAGCCAGGCTTTTCTGAAAGCTCCTGCAAACCTGCCCGTAGCTGCTCACCCCTGGCCTTGGAGTTCTCAGTCAGATTCTCGTCACGAAGAACTTCCAAAGCAGCAGTGGCCACTTGACAAGCCAAAGGATTTCCACCGTACGTGCTGCCATGCTCTCCTGGGCGAATCGTTAGCATCACCTCATCAGAAGTCAGTACAGCTGACACGGGCAGAACTCCTCCTGAGAGAGCTTTTCCCAACACCAAAATGTCAGGTCGAACTCCATCATGGTCACAGGCCAAAAGGGTGCCAGTTCTGCCAAGCCCTGTCTGCACTTCATCAGCTATAAACAGAACTTTGTGCTTGTCACACAACTCACGAACACGTGTCAGGTAGCCATCCTTTGGGACCACTACCCCTGCTTCACCCTGGATAGGTTCTACCATGAATGCGCACACCTCTGCACCCTGTGGTCCTTCCAGCTCAGCTTGTAGTGCATCAGCGTCATCGTAAGGAACATTGCTAAAGCCAGGAACAAAAGGTCCAAAGCCAGTCGTTGAGCTCGGGTCTTCTGATGTGCTGATTGCAGCAATTGTTCTACCCCAGAAGTTGCCGCTGGCAAAAATGACACGAGCTTTTCCTTCAGGGATTTTCTTGACGTCATAGCCCCATCGACGTGCAAGTTTGATGGCGGTCTCGCCAGCTTCAACACCCGTGTTCATTGGTAGCAACCTGTCAAAGCCAAAGTATCCGGTCACAAACTTGCAGTACTCTCCCAAAGCATCATTGTGGAATGCGCGGGATGTCAATGTCAATTTCTGTGCTTGTTCGATGAGAGCAACCAGAATTTTGGAATGACAGTGCCCTTGATTCACAGCACTGTAAGCAGAGAGAAAGTCGTAGTACGATTTGCCATCGATGTCCCACACTTTGGTGCCTCTGCCTTTGCAAAGCACCACTGGCAGCGGATGATAATTGTGGGCTCCATGCTTCTCCTCTAGATCGATCATTGCCTGCTGAGTGCTGGTGAGCGTCATCACCTTGCGAGAGAACGAAGTGGGATTCTGAGCTGTGGTGTGCCGAGTCAAAAGCTTCACAATTCCACGGCGACAAAATTGCATGAAGAGCTGAAGAGCAATTCGCGCTCTCCTGCAGCTCTATCACGACTGGAGGATGAAGGCCTACACTTATCGCTGGCTTTGACGAGGCTCCTTTCGCGTCTTATGTGGAGCCGAAATTCCTGCAAAAGGAATTACGAAGGCTTACAAGGGCAACTCAACACGTATGGCGCACCTGACAGGTGCACTGCAAAGAATCCACATACATCCGCATCCCATCTTTTCTCATGCGATTTCGTTTTCAAAGTCACCTTCGCATTTCTCTGTCAAGGTGAAGTTCTCGCCCAGAAATCATATCTATGCAAGGGCTCTCACGTTTTTCCCTCAAAATGTCTTGAGTCTCTTTTGTCCGGCCTGTTTGTCTGTCTGGAGGGGCCTTAGCTCCACAGTTGCCAAGGTTATGCAGAATGATGCAGCAACTCCAAAGAGAAATTCTATATGATCGCTGAGATTAAATATGATTAAATCATAGACAAATGGAGGAGAAAAAACATCGCAGAGCTGAAATGCAAGTCCTCAAAGGTGGATGTCGTCTCAGCCATTGACAGCGCGTTGGCACTTGCGGCCGGCATTTTGCCAATGATTGTGCTAGTGGATGGGATGACCTCGTCGTCACATTCAAGATTCACCAAGTCCATTTGAGATCACAGCTCCTCAGCAAGGGTGGCCTGCCAGGCGGCCTGCCTGTCTCAGGCCACCCAATGCCCAAGCATCTCATATCATTAAGACATAGTTAATAAGACTAAGGAATATATGATATATTGAAAGACATTGAAATATCATGACATGATTAAAAAACTGATATGACATGTCAAATATGTCAATAGGCCCGGGTTCTTGCTGGTTCTTATCCTCTATCCTTGGTGACGCCTCCTTTGGAGCCTAAACCTTGCACGATCTAGAGAGTTCATGCACACCATGGTGAATCTTCACCAAGGCTGGTGCCCTAGACTCCGCTGAACAACCTCCAAGGATCAGGGTGCCAGCACAGCATTATGCATCGCATGAATTCACATGAAACATGACTCTTATCATCTCTTATCTCATGTTGCAGATTGTCAGAGACCGCAGAGACACTGATGAAATAATATATAACATATGACATGGATAAATGGTAATAATAATAATAGTTATCAAAAACATATACTGTAAATGCATATAAATGCGGTGAATTCGGTGGATGCTGTTTCCCTGCTCTTTGCATCTACCTGATACTGTATTGTCTGCTGGATCTTGCGCCTCACGTGCCTGTGTATGAGCAAATATTGCTTTGCCCCATTCCTACGGCAAAACAACATGAACGGAAAGAAGGCCGTCATAGGCCGTCTAGAAATCTCACTTTGAGAATCTTTGAGATTTGCAAGAGTCTTCGGTCTGCAAACTTCGCGGAGCCTTCAGAGCCTCATGTGCTTCTGCAACCTCCGAGGCTACTGAGGCTACTAGGTTTCAGAGAATGAAACAGAAATTCAACATTAACATCATACAAGGGCACGAGCACCAACTGTCCAAATGCGCATGCGATTGCATGCGAAATGGCTGACTCTGCACAGAAGGATGCTGTTGCAGTACAGCTCTGATATGCTGACCAGCCTTGTGAAAGGAAACAGCCAACATCGCAAAGTCGTTTTCGGTCGGTTCTGCGGCAGCAGTGTAAAGCAATTACTGTACTCAGCAAGAACTCTCTTCTCATCTCTTCTCCAATTCTCTAATTCTATCATATTCTGTCCTATGTCAAGAGCTGTCACATTTACACTCACAAAGGTTTGCCTGCTGGTACATCTCCTATTGAATCTGGTGTCCTGGCATATCATCGTTCCATGCATTCCCTTGGTGCAATGACAATGCTGGAGTAAAACGAATGAAACACAATGCCACAATGCATCATTCAGTCACTTGCGACACACATGACATCTCCTTGTCAGCACTTGGCCGCTCAACTGTGCCTGGTAAAGGGCTCGCGCGTATATATCGAAGGTGATTAGCAATCAACAGCTTTGGAGTGCTTTTCTGGTGGCAAATCTTAGCATTGTCAGCTTACTTACATGTGTCAATTTGATATGAATCAACCACAAAGAGGCCACATCCAGGAACGAGACAGCTGTTGAAGCATGCTTCAGAGCTGCATCTGGAGCCTAGGCATTTTCATGCTGTTGCCACAACATGCTCAACATGATGAAAAGATCTGAAAAGTACGAAACACTTCGAAACACGCCTCAGATTCCAGGTAGCATGAAGCCAAGTTCAAGTGGGCAGCCACCTGCAGTGGAAAACCAGGCATTATTTCGCTCATGGGATGTAATGCTGACGCAACTTCTTCCAAACTTGAGGGAATGCGCCAGTCCCAAGGTTTGATTCTTAGAAGGGCGCTAGAGTGCGAAGATCTGATGCTTCTACCTCGTTGGCCCAGCAGCATGACTCAACTCAGCATAGCCAGCACATTCTGATCATTCTGGACTTGCTGAGGCGAGTGCTTTGCTTTCAGAATTCTCAAAACGAATCTGCAAACGAGCGAAAAATCCACGTGGAGACGTCTTGCAAAAGAAGCCGAGCGTTTGCATGGAAGTTTACAGGACTTGAAGGTCTTGTCAGCCCGCCTCGCGGAATTTTAGCGCAAGCTGCCTCATAGCCCAAGCGCTGTGCTACATCAATCCAGTCAATCCACATCGCATCACGCACAAAAAAGTTAAAATGTTTACAGCTGAGAGACAAGGACACAAGACAAATCCGACATACAAGTTCTCCTACTGACATGGCCGGGCTGCAATTGATGAATGGCTTGTCCAAAGTCCTTCAATCGCCTGAAGATAGCATGGTACGAGGCAGGGTTTTCAGTTCCAACACGGCATGAGAGCAGCATCACATGCAACAAACCAAGCACCTGTAGCAAATTCCGAGGTTGCCGGCCTTTGGCGGGACAAAACGGAACAAAATGGAAAATCATGGTGAGCATTTGAGCTGGAGTGAGACACATCTACACCAAGACTCTTGAGATGTGTTAGCTCACCTGCGCAGGTAAAAATGACTTCAGCCTGGGCTTCAAACAACGTCAGCCTGTAGAAGGGCCAGAGCTCTCTGCTTCTCACGCTGAACATCGGTCCGCATCATGGTATCACCTCGGTTTTTGCGAACGAATACGTGGAAAATGGAGAATAGAACGCTTTGATGTTCACCATCTTTTAGCACTGTAACATTCACATATATATATATATATATATATATAGGTGTGTTATAAACACACACACACATATATATATATAATTATATAATATGCCAATTGTGAACAATTTCACCCTTGTCCTAGGTGTTGCCAATTGTAGTTCCGATACCTGCTTCGCTAGTCAACCGGGTCCCGTGATGGCGCGGCAGCGACGGCACGAGTCTTTTCCTTCAACGGGCGC
>Ga0126342_10020942_pt1 | contig 10949 bp, 6 predicted proteins | sample Cyp1metagenome_FD_92528 | JGI IMG/M metagenome (GOLD analysis project Ga0126342, IMG submission 92528) | Coral microbial communities from Lord Howe Island, Old Settlement Bay, Australia - Cyphastrea 1 metagenome | ecosystem: Host-associated > Invertebrates > Cnidaria > Coral ... | reverse complement strand
TGACTTTACTTAAAGACACTCATTGACTGCTGATATATATATATAGTCAAAAAAGGGTGACCTTTCCCCTGAGCCTAATCGAATCCGTAAATCAATCCTCAAAATTCTGAATAAAAATATGTGATTTCCATGCTCAAGTTTTTGATTGGTTTTCACGGGTTTTTCACTGTCTTTTCACGGTTTTTTTCACGGTCGTTTCACGCACTTTTCACGCTCTGGGTTTGGAGTGGGATTTGTTTGAAACTCTGGAGTCCGGTATATATCTATACTAGTACTCATTGGGTCTGATAATGCCCAGTAAACACATGTCGCTTCCAAAGACAAAGTTAAACTTTGTCGTTGTGAAAGCCCCAGTTAAACTTTGTCGAAGACTGAGTGGGATATAAGGCCTATGTAAGGCCTATGTAAGGGGATATCCCTCCAAAATATGGCCTTATATGGTACAGTACCTCCAATTTAGGATCCTGTCCATTGATATAAAATAAGGTTCAGTCATTTCAGCAGAATCGTACGTTTTTATATACGTTTACTTTTGTTGGTGGCATTGCCAACTAGTTACAATCCAACTCACCATGAACATGTGGACAGCTGGTTAGTTTAAAGGTTAGTTAGAACTATAGTTGTTAAAGTTACAATATATATATACACACTATTTATATCACTATCATGTTGTACCGAAGTATACTAACTAAAGTTTATTAAGATCAGCTAGTACCAAGTCCCTCAAGTACCCGGCCAAGATAGAACCGTAAATTGCCAGCACTACCGACTACCGAAACACTAAAATAATGTAGGACTATTTGTTGCTAAATTACTGAAGTCGTTACTGAATTTCTTGTTGATTCTCTTTTTGTAGGTTGCTTTATCAAAGTTTTAACTAAACATAACATTCCGGCTATATCAAAGTCTTATCTAGAATACCGTCAAAACAAATATGTTGTAATATGATGTAATTAATCCCCTAAACATCCCCTTAATAGTTGATTGTTAATCTCTATCATGATAATCCCACTATACATGAATAGCACAATCATATAATTACCCTCTGGTAAACTAACATAACTATGGAAAATCACCATTTTTAATGGGAAAATCAACTATAGTTTACTGACTTTAAATTTAGTTAGCCCCACTAAACCATAGTCTACGGAGTCTGCTGTGAGGTCACAGTGAGGTCACTCCAATTTACCCAGATACAATGGGTATCTATAAAAATAATACCGTTTACTGTATATACATATGTATATGTGTATGTATATAACTTGATCAATTAGTTATTGCGTTAAATATCCAAGTTGGATTAGAATGGTTCATCCGAGTGATAACTGAGTAGCACTATGACCGTTAATATAATGATAACCATGGATACAATACCATTGTAAATAGATAGTTGGAATATGTTGGATTATCATAATAAAGATGAACCATTAAGTATTAACTATATCTGGTTGGTGGTTTCAACCATCTTGAAAAATATGAAAGTCAATGGAAAGGATTATCCCATATATTATGGAAAATAAAACATGCTTGAAACCACCAACCAGATATGGATTAACTATTAACTATACATACTAAAAAACAATAAAAATTAACCATATTAACAATATATTAACCGTATTAACAATATATATATAAACTTTATTTATGGATTAACTATTAACCATATTCACTATAAACTACAATGTGGGGCCCCCCAGTTATAAATTGGTTTATAAACCCCAGGAACTATAGTTATAAGTACCATAAACCATAGTTATTGGAGTTATATTCACCAACTTAGCTATCGTTTGGGGGCCCCACTTTGTATTAACTATATATACTAATGGCTTAAAAACCATATTATTAACCATATGTAACTATAGTTATATAGTTAATATAGTTAATATAGTTATATATTAACCATATCCATATATTGACTATTAACATCTATTAACATCTATTAACATCTATTAACATCTATTAACATCTATTAACATCTATTAACATCTATTAACATCTATTAACATCTATTAACATCTATTAACATCTATATTAACTATATCAACATAGCTGGTAAATGGATGTTCATTCCCCTAAAAATGGTATTAATAGGTATTGATCCATACCCTACTATATATACTAATGGCTTCAAATACAACGAACTTCACCATGCCCAGCGGCACGGGCAGCACGATGCTCACCTCTTCTGGGCCCATGCCACATGAGCGAATGGCTTGGATCGCCTCCCAACGCATAACGCATCGCGTGGTTCAGAAAATGGGGAGATTACCCTCTGGTAAATTAACATAGACCCTGGCAGATAGGGGTTGGAAGATTAGTTTCCATTAAAACTAGGCTATTTTCAGGGTCTATGTTAATTTACCAGAGGGTAGGTGATTTAATAATTGATCCATTAATATATATATATATATATATATGATTGGTGATATCATTGATAATGGATTAATAATGTTAGATATACCATTCTTAGATTACTAATAATGGATTTAATAGAGATTAAACATTAGATATAGCATGATATAATTTAACTAATAGAGGTTAGTTAAGTGAATATATAACAAATGACTAGCAAAAATGTTGATATGAGATCAGACTGAGTAGTAACCATATATGCTACAGTAAGGTTTTTAGCACATGGCTATATATAATATATTGTAATATTCTATGGGTACAGTATTTTTTACCAATATATTACCATATGGTTATTCTATGGTATTATAAAATGGGTATATTCTATATTCTATAATATGGGTACAATGTGGGGCCCCCCAGTGATGTTTGTTGGTTTATAAACTCCATGAATACTATAGTTATAAGTATCATAAACCATAGTTATTGGAGCTATGTTCACCAACTTAGCTATCTAGGGGGGCCCACATTGTAGAGATGAAGAATCGGATATAAGATGATATAATTTAACTACTAGAGATTAAAACAGTGAGATATAACTTATGACTTATAAGCCACTGAAAATTGGTGGATGAAAAGTACTAACGAACCTATTTTACGGTGGATTTCATTGGATTTAACATGATGGAAAACCCAAAAAACATTGTGATTCAGTGATGCAATCGGTTAATAGGGATACCCTTCGGTAGTCAAACATGGCTGGCTCGTCCCCGATCCCCGAGCCATGAAGGTTTCGTTTCAGCGGGAACATCATCGAACGAAACGGGGAATTTGTTGCCACCTTTTACCAGAGGCTATGTATTTTCCCATGAATTGGGTGGGAAGAATCTATCCATTTTCATAGGGAATTTATGATATGTTACACTGGACATTACCCATATGCTCCATGTATGGAATATTTTTACCTACATAAAAACCCCAAAAATTACCAAAATGTAGGTAAATATTCCACACATGGAGCATATGGGATTTATATATATTTTAATACGTATCACAGGAAATAGAATGCCCAATATATTATATATAGACGTAATACCCTAAACCAACCATTATAATGTGTTTTGGATATATTTTGGAAATATGATACTCAATGGGTTGGTTTAGGGAAACACATACCAGAACACATGTTTTTTTTCTCCCAAACATTGGAGGTTCCTGTAAAAATCAGCCAGTTTTTCAACCACTGGGGATCGAACCATCAAAACAGTTTTTACCAACAACTGGACGGAATTGATTGCCAATAAACATGGGATATTTATGGTACATGTTGGTATGCATACCATTATTATGGGATATTATCTGGATATAATCGTGTATTATGGGATATATTTCATCAATACCATGACTGGTTGGTGGTATACCTAGCCCTCTGAAAAATATGACGAATCGCAAGTTGGGATGATGAAATTCCCAATAGATGGAAAATAAAAAATGTTCCAAACCACCAGCCAGCTTGTAAAATAGCCCATCAATTCGCTAGATGACACATGATGACACGCTTGTTTCCGTCAGTTCCCATCATTTGCCATCATTTTCTCATCATTGTCCATCATGTTCCACCATCTTTTTGTTGCTACATTGATACACATCTATTCCACCATGAGTTTCTCACCATGTTCCATGGTTCTTCGGAGAAAGGGTCCATCGATTGAACCCGCCAATCTGGGCAAATGATCATAATTCAATATCAGTTTACAGCCCAGTATAACCAGTAAACCCTATTTAGATACCTTATGAATATAAACCCTTAGCCATCACTATTTAGATTTAAACCCTTAATTCATTACCAGATAACTTAGTAATTCACTGAGCTGAAATGTTCGGCCAGCTATTGGCTTGATTCCAATGATTCCTCTTAAAATAAACCATCATTTCCAGGCTTCGGGAGAACAGGCTTCGGTCGGTATAATTTGCCCAGATATCCAGACCTGGTTATAATATAGCACTAACCACTATTAACCATCAATAACCACTATTAATCAATATACGGGGTGTATCATCACACCATTTCTATTAAATCTGCATATTTTTGTTGAAACATGGACCCCCGTCATCTCCAAAGAGGCACCTGATCATAGAACTGACATAGCACATCTGCCGGCACCTTCCTTGGCGCGGTATCCCCAATGTTCATTGTTTTAAGATGTTTTAACGGTTTTTAATCCAATTTAATCCATAGAAAATTGGAGGTTTATGGCATTACGGCATTGGAGAAATGTGCCAAAGTTGCTGGTTAAAAAAAGTGGAGCCTTAAAGCTATACCAATTCAAGCAGTGGGTGCGAAGTGGTGGGTGGATTCGGCGTTTTATCTATAAAGGAACCCGTACCACAAGACTTCATTGTATAGTAGAGATTCACTTGGAATTTTCAGGTTCATTGTCATCAGCGAGCCAACTTGCAACAGTAATAAACATGGTACCAGTATACGGCACTGATCTAAGATGATCTAAGACTACCCTTCTAAGCGGCATGATAAGACTTATTGATTCCATCCCCCCAATGGACACAAATCTACATTCAACCAGGGTCTCGAAAATGGGCGCTGCATATTGAGAAGAAGGCAGCCGCATCACTGTATTCACTATACACTGCCTGACAGTTACCAAGAGGGTACCATAGTTACCATAGTGGGACCGAAAAATTAGACATTGGATCTGGGCAAAATATAATAATTCACTGACCTGAACTGTTCGGCCAGCTATTGGGATGATTCCTCAAAAAATAAACCATCATTTCCAGGCTTTGGGAGAACAGTGAGGTCGTTTTAATTTGCCCAGATATATATATATATATATCCAGATATGGTTATAATATACCACTAATTAACCACTATTAACCATTACGAACCACTATAAATCTATATACGGGGTGTATCATCACACCATTTCTGTTAAATACCATTACTAACCACTATTAACCATTACTAACCACTATTCATCTCTCTCTCTATATATATATATTTGCCCAGTTTGGATTCACCCCAGCTTGTTTTTGGGGTGGTTGTTATTGACCCCCTACCTGGGGTGCACATGGCGCAGTAACAATAAAAATAGTAAGCTGCCTATATGTTACTATTATTATTATCATTATTATTATTGTTATTACTATTATAACAGTATAATCATTATTATTAGAATTATATAATTATACGTATATACATTGATATATATATATATATATATATATATATATTTACGCATCATATTATATATCTGGTCAGTGGATTCAACCCCTCTGAAAAATATGAAAGTCAGCTGGGATTATTATTCCCAATATATGGAAAAAATCATGTTCAAAACCACCAACCAGAGTGTGATTTAATGGTGTTTCATAAGATATAAATGGGACATGATAGAACATGTAACTATCCATAACTATCCAATGTATGGTATACAGTGGAGAAAACCTGGATATATATATAATATATATATATGGGTAAATTATAATATTTCACTAACCTGAATAGTTCGGCCATTTGGGGATGATTCCCCTATACATTCACCATGATTTCCAGGCTTTGGGAGAACAGTGAGGTCGTTTTAATTTGCCCAGATATATATATATATATCCAGATATGGTTATAATATACCACTAACCACTATTAACCATTACGAACCACTATTAATCTATATACGGGGTGTATCATCACACCATTTCTGTTAAATAACCATTACTAACCAATGTATGGTTCTTTACAGCACCCTAAAACGACCAACGGCTGAAGCCGCTCCTAGCGGTCCTAGCGGTCCTAGCGGTCCCAGAGTCTCACTGGGCTCGTTGCAGACGGCGATGCCGCTCACGGATGGATGCCCTGAAGCTAGGCCAGGGCAGAGGTGGTTGATACGGATTCAGAATGGTTACCCTCTGGTGAACTAACATAGCAATGGAAAATGGCCATTGAAATAGTGGATTTTCCCATGAAACATGGTGATTTTCCATTGCTATGTTAGTTCACCAGAGGGTAATCATTGTGAATGGTGGTTGATAGTGGGTAATCTATAGTGGCTAAATGGTTAAATAATCATGGTTAATGGTGGTTTATCATGGTTGATGATGATTAATAATGGTTAATCATGCTCAATCATGGCTAATAACGGTTAATTGTGGTTCATAATGGTTTGGGTAAATTACAATCTATTTCACTGGGGGAAACGTGACCCTATGATAAACTCACATAGCGAGTTGAACTGGAACATCACCATTAGATCAAAAACGGGAAAACAAAACATCGAACTAAATGGATCGTTTTCCAGTCAGCTATGTAAACGTTTACCAGAGGGTATCAATTGTGCTAAGCCATGGTCATCAATGGATCATAAAGGTATAACAATGTGATGATGAATGGATGGTAGTGGGGTTTACCAAGCAACTTATGGTACTCGAACCCGACGCCACGCAGGTTGAGATCGCTGAGGATGATCGAACGAAATGGAGATTATCCAGCGAAACATGGAGCTGATTACCGGAAGGTAATCACTAAAAATGGGATATACTATTGCAATGACTACATACCAATTGTCTTTTTTTGTGGTTAGAACATGTTAAATCTGTGTTCCTTTGTTGAATCATGTTCAATCTCATCAAATCACTATATTACTATATAAGCAGTTTCAGTCAGGTTGAAACTAACCTTTCATGGTTGCATATTATCCTATTGCTTTAGTACAGGATGGGGCCCCCAAGATAGCTAAGTTGAGATACAAGTGGCTGAATTCTATGGTTTTTGGTAGATATAGCTATAGAGAACGAACTAGTATTCATGGTGGTGTTTTTTTTAACAAACAAACATCACGGGGGGGGGGCCATCCTGTATGTTTTAGTCAAGTTATGAAAAGGTATAACTTCCCAGCAACATGGCTGACACGTTTTCAGAATCCCACGGGATGGGGCCCCCATGAATACTGTTGGTTTACCAGGCCGGGTAACTTATCTTCCATGAAATAAGTTGGTTTATAAACCCCATTAGCATCGATTAACTATGGTTATATCATGTTATATCTACCATAAACCATAGAATTCAGCCACTGAAAGAAGGCAAATGAAAGCTATCTTGGGGACCCATCCTGCAATGTTCTATGGGTATTAGGTTGGAGAATCATCGAACTAACACGTTTCCTTGTTTTCAAGCCAGCCAGGTTTCATTGCTTGAGGGCAACCAACTAGCTATTAAGTTTATGAACAACTGGTTCTCAAGTCTATTCGTTGGTTATCTACAATAAATCTAGCTGGATAAAGTTGATAACTCATTCACCAAAGAATTTTTCGTCATCACCAAAACTGAAAAAAATCTTTGCCCGGCAATGGATCCATGGCCACTGTCTGAGAAGGTACGGCAAACCCCTAGGGATCCATAGGGAACGGATGTGAAAAAACAATGTTTCACATGCTGGTTGCTCCGGACGAAAGTAAGGAAAATAACCATGTCAATTTAGGCCAACAAAACTGTGAAAACCCTCTGGTAAACATACAAAAAGCGGACTGGAAAATAGCCCATTTATAGTTGATTTACCCATTGAAAATGGTGATGTTCTATAGTTATGTAAACGTTTACCAGAGGGTATCTTTGGTTCTGAAGTTTCCGAAATGACACTCACCAACTTCTACTCACCGTTGTGAATCTTGGCCGCGCCTTTGTAGCGTGTGGCAATGACCTTCAGCGCCTACGCGGTTTTTACGCGGGGTGCTGTGAACGGGGTGCCCGGGGTGGTCAAAAGCCATGACGAATGGGAATAATTAGTGGAAGGATTAGAATAATCAATAGTTATGGTATGATCACATGGGATAATTAATGGGAATGATTAGTGGGATAATTAACTATCAAATGGGAATGACTAATGGGAATAATTAAACTATAACTATATCTGGTTGGTGGTTGACCTACCCCTCTGAATAATTATTTCGTCAGTTGTCAGTTGGGATGAATATTTCCAATATATGGAAACATAAAACATGTTCCAAACCACCAACCAGAAACTATAACTATATGTTGTATGACTATTAATCAAATGATAGTCAGTCATTGTGTTTGATCACTAAATTATATAATGATTAATGATGGAATATACCGTACATTTTCATGGTGACTAGGAATTCATCATAGATGAATATAGGGGAATATCATGAATATAAAGCATACACTGTTTACAATGCATATAATGAATATAATGAATAGTCAATAACAAATGACAAATATGTACTCTCAGGTAATCAAACGTGGCTCGCTGGGACATCCAGAGGGTATCTGTTCATTATGACTGTTCATCATATAGCAACCCCAGATAGAAAACATATTTCCAGAAAGGTACCCTCTGGTAAACTAACATAACTATGGAAAATCACCATTTTTAATGGGAAAATCCACTATAAATGGCCATTTTCAATAGCTTTCTGTTAGAAATTACCAGAAAGGTCTACAGTAAATGGTGTTGTCCCGGACTACTTTCCAGGTTTCTTTTTTTTCTGTTCTGTTCTATGGGGGGTTGCTAGAAATGAATATCTTAAGTGTCATGAAAATAGTCAATCCACAATGGATGACTTATGGGAATAAGTCATGTTGGTCGAGTATCTCACCCACCATGGTGACTCGAAATGTGTTTACCATTCTGTTCTGGCTATGAAACACCAAGGTCGAAAGTAACAGCAACAGCACGGCTAAAAAAACGGCTATGTTCTGCAGATGCTTGTGCTTGTCGTCCTCGGTCTCCAGGATATGTAGACCCTATCTAGGCTTGGATATAGAGGCTTGGATCCCGTATCCCGTCTATCTCATTACCTGGCCTGGTAAACTGTTACATAAGGATCTGGAAAGATCCACCATGCGAAAAAAGCTGGGAAAAGTCACGATTTTTCGACTGGGCCATGTTCAAGTTCGCAAACTGTAACAAATTACCAAAGGTTTTTTTTTGGTTGGTTCATAGGGATCCCAATTGATGCCTTTGTGGGTGCTAACAATCAGAGGCCAGGATGTACAACCATCAAATAATTATCACCAATCAACAAGGGCTTTTAATGGATTTACACGGATATCCCATCTGTCCCAGAACTGGATGATGAAATCATTTACAGGTTTCATCCCTGTTTCATGTCAGAGAAACAGAGTGTCCTTTTTTTTATCCATGAATACACCATTAATATCATACGAATCCCATTTGATATGTTTAAACCCTACCAATAATAATCATCATCTCCAAGTCTGCCTCGAGAGATTCGTCAAGTCGCCACTGTTCCCACCGCCAGTCTTTCATTTCCTGAGTGGCAAGACATTGATTCATGAAGGGAACTCACATATTAAGTCACATGTTGGGATAAGACATTTAGAATCACTTAGATATAATACCTACTTTGCATAAGCATATATATGTATATCCTTTTTACATGTATATATATATATATATTGTATATATATATATACATATATATTGGGTTTTGCCTGAAATGAGAGGGTACCCATTGAGTCAGACATGGTTCACCATCCCCCCGTGTTTCAACGGCCTCTTTTTTGTCGGTCATCCTCCAGTTTAATATTCCCTCGTCCAACTAAAAAACTACATTAATCTTGACCATTAAAACCAACAGTTCTTAGTTATTTCATCTATCTGGGTAAATTATAATATTTCACTAACCTGAATTAAGGCCATTTGGGGATGATTTCCCTTACTAACCATGATTTCCAGTGAGGTCGTAGTGAGGTCGTTATAATTTACCCAGATCTATGGTTGTCAATTTAGCTAACACCAAATTCATGAAATCCCATCACCAAATCCATGAAAAATCACCATTTTTGCTGGCACAACAGCCCCAATCTTTAAACGATAGCCACCTGGGGCACCGCCGTCGCCACGGCCAAGCATCTCTGCCACAAGGTGTCTCACCGCTCTCTCCCCCGGGCGCACCATGTAGGTCCAAGAGAACCTGTTGGGATATGGTTTCTGGATGTTTATGGTGGTCTGGTTGGTGGTTTTAACAATCTTGAAAAATATGAGTTCGTCAATGGGAAGGATGACATCCCATATATGAAATGGAAAAGAAAACATGTTCCAAACCACCAACCAGTGGTTATTAAGACGCGTAGTTTCATAAAGTGAGGTATGTCTAAACCCCAAGTGAGTAAACCATAAGGTGGATTAATATGGTTTCTGGATGTTTATGGTGTCTGGTCTTCCATATATAAATTCAACCCCTATGGAGTGATCACATTCCCCTCACCTTGGTGTGATCGGCGGGCCGCCGGTTATCCTTTCCTGAATGCTGACCCTTTTTGTCACGTGCCACTGAAACTTCCGCCTTCTGAAAATGAATACCCTCTGGTAAACTGTGACATAACTATGGAACAATCCACCATTTTTCATGGGAAAATCAACGAAGTTTCTATGGCCGGGTATTCGGTCTGACATCATTGGAGAACACAGGTCCATTGACTCCACATTTTGGGATTTTTGGTCTTGGCACTCCAGCCTCACTCCCAAATTCAGCTCGAATTGCATTTAAGACAACGGTCAACTTTGGAAAAACATGGGTTACTGTAAAATTACTGTAAGTCG
>Ga0126342_10020941_pt1 | contig 10950 bp, 9 predicted proteins | sample Cyp1metagenome_FD_92528 | JGI IMG/M metagenome (GOLD analysis project Ga0126342, IMG submission 92528) | Coral microbial communities from Lord Howe Island, Old Settlement Bay, Australia - Cyphastrea 1 metagenome | ecosystem: Host-associated > Invertebrates > Cnidaria > Coral ... | reverse complement strand
TTCTGTGAGTTGTGTGAGACAACTTGGGTGAAGTTGAGAGAGAAAGAAGCAACTCAGGAGGAGAAGGAGGAGAAGGCAAGGAATACAAACCTAAAAACAAAAGCCCCACACAGAGATGTGAGGGAAAAAACATAACTTGATGAGTTGTGTGATGATGTTTCAAAAAAAAGCTAGAAGAAGAATCATGTTACAGAGATACAATGACAAAATCACACAACAAAAACGTGCACAGACGACCAACCGTCCGACGTGCACAAACGACCCACTTTTGACGTGCACAGACGAACCCTGAACCGTATGTACGTACGTACGTACGTACGAACGTAGGTATGTATGTGTATGTATGTATGTATGTATGTATGTATGTATGCATGGATGTATGTATGTATGTATGTATGTTATTATGTTATGTATGCATGCATGGATGAATGGATGGATGCATGTATGGATGCATGTATGTATGTATGTATGTGTGTATGTGTGTGTTTAGGTGTGTACGTTTGTACGTTTGTACGCCTGTGCGTACGTACCAATGTGCGCATGTGCGTACGTATGTATGTACCTGTGTATCTATGTACCTATGTACCTATGCAACTATGTACGTATGTGTTTGTATAAATATGTATAGTAAGTATGCAGGTATGTAGGTATGTAGGTATGTAGGTATGTAGGTATGCAGGTAGGTATGTAGGTAGGTAGGTAGGTAGGTACGTGGGTACCTAGATACGTAGGTACCTAGGTGTCTATGTATCTTTGTATCTATCTATCTTTCTATGTATCTATGTATATACGCATCCATGTATCTATTTAACTATGTATCTGTGTATCTGTGTATGTATGTATCTATGCAAGTATGGATCTATGTACTCTGTATCTTTGTATCTATATGTCTATGCGTCTGTGTTTATAAGCACCTTTAGCGTTTGCAAACAGCAAGCGTGTCATTGACATCGTTGTCTGCATGTTTCTTTCACTGGTTGAACTCTCCTTCAAACAGCTTCCGTGGCCACAAGGGCGTATGTTTGGCCTATGTTGGCCTAAGGCTAACACCATTCGGGGAATGAAACACTTCAGCATCTTCGGTGCTCCGTTGATGGGGGTTTCCGAAGGGCATCATGGTTGGCAAGTCTGAAGGTGCTTCGAAAATGTGATTTGCTAGCATTGCTCTAGAAACCAGGTAGCTCTCATGCGACAGCAACAAATCAGGGATTGATGAGAGCAGTTGACTGGACTGTCTCGAGCAAGTTCTCCAATAGTTCGAATCATTTCATGCTGCATCGACTGCATCGAGGCTCTTTCATCTAGGGCTGAGGTCCAAGGATCTTATGTGCATGGCCGCATGGCCTTGCCTGTGTCAAGTTACTGTCATGCCCCTACTGCAACATCCATGCCATGTCAACAATTAAAGGAACGAGAATTGAATTAGAAGAAAAATCAGTGCTCATGAATTTGTCTCTATGACCACTGAAGATTCCACCCGAACAGGATTCAAGTGAACACATCTAAACACATCCAATTCTTCCATCCCACGCCTTGAAGAACTCCAGCTCCGTTGGGAACTTTGAGCACTCGCATCTTCCTCACACAGGCAGCAAATGTAGGAGATGCACCTAGGCCTCTGCAAACAGGTCTTTATTGTATGCGCATATGCATATACCTGTCCATGTATATAGAGGTATATACGTGCACTCACTCTGCCATCGCTTCCAAAGTTTCTGTCTGGGATCTTAGGCTGCAAAGTTGCGGTGAGCTCTTCAAAGAAAATGGTCTGTAGTGTAATTTGTCCTCGACCCATCGTGTCAGAAGTGTGGAATGGAAATTGCTCCCCGTAATTTGTTCACTACAATATACTGTAATCCAAATTCCAACAATATGTGTCACGACTGGGTCTTGTTGTGTGAGTTAGCGACTCCTTTGATTTCTGTTCTAAACCGGTGTTGTCTAGGATGCAAGTGGATGTGGTGTGCAAATGTGAATGACAGTTGAAACTAAAGTATGGCTCTGTGATCCGAAAACAAGTATATATTGAATATATATTGAATATATTGAGTGATCTTTGCTAGTTTTTGAGACTTCTTTGAGACTGCTTTGAGACTTTGAGTTTTCCAGGTTACCATGAAGTGTTCTCCGCTCGCGCCTGGCATGGCGCAGTCACAGCGCATCCACATATTCTGATCTCGACCAAGCACCGCGACACGATGCAAACAGATTGCCCCAGGTTGCACCCCGCACCGTTAAATCGGCCAAGTGTGCTTGCAAGTGTGAATTCGAGTTGTACAGTCTTTTACGGTCATCGCCTTCGCATGGCTTGGTAGCTGACACTTTATTTCCAAATTATTCCAAGTTGACATTAGCAAAAGCTGATTGAGCCGAGGCGATGCATAGCTCTCCTTGTGGCCGATCGCAACTCAACATACTCAACGCCAACAAGATTGCATTGTGAGCGGCTCCATGGGGTGATAGTGATAAATCCACTCGTTCTCCCCTACTGATTTAGCACAAATTGTCGACAACTCGACGTCTGCTCTACTGATCTGTGCTGATCTGTGCTGGTCGTCGCGGAAGTTCAAATCTGCGCAGGTTGCGCCTGCAGTTCCCTGATGTTTGGCGGCGTGCGCTGGCCATCCAAGTCTCCGTCCAACTGCGCCTCAAAAGCGCGTCGCAAATTTGTTTGACCAAAAACCCTCGTTAAGATATTTGTTAAGACGTGTTAAGAGCACTTCATTTTTTTTCTTTGTTTGCCGCTGCAGCTATTGCAACTACTGCAGCTGCTGCAGCTCCTTTGCACGTTGCTTTGCATGGTTTGCACGGTTTGCACCTTTTGCGAAACATATCTGGAACATTCTGGATACCTGTTTCACTGTTTCACCATGTTTCACCTATGCAGAGCGGGCGTGACCAGTGCCTGGCGACCAGACTCCCACTGAGAAATTCCAACCTGGCAGATTCACATCTGCGGGCTGCGGGCATAGCCGCACAGCTGGCTCCGTTTTCCTTTACTTTGTGTTCTTTCATGTTGCTATCTGTGACTAGCCAACTGCAAGACGGCTATTCCTAGGATCCAGCGCAACCAATAGCTACGACTTTTTTCACAATTCATCTGCACTCATTCTGTGAATCTTCTCGGAACATTCTGATATTGCTATTTTGTTGCAAGTAGACAGCACCACAGAGATCCACAGAGCCTCTATATAGAAGGGAACATACCGAGAAAAGTGGAAGAAATCAAGGGATAACTGCAGCAAACAATGAATGAAGGCAAAAAAAAGAACGGAAACCAAGGAATGAAGGAATGTCCGCGGCCCGCTGTAGCCCTTTCACTACGTCGATTCTTCTTCCAGGAGTATGTGAGCCGTGCTCTAGAGCAATTGAGAGGTAGAGCAAACAGGAACGCAGCAAAACACAGAGCAAGTGTACCATTGAAGATTGAAGCCAGCACCACAAGAGATCCAATTCTGGCAAATACAGCATGTCTCCCACCCTGAAGAGCCAGATGAGCGAAAACCAATATGATGATGAGGAAACAATAGTGGTGATGCTGATGCTGACGCTGGTCATCATGATGATGATGATGATGATGGTGATGGTGATGGTGATGATGATGATGATGATGATGGCGGTGATGATGACGGTGATGATGACGGTGATGATGATGATGATGATGATCGTGATGATGGTGATGATGGTGGTGATGATGATGAGGAGGAGGAGGAGGAGGATGAGGATGACGATGAGGATGAGGATGAGGATGAGGATGAGGATGATGATGATGATAATGATAAGTGGTGTGACGATGACGATGACGATGACGATGACGATGACGATGACGATGACGATGACGATGATGATGATGATGATGATGATGATGAGGATGATGAGGATGATGATGATGATGATGATGAGGATGAGGATGATGATGATGATGATGATGATGATGATCGTGATGATGGTGATGATGGTGGTGATGATGATGATGATGATGATGGTGATGGTGATGGTGATGGTGATGGTGATGGTGATGGTGATGATGATGATGATGATGATGATGATGGTGATGATGATGGTGATGATGATGATGATGATGATGATGATGATGATGATGATGATGATGATGAGGAGGATGAGGATGAGGATGATGATGACGATGACGATGACGATGACGATGATGATGGCGATGGCGATGGCGATGGGTATGCCGATGGTGATGGCGACGGTGATGGCGATGGGGATGGCGATGGGGATGGTGATGGCAATGGTGATGGTGGTGGTGGTGATGGTGATGGTGATGGTGATGCAAGAAAAAGAGTTGGAGGTGGAGGAGGAGGAGGAGGAGGATGCAAAAACAAGGGAGGTGGAGGTGGAGGAGGAGGATGGTGAGGATAAGGACTTCGGGCGGATAAAATGATGCAAGGTCTGATGTAGTGAAAGAGGTAGGGAGACAGGGGAGAAGGTTTGTTGCTGGCCGACAAGCCAACACCAACAAAGAAAGGCCTGCGCATGGCTCTTCTGCACCATCTGGTTCTTCGTTTCCTTAGCACTAGTGCAATTTGAAGCTTGCAGGAAACGTGAAACGTGGCCTATTGGAAATACGAGAGCCCCCTCTCAATGCAAAACTGGACAGCGTGTTAAGAACAAAGACTGCCTGGTAAGTTTCAATCATTTGCAGTGACACCTCGTATTCTCCCAGAATGCCTCTCAGCCCCGCACATGGGCCAAGTCAATGAGACGTCGCTTGATTCGCACCCTCTCCTGTCAAAGCCAAGTCTGTAAACCCCACACGTTCGCCGGAGTTTCTATTTGAAAGCAATACAACTTGTGCAATCGTTTCGGTTTGCTCTCGATTCACATAGGTACTGTAAATCATGGTAAATCCAATCCCACAATTTTGGAGAGCTTGGAAAGCTTGCCTCAAAGTTCTGCATCAGCTCGTGCTTCCTTGGAGAGACTTGACATGGCAGTACTAGAGCGGAAGGAGAAAAGAAAGAAAAGACTTCGCCATCCTTTTATTTGGAACGCTCAGTTGTATCAAGGCCACAAAAGCCGAAACTTCTCTTGAGAGTGTTGTTTTACTGTGGTGCCAAGTTGTCAAGGACACCAACACATGATCAACACATGATCAATGTGTAACATATATACTACTTATAATGTATATACATACATACATACATACATACGTACATACATACATACATACATACATACATTACATTACATTACATTACATTACAGTACAGTACAGTACAGTACAATACAATACAATACAATACAATATTTTACAACACATTACAATACATTACATTACATTGCATTGCATTGCATTGCATTGTATTGCATTACATTACATTACATTACATACATACATACACCCTGTGAATTGTCCCACGAGTGCAGGAACAGCACGAGAAAATGTACAGGCTAGACGTGGGTGAAAACCATCTTGCAGAAAATCATTTACGAAGTAAAGAGATGTTTTTAGAGATTTAAAGAGCACAGGTATGGAAAGGCTAGAATGTTCGAAGCTGCAGCTCAGAATGTTCGAAGCGCCGGCGAGGTCATGGGCCGATCAGCACACCAAAAACCAGGAGGGCTCGACGGGAGACATCGGAGACAGCTGAAAGGACAAAGTGCCCTGGGTCCAAAGGGATTCATAGCATGATCTTACTGCATTGAAAATGCTAGGCTGCTGGAGATTTCCCGCAGGGGCATGGTGACATCAACACAGAGCTGCATGTCTTGTAGTTTGAAACGAGCTGAACATGTTGGGTGGAGATTCTGAATATCTTACAGCTCATTGGGTCTGCACAGAGTGCAGGTGCTTTGAGCACGCTTCCACAAATGATTTTTATACTGGATTCTAGGATGCCTGCTTTGCGTTCAGGCCACTCATCAGTAAGCTAAATGCATCAAAAGACTGTATGGAAAGATCACAAGATCAGACTTTGTTGATGACTGTTTTGTTGACTGATGCTTTGTTGTTGACCAACTGATGCTGTGCCAGGCTGAGTATGCTGGGTGCCGCTCCATTTCACACTCTGCGTGGTATCCAGTTCTTCCTCTCCCAAGTCAGGAGGTGCCTCGGGCACTGCCAGCTTGGCCTGCGCATGTCAGGATGTCAGAAGCCCTAAGAAACGATCAAAAATGATGGAAAACGAGCGATTCTTCACCACTGCATCTGTTTAACAAACTCAGTGAAGCCACAGGGAAAGAGATGGAAAGCGTAAAGTGAAAGATTTGCATGCAGCTCCACACACAAACATATGAAAAGAGCGCCCTGATTTAGTTCAAAGTGACATGCCACGTCACTCCATACCCTCTAGCATACTTAATCCTGCCTTCAATTCTTGAATCTCGCTCCTGAGGTCCTTAATGATCTCCGTGTACTTTGACACGTGGTAGTTCACTTGTGCGACCTTAAAGCACGGCTCTTGACCATCTTGGAATTGCTGAACTGATGCTGAAAAAAAAAAAACGTCCAGAGCTTTCAAGGATCATGCATTGCGCACAGCCTTTGTCTTGATGTTCTTGGCTCTGTTGGCATATTTCCTGCAGTCGTGTCATGTCAATTCCTTGAAGTCCGAAGACGAAAGTTGCTGGCTTTCAATCCATTTCTTGCCAAGCAGCAAAGTATTGTGAGTGTCTTCGTAGTTGATATGGCACGGACTTACATTGGCAATCCTTGAGTCTCAAAGAATGCAATACATGTTGCAGCTTCAAAGCAAATCCACTCTATATACAACTGAAGTTAGTGTTCAGTACCTGCACTGGTATGTGGCTGCAGCACCCTACGTGCCTCCGTACGAAGCAAGCTCCAAAGCATGAAATGAAATGTTGAAATGAATGTCAAAAGTGTTGTCAAAAAATTTGTCAAAAAAATGCCAAGGGTCATCACTGTGCGGCAGTTTCCACCAAGCGAATCCTTTAACAACCTTGTCATCTTGGAGTCTCCTAAGAGCGAAAAACAGGGATCGTGGCTGTATCCCTGCCTCCCAGCAAAGAAGCGATTGAAGATTAGGTACCAAAGTATTTGAGGCTCAGCTCAACAAGTCTGTTTCAGCATTGGCAGACTAGAATTGTGACTTCATGCGAAGGCTCGGTAGGGTACAAAAGCGACTGCGGAGCTCAAAGCAGTGATGCAGTTGCCCAGGGCGAGCAGTGATCGATTGATGTTAGCTCCCTCAATCATTCGCATACCTCCAGCAGCTGAAAATGAAGGGCGCAAGAGAACAACATCTTCTGCCCTCACTCAGAAACACAGAACGAAGACGACCGTTGGTACCTTCATACACTTGAAGCAGGTTCAAACAATGTGAAGCTCCAACGTGCCTTTGTTGTTGGTCTGGGAGGCTCGCTCAGAGCCTGTGCTGTGTCACAAAGACTTAGAAAGACTATATATATATATTTATAAGACTATCAAACTTTATGCGATTAACATCATCAAATGTGGCAATGATGTCAGTCTTTGAACTTTCGTAGGGAATTCAGACTAGTTTTTTTTTTCGCTTGCGCCTGCCAAATCAATCATGGACAACTTGCCCAAATTCACATGGGCCACGATGTCTGCAGTCCGGTCTCGTTGATGCACCATGACCTGCGCAGTGTCAAATCAACAGAAATCTGCGAGGCTGTGGCGGCTGTGATGGCTGTGATCCCCAGAATGATTATCAATTCGCGCTGCAGCGGACGTTGCAACAGCATTGAAGATCATTTCCATGAGGGACAGCAACGGAACATTGATATGTGTACAGTAGTACAGCGGATTGTACACATGGATGCAAGCATCTTGAGCAAGAACTCAAATCACGAATTATGTAGTCACAGCATGTCACAGCACAGTTCGCAAAAGTCCAGCCTGAAGAACAGCATGGCTTCTGGAGCTTGTAACCTTTTACGCTGTGGGCAAAAAAAACACGAACAAATCAATATGTGCGAAAGGTCGTTGGGCCTGTGACTAGAAATCACCTCCTTGGGTTGAACTTGCTGTTTTCGATTAAGAGGGATGCTCAATGTTTGCTTAAAGATCTTAAAGTGGAAAAGAAGGCTTCTGTATCAAACTCTGGGCTTGACGAAATGCATGCATGCAAGTGCTGCAAGTGGGCACAAAAAATCCGCGAGGAGAAAGTTCTATCAAGTCTGCCAGCATTGTGGCAGGTGACGACAGTGATATCATCATGTCATATTCCTCATGTTCTGAAAGTAGAAAACTGTGGGAAACTTGGATGGCTACAAGGCTCAAAGGTCAGGTTTTCACTGGTGATCCAGATGTCTCCAAATACCTCAAACATTGTGTTAACAAGAAGCGTTGGCTCCTGTAGCCTCTGTGGTTCTATTCTTGTTGCCCTGATGCAGCAAAGCCATAATCTCCTGTGCAGAGTATGTCATAGCGCCGCAACAGAATTGCTCAGGAATGGTATACAAACGAGGCCACAATTGTATACATACAGTACACTTGCATATTCACCAGAGCAGTACTTTGAGCTATTCCAAGCACCAAGTGCTCCATGAACAGCGATGACAAGACTAAGTCGTACAAACAATTTAGTTTGTCAAGCGCTCAAATTCTGGCACATCGCAAAACCATTGTGCAAACCAGCTCCTCTGCACTCTCCAGCCCGCCTACTTCACTGATTCCTGCACTAGCGAAGTGCTTTCAACCGTCAAAGCACCATGAGTACAAGTTGAATCTGCTTAGATTTGCCTTCTTGGATAGCTGGACATTTGGCATGTCAACGTTCTCATGGAGTGGCGCAAAACATGTATTGACATGTATATCTCGAGTCTCAAATGTGTGCCACTTTGGCATGCTCAAATAAGTCAGCGTGCCCAGCTTTACCCATTTTCGCCGACTTCGCCAGCCTGCAACACACATACCTTTCACGGGATCTTCACGAATGTCCAAGAAATCGCTGTCGGGTCGCAGCAGATCTCTCACCTGTCAAATGATTCAAACTATCGAAGACTTCAGGCTCCGGGCAAAAGGTTCCTGCAAAGCAATACAGTGTTCATTCCAAACATTGCCATTGAGTGGCGTTTTCGTTGTACACTTCCAAGAATGAACATTTGATCCTCAGATTCACCACTTTGAGAGGTATTGCAGAAAAAAGGAATTCAAGTTGCTTGCAGAACAAACAAAGTTCGCTTCAAGATTGTCTTGCTGATACTGACACGTGTGGCGCAAAGATGCTCATTGCACTTGTTTTTTCATGAAATAGAACGTTGTAATGTCTTCCAGCCGGTGCTGGCCAAGCTTCTCAAAATGAAGACTGCTTTTTTGGTTGGCAACCTCGCTGAATAGGTCTCGTAAGGTCAGCAACATTATCCCGGGTTCGCCGGGGTATCCAAGCATTGTGTGCGTCTTGCCAGCACTTGTGGCTCCGTAGGCGAAGACTGTCGCATTGAAACCCTGAATGACCTAAGCAAACATCAAATCGTCATGCTACTTGCTGCTTTGCGATTCCAAGGCTGATTCAAAGCTCAGATCGCAACGCTCGGAATCAAGAAGCGAGTTGTTCGCTCATAGACCTTTAATTACGGAAAAAAAATGACGCAAGAGAGGGAATGCAAAAGACTTTTGATGACTTTTGCACTGTCACAACCTCTTGATGGAATCGATTCAGATATATTCAGATCATTACTGCTTCAATTCCTTTGTGCAATCTGTGTCACCGCCAGCCCACCCTGCACCTCTAAATTCTGAGCAGTTTCTTCCAAGGCTTGATCAAAGTGGTACCGACGTTCTTTTGATTTGTTCAGACCTCGGCATCTTTTACGTGTCGATTGCCATGACAAAGGCACTACTTTTTTTTATTTTATTTCCTTTTATTTCTTCTAGTCTTCTAGACAAAAGAGTGTGTCAAAACCGGGTCCACAGAGTTTGACACTGCCATGTCTGGGATTGGTGATTCTGTCAATACCTTCTCAGTCGAGACTGATTCGTGAGAGATTAGAGTGCTTTTGGGCATTAAGCCTATCGTATAAACCGTTGGAATGGTGAGGCCGCACTTTTGTGTTTTACAAAATTATACAAATCGACGCCTTTTGCAAGCAATCGAGTCTTTGATTCCCCGGGCAACGCACTCAAATCATTCCAACTACAAACGTTTGTGAAAGATGGAGATAGCGTTTGCACAAACCCACCACGTTTGCAGCGCAACTGTTTCCGTCGATTTGTTGACCTCTTACAATATATTTTGAATTGGACCACTGGAACCACGGACCACTTCCTTTACGTTCTGCAGGGCTCTCAGGTATCCCGGTGGACTAAGGTTTGTGCGAAGATAATCATCTGCTGCTGTAGTGTGCGGATCTTCGAGAATCACTGTGGTGCCGTTGCAAATGGTGATGATGGCATGGCCTATCAGAGTTCTGGCACGTGTTGCAGCAGCTCTGCTGAGCACAAGGTCTTGGCACAAACTGTTTTCTTACAGGCCTCCAGCTGAGCGTTCTTGTGGCAGCAGCGCACGGCTGCGCACGGCCACTAGAATGTTGTGGCCGCCAGGTTTAGCTGAAGAGCCCTCCTCCTGACAGCACGAAGAAAGTCAAGCGATCAAATCGAGTCGCTGTAGACACCAATGTGTTTTTGCAATTGCAGCACCTGCAATTTGCTCTTTCCCGCTGTGTGGCAACGAAAACGTTTTTTGAAGGTTGCAGACTGGTGCGTCTACGTAAACATGTACACACCATGCAGAGAAAGTAGTAAATGTGTCTGTATGTATGTAATATTTTATATACTTTATATATATATACTTTATATATATTTTTTATATACACTTTATATATACTTTATATACTTTATATATACTTTATATATACTTTATATATATACTTTATATATATATACTTTATATATACTTTATATATACTTTTTATATACTTTATATATACTTTAGATAAACTTTATATATACTATATATATATTATATATACTTTATATATATATATACTTTATATATA
>Ga0126342_10020940_pt1 | contig 10950 bp, 10 predicted proteins | sample Cyp1metagenome_FD_92528 | JGI IMG/M metagenome (GOLD analysis project Ga0126342, IMG submission 92528) | Coral microbial communities from Lord Howe Island, Old Settlement Bay, Australia - Cyphastrea 1 metagenome | ecosystem: Host-associated > Invertebrates > Cnidaria > Coral ... | reverse complement strand
TATATATAGTATTATATATATTATTATATATATATTATTATATATATATATATTATAATATATATTATTGTATATATTATTATATTATTATATATATTATTATATATATTATTAAATATATAATATTATATATATGCATACTATGAAAAATATTTTCATATATTTATTATTATTATTATATATTACCTATATATATGTATATTATTATATATGTTATTATATATGTTATTGTATATAAATATATTACTATAAATATTATTATTAGTAAATAATATATATATACATATTATGATACATCAACCAAAGAACATGTTTTTAAGCCTCGGTGAGTCAGTCCGACGGAGCACACCTTGAACTGACTGTAGTTGGGCAGAGACAAAGAGCCATGCCAGGGATCATCGACTTCATCTTCCTAGGTGTGAAGAGATGTTTCTATTGCTGATATCCAATTCTACTTCAAGGAAAATCCAAAAGGATAGAAACAATTCAACGCATCACTGTTTTAGTGGGATTTTACTTTTCTGTTTTTGGAGGTTACTATAGGTTACTATATAAATGTTAGTGATCTGATCAAGGGGATCCAATACCCAACCAGGGCCTCTGGCAAGGCATTCACTACAGTATAAGGAATTATCCATCAAATAATCGATGGGACAACCAACAAACATCAAGCAAATCTGGGCAAATCTGGGCAAATTGCATCATGACAGCGCCCAAGGCATCCCAAGGCTAGCCTAGTGACCAACCTACCTATTGGTCGGGGATATTTTCGTTGGCAGTATATCCCAGTGAAGGAGTTCTCAGCTGTTGGATTCCATTTTGAAGGCAAAAATCATCTTGGCTAATCAAGTTGGACATAAAGTGCAATTTCCGGGCATGAAGCCGTTTTCTGGGTAGCTGGCTGGCTTTGGATGGGATCCCAAGTATCCAGAAAACTGAGGTGTCCAACATTGACTTTGTGCAGCATGTAGTTTCCGGTACCTTTACCTCGGCGAAAGGAGCTGTGCTACAGCCATCCAACTGGAGTGATATCTCCAACCAGCCACAACCCACAGTTCGCCTCGCTCTTTTCAAACAACCTATCTATCGTTATCTATCATGATTCAATCTTAATAGGATTTAATAGCTACTGATAGTTGTGCTTTATTTGTTCATGGTACTTGATTCCCATTGTTGGTGCTTAATGCCCTATTCTCCGGTCAAATCCGCAACTTTTTCTCGTTTCAGGTCTGGCCAAATCCGTGTCTGTTTGCTTTGATCCACAAGTTCATAGGCAAAATACATGTTTTTAGTAGTTTCAAATGGATTCAAATGGTATTTTGGTGGTTTCCTGAAAATGTGGGGTGCCCATTTTTCATCATCCAAGTCAGACCATTTTCGGATTGAAAAACCCATGATTTTGGGCTACCCCCATGACTCTATCGTTCCAGGCGGCTGCAGGTGATGACAAACTCCTGTTCCGAGTGCTCAGACCTGACCAAATGGGCCACATGCATGATGGGAGAATGGGACACAGACGTATGTATATTATATTATATTATATTATATTATATGTGTATATATATAATGATTATATATATATATCATATCCATCTATATATGATAATATGATATGATATGTATATGTATACAATGTGATGCCCTTCAGTTATTCTAAATAATTTGTGTGAATTTGCAACATTATAACGTTGGTCAGCTATAGATATTACATTATTCAAGTCTCAAAAGTCATGTTAAACTTATATCTACAAATAAGCAAACATAAGATGAGATAGGAGATTTATTTGACCCGTATTCTCATAAAGTTAAACAAGTTACCAAAGGTAACCGGTTTTGGGCACATAAAACTATATTCGTCACTGGCCTGGCTGCGACTGCAGATTTGACTGCACAGAGAGGGACGCTACACGATTTCAAGTTTTGCTGCTTTCTCTTATCCCGCGATGTTCGGGATACATTTGTGTTTTCATGGTTTGGAGGACCCCAAAGAGGAAATGCGTATGTTTTTTTAAAGGGTCCAAAACAGTTTGGAAGTGCGTATATGCTTAAGATGTGTTTCCAGCTACATGCTTGTAATCCCTTAAAGATGATACTTTGGACTTTTAAAGTGTTTCCTCAAAAAACATGGACATGCGCATGTGTTTCTCCCATTGAAATGCATTTTCATAAGGCAACGCGTATGTGTTTCCATTTCCACCGCCCAAGATGCCAGGAAACACAGATGTGAAACATGAGTTAAATACGTTTTCTCTTGTGTTTCAATATTCTCTCCGCAGAAGTTTGTGCTCCGCAACCTTGCCGGAATCATTCTGTACCTGTGTGGACCACCGCCAAAGGCAGTACGGTCATGTTTTTACCATGGGCACTTGCTTCAAGCAAAACTTCCACGGAAAGACATGCAGCAAAGACCGTCCTTCCAAAACTCACATCTGAAATCTCACAAGAAAATACATAAACAAATTAATCCCCCCCCAAAAAATATAACTAAGTTATAAATCCTCTAGCAAAACTAAACAAGATTTCTGCTTAAGTTCGATAAGCCTTTTGAATCTAGGTTTAAAACCAACTTAACTCAGGGTACCACTTTGTAGCGACACAACAGGTGGAAAACAACACAATTACACCAGTAATCATATCTGGCCAATAGACTTGGCCAGTTTTGCCAATTCTATGTGGAAATGGGGGCTTGCAATCAAAACGGTTGGCAACCAGGGAAAATGGACATGAGAATCGAGAGCATCCAAATGTATCCAAATGCAACCCTCCGCAGGTATTCTTGGGAGACTTGAGGGTGTAGTTGGGAAGCATTTCACTTGATGTACTGTCCCACACAACAACTATCTGAGGACAAAAATATGTACCATTCATTGTGATCAGTGGCAAAAAAGGTGGACATCTTTGTATACAGGTATGGTTGCAGTCCAATGAAAAGTCATGATCCCAACCAATCTATATATTGGAGTTTCATGTCAGTTCTTCGGTAAAGCCTGGTCCTTGGTAAACCCAATGAATAGCCCACTCATTTCCGGTAAATCTTTGGGATTTGTTTTCTGAAATGAGGTTATTTTATCACATCAAGTAAAAAACAATTGGTCACAAGGTGGTGTGATAAACTATCATGACCAACTATCATGGCGGTGTGATAAACTATCAACATCTGGTTGTTGCTATCCGTGACTACCCCACCCATTCCCTGCCCAGCTGTGCCGTGCGCCTTTGACCAACTTCCAGACAGATTCGCGCGCCCATGGGATAGCAACACACGGGCATCCCCAAACAGATTTCCTGGGCCGCCGGAGTCAGTTGTTGTTCATATCTGCACAAGTTGCACGTGCGATCACGTGCGTCAGGGTGTCATGTTCATATCTCTTAACTGCCAGGTGATGGTCTCTAGACTTTAACAAAGGTGATCCTCCACCATTGCCTCCACTATCTCACTCCTCGTGTCCTCCTCTTCGTCCTTCTTCTTACGCTATAGCCTCATCTTCTGCCAGCTTGTCGTCACTGAGGGCTTCGACCTGGATTACCGAAGGTCATGGCGAGCCTTCGAAAGAATCGTGAGCTCCGGATGCAGCTGGGCATGGACCCGAACAGAGACCAGAAAGTAGAATGCCAGAAGAATTTGAGAATATATGTTAGATAGAATACCAGAGAGAATGCCAAATCTAATGCCAGAAGGAATGCCAGATAGAATGTCAGAACATATGCCAGAAAAAATGTAAGATAGGATGTCAGAATAGATGCTAGAAACAATGCCAGAATAGATGCCAAATACACGTCAGAACCTAAATATGTGTATAATACATCTATGCCGTATATGCTTCCAAATGATGTCAGAAACTATACCAGAATAATTTGTCAGGCTGGGGATCACTCGAAGTAGAGTAATTACAGTACAAATATAACATATCATATTAGATTTACAGTACCCTCTGGTAAACTAACATAGCTATTGAAAATGGCCATTTATAGTGGATTTTCCCATTAAAAATGGTGATTTTCCATAGCTAGGTTAAATTACCAGAGGGTAATCAAATTAGTCTACATCAATCATCATGAATGCAGAATCCATAAGAGGTATCGAAGCAGTGAGTTACGTATTGGAGGTTTGATCCAGACCTATTGAGAAGCTATTTGGTGGCCTGGTAAATCTGGTAGCCTCTGGTAAACGTTTACATAACGAACTGGAAAATCAGCATGATAATGGGTAAATCAACGAACTAAATGGCCATTTTCAATAGCTATGTTGGTACTTGTTAGTTTACCAGAGGGTAAAGTACAACTTGGCATTTTTGGATATGGATCAGGGGGCATGGATCGCATGGATCATATCCCTTAGCGATGTATGGATCATGGTGTTTCACTGGATTCAAAGCAGTTATATACATAGCAAAACATGCAATATATGATTATATATGTTATATGGCTATATTGGTTATATGTGTAGCCCTATCTGTGCATACCTAAGGCACAAACAACTTGGTTTCTTGATGAATTTCAGATGTCTTCGGCTGGGTTTCTTTTTCTCCCAGGGTCGCTGGCCACCATTATTTTTTGTCCAAACATATGGATATTCCCAGATCAAACATGATCAAAGCAAAAAAAATCGATAAATTTGGTTTACACCATGTTACACATGTTTACACCATGTCAGTATTGAAACCCGATGAGTTTTTGGTTACACCATGTATTTTCATGTATTTTCCCAACAGGAACTAGCACTTCTCAACAGGGTATCGAGTCGCCAATTGCATTGGATCTTGGCCCTCAGGATCCACAGCGACGGCCTGCGATCCCAGCTATCCAAATGGTATCCCAGGATGCAAGGGACAAGTGATGGCCCCGTTCAGGATTCATTGATTAATGATGATTAATGATGATTAATGATGCGTATCCACGAATCAATGTATATTCAATTAATATGATTGTATAATCTCATGCAAATTCATGTACATCAATGTACATTCATGTATATACATTAATGCAAATCAGTGCTGTGCAATCATTAATCCTGGATAGTAGGAACGGGATGGAACGGGTAGGAATATAGACTCTGCTCACTTTGACCCACATTCTATTGGAAGTGCGTATTTTCAGAACAGGTCGTTGGGTGAGACGGGTCCATGGCTTTTCCGAAGCACAGAGATGCTGCAGATACCTTGCGCAAGTACGAACACATTGACGCTGGGTGTAGGAATCATCAAATATCATAAAACCACACCATATTCACACAATTTCACACATATTCACAGCATTTTTTTGATCCCCCAAAAACAGAAAAGTTGCTTCTCTTTTCCTCCAGTCATATGATTTGCCTTATGAGTTCAAGGTCTTCAAAACGTTATACGTATCTATGTGGGGGGTGGTATCTACTATCGTAGCAAAAAATATGGAAACATGTCTTTCCCCCTTGCCAACATGATTTACCAGGCGGGTGTCACCTTGTTCCAACATGTAACTTTCAAATCTGGAGACAATACACAACCATCTAGCGACACAGCATTCAGTGTCATCCAAGATTTGTGCAACTGATTCCGGTGACCATTCCATGGGGGTTGTCAGAAAATGAGGTACTCCATGGTACTCCCCAATCCCAAAGGATTACCATTATTGCCAGCATTTGTTGGACACATTCATTTATTACTGCTCATCGAAATTTCAGGCGAACTGCACTTCTGTGCTCCCCACCCCTATCTCCACAGCCAGACCGACGACCACATCCCGCCCAACCGCCACCGGTGCCTGCAGCGAGATAAATTTTGGAAATATATCCGGCACAGACAACATGCTGTCACCGCGGCCTTGTTCCATACCCCGGCAATGACAATCCATCAGTCTTTTCCGTTGGTGGTTGATCGTCATGCAATTCAAATGGATCATGTATGATCATATAAAGATATTGATGATGAAATACAGGGGTTTAGGTGTTTTACAGACAAACATTAGACAAACCCATATGCACCGTATAAATCCATATGGACTATATCGTCATCTTACGCAGGATTTCAGCCATCATAAATCGCTATCACCAACCAGGCTCTTGTGTAGAAACTGTTAAAGGGCAAATCTCACCAATGCTGAAATCACTTCATGGAAGAAATATGTGAAACATGTTTTAAAGTGGATTAATTAATGGATAGTTCATTCATTCTATTCACATATCTATATATATAATATAAGTTTAATATATATATATATATATTCACAGGAACATTCGCTGAATTTGGGCTGGCACGGGTTCCCACATATCACCAAGTTTTTCCCCAAAATTCAGCGAATTCTCATGGCCTGAGCTGGTCATGGTGCTTCGCCGTTGACGTTCGGGTCGGTCGCCTGGTCGGATGCCGTTTCACGTGTTGCAATTTGGGATGTTAGTTCATGTTTCCTCCATAAGATCAACATTGGATTGGATATGATTGGATTATGTTCCATATATTCCATTATGTTCCATATATTCCATGTATTTGTGGCTTGTGATAAGGAACCATTTACAGTTTTGACCGCAACATTTAGGGGATATATACCAGAGTGTAACAACAACAACGACGACGACGACGACGACAACAACGACAACAGCCACAACCACAACCACAAACACAACCACAACACGAACACCAACACGGACACCACCACCACCACCACCACCAACAACAACAACAACAACAACCATCATCATCATCATAATCATGATGATTAGAATCATACATTTACAAATCAGTGGGTAATGTTCAACAACCACGGTGACTCGTGCAAAACATGGGCTGTTCCACGCTGGCAATAGGCTGATGAAACGATCATGCTGATCTGAGTGAGCCATGAAGATCAAAAAACAAAGAGTCACCCAGCAAACTGTCTGGAAACTTGTGTATGACTGTATGTGTATACATATATACACATATGTAACACATATATATATATAATTATATATATATATACATGTAACACACACACATATATATAATATACATTTGTTTTTGTGCATTTGTATATTACAATTAGATATGATTAGATATGTATGTATTTACAATTATTTACATATATTTAATGCCTTGATAATGCATATATCCCCATTCTCAGCTTTAATTATCTCCAATAAACCAGGCCACCCAATATACAGTAACCCACGTATGTTTGACATTTGATGATTCACTTTCATGCGCAAGGCTTCCACCATGTTGGGATGGCTATTTGAGCCCCTCCCCAGTTAGTTCTACGCCCCTTGGAGCTGAGTTTCAACGAAAAAGTCTACTTGAATTAAGCATCCTATAAATACAAGACGATTTTCAAAACCATTGGAGTTGTTTTTCCCCTAAAAAACATGAGACTTGATCCAAGCCTGGAACCTGTTTCGTAATCGTCAATTGTCAAGTAAACATAATAGTATACAACAATCATGGTAACGGTAATAATAATTCCAAAAAGAACATTGTTGCCATTTTTTTTATATGCATATGCAGCATATGCATACATACATACAAATTATATAATGTATGTTATATATATATATATTATGTATATGTACCAAGATACATCCCATGTCCACATGTGTCTACATTTCAATATCTCTATCCCATCCGACTCCAGTCGCACTTTGCACCTGCACCTCGAGAATTTCCTGGGTCCATCGTTGAAGCCACCGTGTTGTGCGTCTGCAAACGACTGGCAACGCGAAAATCGGGGCAGGCAGAAAGGTGCCCCAGGTGCCCCTGAGTTGCCAGGCGCGTCTGAAGAATCGTTTATGGATTTTAATTTGAAGAATTGTTGAAGGATTTTTGTAGACGTTTCATGAGTAAATCATAGTAAATCTAGAAAAATGGTAGGTAACTCCAAAGATTGCGTTGAGTTCGTGTGGCAAAAGTTCGACTGGTTGATGAGGATTTCCAACAAGTGGCCATGCCGGTCGGATGTACCCAAGAAATCATGGGAATTAAAACTGCAAATTATCATGGTGTTATAGTATGGTAATTGGTGAGTGAACCAGAATTGGCTATCGGGCCAGGAGGGGATATTTCACCTAGGCGAGGTAGAACGCGTAAAGAACAGCGGCCTTATCTTCAGCAACAACATGATGTGGCAAAATCTATTGATACCCAGCATACTCGAGGCTTGGGCGGCACCCATTATCCCCAAGGTAATCTATACCCGACTCGAAGCGCCGAAGTGATCCCCCTTTCAAAAGAGGCTACTAGTGGCCCTACTGGCCCTGTATATACACAAATGAACACATTTAAAGCCCTTATCTGGTTGGTGGTTTCAACCTGAATCATATATGGAAAAATAAAATTCATGTTCCAAACCACCAACCAGTTATGAATAGTCCGGACAAATGTTCCGGTCATCTTTGGGGGGTCTTGGTTTAGCAAAAAATGACTCATGCCACCCTGAAAATATCCAGAAAAAATCTCTCAAATAAGCGCCGGACCGTCTCTCAATTGCATAGAAAGGTGTGCACCCTTCCTTGCTTTACAAAGGTCCTACCTTCATTGAACAATATATTCATATGATTTTATATGTATATAATGTATATATATATGCACAAAACTACTGGATGCATGTATATATACATATATATATATATATATATATGCATGATTTTGTTTGTAAAGATTTCTCAACTGCCACTGAACGTGCCAAACAAATGCGACCCCCGCCTGGGCTGTGGAAACCAGTTCTGGATCGAAAAACTGGCAACGACACGATGGCAGGTGAATGAGCCCAATAAAGGTAAACCCAACCAATGTGTTTATCAATGGGTTTACCTTTATTATTTACCATTGATAAATATTGACAATCAATAAATAAATAATGTTTACCTATGTGTCTTATTGACTATCAATATTTATCAATGTAAACCCTATGGTAAACCCAATAATAAACCGACCATTTGAAGGATTTTAAGGGTCATTTGGGGATGGCTCAGTGGCTCATGCTTTAACCAAGCATTTATGGTAACATTGGGGTCTACATTTGGGTTTACCACCTGGACTCGACACTTGGAAGGTCACGGTTCCTAATCCTATCGTGACTATGATCATGATGTTATTGCTCTTGCCACCCAAAACTGGATATAACATGATGTAACAAGGGAATCTGGACACTCAGCTAACAAAACAACTTCAAAGACATTGACAAGAAGTGGATTGTGCTACCGAATGGACAAATCAACATTTCACATGTTGCTTTACAGCAGGGGCAAATGCTTATCATGCCACTTGGGATTTCCATACATTTGGGTGATTGGTGGGGTAAATGGACAAATGAACATACTATCATCATATATACTAAACACAAAAATATATTAAAACAAATGTAAATATGTTTATAATACATAATATAATATTAAAAAACAACATATAACATTATATCATGTCATAAATATAATATAATCTAACCAAACATAATATAATACATTACACTACAATAGACAATAAAACAATATATACTATAAAATATGAGACAATATACTACAATACAAAATAATACGTACAGTATAGTGTAGTATAATATAATGTAAAACAATATAATATAATATAATATAATACAATGTAATACAGTATAATATATGATGATGTAAAACAAAAATATACAATATAAAATAGAGCAATAGAACATAATATATCCCTATATTATATAATTTGTCATAATATGATGCATATATATATATATATATGTCATATATGTCATATATGTCATATATGTCACATGTCTATACATCAGTCTCAGATATGGCACTCATTCCCCCGGCGAAAATTTGGTGGATCCCCTGGCTCCGGGCGGCCACCTCCCATCGAACTTTTTGCCTTCCCCTGGGCGAGAGGGGCTGTTTGTGCGTGCGTTGCTTCCGTTTTCTTCCACATACCAAGTTGGTATCTCTATATATATATATATATAATTTTTCTATATATATATATAGAGATACATATATAGAGATGATGTCTTATAGACATAGGTATGACTCACATACATATGTGACACTGCAACAATAAAGATTAAACATGCCTACTAACGATTACTCATGATTCCACCTGAAACCTTTCGTTACTGTATCATCTCTTCCCTTGGAAAACCAGTCATCCAATTGAATCGAATCTTGATTCGGATTACCGCCCCATAGCCGTTCTGAAACCACAAAAAAACAAAGTCTAGAAAACCGATGAAAACGACCAATCACTATTTCAGTAGGAAATTACTCACTCACTTTTTTAGGGGTTGGTTACTATACGTACTGCAAAAAAAATCTTCCATCAACATCTGGCTGGTGCCTCAGGCAAAGCGTGGTTGAAATATGTTGAAATGTTCAAAACCGCCAACCGGTTTGGTATTGAACAATCCGTTGCTCCATACATAGTTGCAACATCTACCATAATTAATTCACCCAGTCATGCAAGTGCAGAAAGTATATGAGTCATGCAGGTTCAGTGGGGCGATGAGGAGATCGACAGCCACCATCGACCGTTCAATCCGGTGGTTCACCCTACGAATCTCGACTGGTAACTGGGAGCCACCATAGGGGACTTATCAACCATGAACCTTCCCGTTGGTTGCCTCAATCTCCATGCAGGACTGCTTGACGGTTTCAGACCATTCAATCCCTGAAAAATTGATCTTTCACCACAGAAATGGACACATTACTTGGTGAGTGTTGGTGGTCGGGTGGTTCACTAATACTGAATTAGAACCAGAATAACTATAGTTCACCACTGATTAGAATAATCATGAAAAGTGTGCTAAATGGGGCGCTATTCACCACTATTCACCGCAATGAAACCTATATAATGTTAAGTCAGGATTAATCAACAGCCCGTTATTAATCAACCTCCTCCTCCCAAAAAAAAATGCAATTTAAAAACAGGTGGTCCCCACAGATTAATAAACCGGTGGGCCTACCCCCGATTAATCAACCACCACTTCGGAAATCCATTTTTTTATCCAACATTTTTTATTTCCAAT
>Ga0126342_10020939_pt1 | contig 10951 bp, 12 predicted proteins | sample Cyp1metagenome_FD_92528 | JGI IMG/M metagenome (GOLD analysis project Ga0126342, IMG submission 92528) | Coral microbial communities from Lord Howe Island, Old Settlement Bay, Australia - Cyphastrea 1 metagenome | ecosystem: Host-associated > Invertebrates > Cnidaria > Coral ... | reverse complement strand
GATAATCTGATGGATGAGAGCATTGAAAGCAATATGGACCGATTTATATATATATATATAACATATATATATATATATATATAACATATATATATATAACATATATATATATATAACACATATATATATATAACATATATATATATATGTATAACATATATATAACATATATATAACATATGTATATATAACATATATATATATATATAACATATATATATATATAACATATATATATAACATATATAACATATATAACATATATACATACCATACCATACCATACCATACCATACCATACCATACCATACCATACCTACCATACCATACCATACCATATCATACCATACCATACCATACCATACCATACATACAGAGAAACACTGTAGATGGTGTTTTCCTCTGTTGTTTGAGATCTTGTTGGATTGGATGCCTTGGCCAGTATCCCTCAGGTGACTGCCAGTGAGTTAAGTTTGTGCAGGAACATGGTGCTTTGGAGATTCTGGAAGTCAGTGATGGTCTTGTCAAGGACTGGGAGAAGTGGACAAAACCCAAGTGGACCAGGGGAGTGTCCACAGACTGTTTGACATCAAGGAACCTGTTTGATTCCGAAACTGAGACCTACAACAATGTGTGTAGCTTAGAATGGTGCCACAATTGGTCAAAGCCTCAGAGTCAAGGGTAGAGTTGTTTATCTATTTGGTAGCACTTGTTTATCCAGTTAACCTCTTGAGCTCCTGCACAGCACAGCCACCGCAGGAGTGGTGCCTAAAGAAGCCCACGCGTCATGTGTACAAAGGAGACAAGCTACTTGGCACGCTGGATGGTTCACCATGGTTCACCATGGTTCACCATGGTTCACCATGGTTCACCATGGTTCACCATGGTTCACCGACTCGTCACCAGAATCAGATCCTGATTGGATAGGTTATCCATGGTTATCCATCTCAGGCAAGACTTGAGCTAGTGCAGTGGATCAAGGTTTCAATGGCCTGTCTATGTCGGACTCTCTGGGTCGCGTCATGTTGCACAAGGACCATAGATTTGTACAGTTGTACAGAATTGGATTAGAAGACGATATGTTGTTTGACTCTTTCATCAAAAGATCAATTCAGGCCATAGATCCAACTTGGCCAAAAGAAGGTGGAAGAATAGTGACCTTGTGACAATCTGCATCTGCAACAGAAACGTTTTAAGGAAGAACTTCCTTTGTGCATCTGAGGATCGTGGCGGTGAATCAGATGAAAGGAAGTAGCAGGACAGATTAAAAGACCAGACTGAGATGGTGGTTTTGGGGATCACCAGAGAACAATCTCTGGTGGTGTAAATTTGGAGGATATGGAACAACAATTCTGTGGAACGGTCCATTTTCCCATTCCGTTGATTTCCTGGTATCACTGTTTTACACATGTGGCAAACACAGGATCCTATTTTTTTTTGGCACAAGCTGCCCGATGTGAGGTGAGGGGATACTGGAAGTTGTCAATAATCTCCTGTTTGAGTTGATATCATTATCACAAAGATTGGAGTTGCTAACACTGGCATTGATTCATTCAGCATGTTCATGAAATCCGTAATTCTCAAGACGTTCAACCTCCAAAAAATGTCTACTACCCTTTATGGAATGATTCCTGCCCGCTGGTTTTCGCAGGAGACTGGTGGAGCTGTTACGACTGTGGGAGGTCTCAGTTTACGACACGTCCCTATCAGTGCAAAACTGCAATTCCAAGAGATCTCTTGGGTTCGATCTCTGTTCGAACCCGGGAAGTGACATCGGCCACGCCATCACCAGATTGCTCCAAGTGGCTTAACACAGTTAACACACCGAGGGTCACCGAGCAACAAGTTTCTTCCATTTTCTTCCCGAAATCTGGCTGCGGCAGATGAATTCGTGTGGTTCTCTGAGGCCTGGACCTTTGGTCCTGTCGCTGGTGAGGGCTCCAACTGGCCTTGGCCTCACAGGTTGCAGTTTTGCACAGTTGGGCAACAAACTCAACAAGCCGATGTACATGTCAGTGCGAGCTACTCGGACCGAGGTGCAACACGTCCCAGAGGTGCGCCAAATGCGATCTTTCTGCAGCTTATGTTGCACCTTTTTGAGGAACATTGGTACGTGCTGTCTTTCCAGAATGAAGATGGCCATGAAGGAACCTACTCTGTGATCTAGCCGATCCAGCCAGGAGATCTCAGAAAATATTCAATTCAGAATATTACAACACAACATAACATAACAATACTCAACATAACTACACAACCCCAACAAAGTTCAGAGCAGTGCCAAATATCCATCGGACAGGGCCTCGGAACGTCGGTCGCGGTCGCCCGGAGCTGGGCAAAGGCTGGATCCATTTGGGCTGACTTTGGATCGGCGCACGTTGGAAGTTGGTAGGGTTGGGCACCGTGCAAGGCTTCAAGGGCAAAGGCCGAGGTCGTGAGGCCGTGGCGAAGCTGTCCAGAACGGGCGGATTCAGCACAGCTGATGAAACATCCAACTTATTGATTTGTTCCAGGAAAATAATTGCAATTTGAAGGGGTTAAGCGGGTTAAGACACGTCATACTGTTGATTTGATATTTGCAATTTGCACAATTTCAGGAATATTCCAAGGATTCCAAGGTTTGGAATTCCTGATTTGACTGCAACCGTCTTGGAGGCTCCGATTCGGATTCCGGGTGCTGCAGTACCCGTCTCAGCTCACTTGATGGATGTCATGAACAGTTGTGGCAATGAAGCACCTTGAGAGATTGGAGATATCGACTCCTGGAAACATCCAACTGAATAGGGATCTTTGGGGTTTGAGCCACCGGGTTTGAAGCAAGATCAAAATCCCCACAACCATCCACCTCGCAATGGGGAAGCGAGTTGATCTATGAAGTCACTGTGAAATGATCAGCTTACAGACCATGTGCATGATTTGTTCTTGATTTCAACCTATGGATTTCATCCTTCTGACGGAAACATAAACAGACGTCCAGGCTATCTCCATTGCTGCTTGGGCCCAGGCAAAGAGTTCCTTTCGTCGCAAGAGGCCAGCATGTTTCGGATGTGGATGATCAGTTGGATGAAGTGTGGCAGGTGCCATTTTGTTCCTGAACTGATAGAACTGCTAGTAAGCTGCTAGTAAGCTGCTATGTGCTTCACTATCACCTAAAATATCCCAATATATTTGATATGGACCCATATGCCAAGCACAGATCCAATGCCAGGTCACCAGACCATCGCCGGCACGGCCGCAGTCGCAGCCGCGGTTCTAGACGATCCCGCCGTTCAGGGCGACGGCAGGCGATCTGAAACAATCTGAAAAAGGGAAAATTCCCATTGCCATCGGTTGCCATCTGTCAGAATCTGTCAGAAGTTTGATTCTCGGTATATCCTGTTCTGTTGGAGTAGTCACCTCTTGCCCTTACGTTCGATCTGTCTTCTTCGCTCTACCCCGGAACCTAAAGTGTTTCACTCATGGTTTTGCAGAAAGTGACAGCGAGACTGTTACAGTCCGACAATGTGAGTGCAGAAAATGAACGAAAATGACTCTTCAACCCAAAGTCTATGTTCAAAACATTCCTTTGGTGAAAAGCAGGCAGATACGATTGTAGTGAAAGCAAAGGTGACAAGCAAACCCCGGTGCCTGAACCCTTTTAGGGTGGTAGATGCAATCTGGGTCAACCTTGGTTAGATACTTTAGTACTTCAATCTTTTGCTACCAATGGTAATTAAAATGTACCAAACATGCTTAAAAATTAGATTTTTGACAGGTATCCAAGATTCACCATGCAGTTGCACGAACGACCACCTGGCCAGGCAAGCAAGAGGCGTCGCAACTCCAGGTACCTGGGTCGCCGATCACTATCTCTTGGAAGTGGATTGCATCGGATGACCTGACAGGTTTCAAGTTTGGGGTATTTGACCATAAGTTTGGGCAGAGGAAACAGCACGGATCAAGTGGAACTGGGAGCTGACCACTGGGAAGGTGCAACTCGTCGGTCAAATTTGTCCGAATCCAGGAGAAACGCCAGCCGTTCCCGCGACAGCCACAAGGACTTGGACGGCCTATTTTTTGAAACATGAAGAATGAAGTGTTCCAAAAGAATCCCCAAAACAAAAGTTGTGTCCGGGTTCCACACATGGCAAACAGATATTTGTATGGTGGATTCTGGTGGTCGGCAAATATGTGGATAGCCTTGAGCACTTTCTAGCCCCACAACCAGATCCGTCACTAGGAAGTGCAGTTAACGCTCGAGAAGATCTCGCGCCGCGCAATTTGTGGAGTTTGTGCAGAGCTCAGGGTGATGAGCTTGCAGGGTGAAGCTGCAACCTTCGACGGAGTCCACTGTCAAGATCTTGAACCACTCACCAGCCCAATACATCCCAGCACTATAGCCTGGCAGATCAATGCTAGACATTTCGCAGTCCCAAATTGAAGCCGAAATTGATAACTGCTTCAACTGCTCGAACCGCGGATCCTAATGGACTGGACAAGATTCGTCAAGTTGGATAAACTGGGGTGCCCCTGATTTCTGCTGAGATCAGAACTTGTTAGGCTTGAATAGCACTTTGGGTCAGTTCCAGAGCTACCAATTTGCAAAGTTCATCTTTGAGCAACCAGTACTACCAGTACCAAGATCGCTCAGAGTGTCAGAGAGCCTGAGTTGTTGGTCGCAGCACATTCCTTGATTGACTCAATGGATTGGTGAAAGGATGTTTGTTTGGGAGAGCTCGGGGCTACAAACTAAAAGTCTGGTAGATTTCATGATCTTCTGTAAGGGCACAGATTTGAGCCGCCAATTTCAGGAATCACATGTCACCCATTGGATCCCCACTGTTGACTATGTCTTGGTTTCAATTGATAGTATCATTCTATCATATTCGATCTTTCTATTCTTGCCTGTAGCCCACTGTATTCCCTGAGGCATGGAACATTTGGGCCAAACTCATGGCACTTTGGATCTGCGAAAGTCTCTTGACGAATCTGGTCGGCCTGGGAGGCATTTCAAATGAGAACAGGTGTGTTGCCAGAAAAATCCGCCGAAAAGACTGGATTTTTTAAGTGTCTCATGCACCTTTTGATGCGTGATGTGATTGCGTGTTTCAATCACTTTGGAATTCAACAATGACCTTTGAAGTCAGATAGGGGTTCCTGGGAGTCCTGGGAGTCCTGGGAGTCCTGGGTCCCATCAGTGGGAGATCCTAAGGTGTGGACATCCTGTCCATGCTCAATGTCTCGTGGGTCTGGAACGTGATGAAGAAGGCCGGGGATACCGGACCGAAGACTTTAATAGAAGTGATCTTTCACCAAATCGGTCAGCTGGAATTGTCAGATTCGTGAGAGTCAAAATCAGATCCCTGGATATGTATAGAGCATTATAGGGCTTCGAACATCACAACCAATAGGTCTAGTGATACAAGGCCAGAGGCACTGCTGCCACAGGTCACCCGCGATGTGAAGCCTGCAACTTCCAATCGCTACACCAAATTTCAGGCTGACGCAGAGAGTCGATGTATTTTGCTTGGGAATTAGTTTTCTGAGAAATCCGTAGGGATTTGAAGACGAAAAGGGTTTGCTTTTGACAAGAAATCATGGCTTAGATTGAGTCACGCTAGTGACATTGACTTTGAGGCAAAAATAGCCATTCGAGAAAGGCAGGGATGTGATGGATGCAAAGTTAGTGATGCCGTGATGCCTTCGGCGCAAAGTTTGTCGCGCGTGTCCGTGTCGATTCAGAGATGTCCAGCTCCAGGACAAGCGACGAAGATCCTCCAGGATCGCAATGGTGAAATCTTGGATGTGATGTGGGGGATACATCTTGATGCCAATAATTGATACCAATTGATACCAATTGATACCAATTGATACCAATTGATACCAATTGATACCAATTGATACCAATTGATACCAATTGATACCATATCACCCCGCATGTTTTTGGAAGAAACACAAGGATAGGGGCTGTTTACTGCTGTTTGATTGGCCAGGTGACACCCCCTTTGGATTGATTGCGTTCCAAAGTTGGTCACAAAATTGTGGGTTTTCGGTGTGGTACTTTCCCATGAACCACCGCAATGCAGGCGGAAAAGTCGAGGGCGCAGGCAGACAGGGGCTGACAGGGAGGGACATGGGCTGGGAGTCCTGGGCGATGTGGTTCAACAGCTGTTGAAACTTCAAAACAAACAGCTCCAGGTGTCTCACAGATTTGGAGTGCTCAAAACCATTGTGAAACCATCGGTTTCCTCTGAAGCAATGAGCAATGTTGGAAGATTTCGTGCATTCCCCGTTGGTTGGATGGGTTTTTGTTCTAACAATGACGGTTTCACTCTGTAAGGATTCACAAACTGGATAACCAAATCGGATGAGTTTTACCTCGGTAGAGGTGGCTTTGCCAAGGAATTCAAAACATGCGAATCTCTGGGTCCATGGGTCCAAAAGGCTGATGGATGGCTCTTCCTTTGAGCTGCCAGGAAAAACAAGAGCTCCAGTAGTTCAAGGAGGGCTAGAGGGTCATTGATGCCATTGTGCGCAAAGATGCCAAGTAGACTAAGTAGATCCTGCGGCAGTACAGGGTGTTCAGGTGCTCCACATCCCCTTGTTTGATGCATTTATGTTACATAATATGGATTTGATGGTCAGATCCGCGACGGCAGAGCATAGAACCAGACAAAAAATGAATGGAATGACGCACAGGAATCACGAACATCTCAGCACTTGCAACCCAAGGCATTGTTTTTTGGCTATCATGACCTTGTTGCACCATTTTGTGTAGATCAGTAGATCAATGATGATCAATGATGATCAATGCATGTTCGATCTCGTTAGAAGATCGTATTTGGGATCCTACAAGTCCCAGCACAAAGCCAGAGTCCTTTAACGAGACGTTTGTCTCGTTTGTCTCGTTTGTCTCCTGTCCAGAAGCGACAGCAGTGAAGGTCAGGGGCCTTAAATTTTGCCAAATCCTTCCACAGTCCTTCCACACATCACAGTACTGAAAGGTTTGGAAATGGAAAAATCCATTTGAAAATTTTTGGAATATCTTTTTTCAGGTCTTTCTGATCTTTCTGTCTGATGGTTACAATGGATTGCATATTGCAGAGACATATCCCAATCACCTACAAGCTTCAATCCGCCACCAAATCTCTGGCGAAAATGAGGTGAAAACATCTCGAGCTCATCAGAGGACTCCAAACCACCAGGCTTTGGGGCCAAGTTGCAGCTGTCAAAACACGTGAAATATCTTGAAATATCTTGAAATAGGATGATATTTTTCAGGATGACCTAGCCAGATCATGTTCACTTGCTACCAAGCCGGAGTTGTCGCAGTCATGAGAGGATTACTAAGGTGGAATCGTACTCATATATATATATATATTATATTACATTACTACGTACTATTACCTGGCCATGAAGGTTTCCTCAACAGACATTTGACACCTGTGACACCTGTGACACCTGTGACACCTGTGACACCTGTGACACCTGTGACACCTAGGCCTTCTGACAGCCATTCGTGGCACCTCACGTTTCTGTTCAGAGTGTGGTCAACACATGGGCTGGGCCCGGGCACTTGGGTGAACGCCCCCCATGTGGTGTTGTGGTTTCAATGTGCCTCTTTGGAAGTGTGTCATCCCTATGAGAATAAATTATGAGAGGGCTTAGCATGGCTTAGCTATTTTCATGAAATGCATCCCATGCGTGGAGTTACAGCTGAGGTGGAAAAGCTGACTCCCAGTGCCATGCAAGCAGCCCCAAAACCACTCTGTAAGAAGCTCAGAGAAAAGTGAGCCTTGAAGGTCACAGGGTCGTGAAGTTGCCATGAGATGAGCGAAACTCTACGGTTCCTTGTTGGCATATCATCATGATCACGGCGTCATGTCGAATCAGCAGAAGATTCGCATTGCATTGCCGTTAACAGATTTAACGCCTTGCTTCAGCGATTTTCCAGTGACTAAAGAGACAAAGTGCTGCTTCAGTTTTCTTTGGTGCCCTACGGTCACCAGACACAAGGACGACCAGACATGAAGCGCTGAGGTGAGAGCTGTGCCAAGAAGGACCGGCACTGCAAGCCGCGCCACTGCCGAAAGAAGTGCTTGGGTTTCCCTTGTTTTTCAAGCAAAAAAAGTTTGGACCCCCAAAGCCCGTGCCCGCTGAATCAGGCGGCTTATTTTGATTTTATTGGATTTCCTGAAGGTAGAGACACCTTTGTGATCGATTGTGTCATTGTATTTTTCCAAAGCTGTGTTTGGTTCACTGTATTTGATTGAAGTTTAGCAGGTTGAAAGATTCAACAAATTTGGGTTGTTGTGGCAAGGCACAGGACAAGGAGAAAGCAGAGAAAGTGGAGAAAGTGGAGAAAGCTGAAGTGGAAGAGGTGATGGAGGTCCTGATCTCAGAATGGTGAAAGAAAGTCCAGACTCAACATGAAGCTTGGTGAAGGGCCCATGAAGGCCACGGTGTGAAATTATCCGAAGGATTGTGAGATGCTGCCGAAGATCTGCCGTCTTTCGGATTTGAGGTTGACGAGTGGGGCTTCCAAATGGCTATGGATCAGGCAGCGCTCTCGGAGGATTGGAATCAGATCTGACAGTCATAAGTCCAAGATCAACAATCGGGCTGCCTCAACAGATCGCCTAAGTTGCTGTTTCTTCGATGGTTTGGAAGACTGGTTATTGCCATATTTGCCATGGTCACCTATGACTTGGACACGTTGCCTCAACTGATTTTCAGTTGGAACCACTGTCCCGATAGTTTTTGGGATGACGATGTGGAGCTAAACATTCTAAACCCCACCAAGCCAAACATCACTAGCGCATTGCAGTTGGCTCCAGCGATAATGTAGGGCTGGTGCCAATTTATCAAATGCATGGTCTTCTTCTGTCTTTTTTATCACTGCTCTAATCCTCCAGGTGACTGAAGCTGCGTGTCCTGAAGATGCTACAGCAGTTCTCGAGGCGCGACCTTCGACTCCGTGGTTATCTTTTGTTCACGGCCGTTGTGAGTCGCTTCCCAATGTGAGTTGTGTCACTCTCGGTAGAATCCAGATTTGAGTCGGACCTTGCATTTTGATGCATTTTGAACATTGTTTGCAGACCCACAGGTGTTCATATTTCACAGAGGTGTGGGACGATCAAGCAATTTCTACCCAAGCCCCGTGTCGGGCCACCTTTCTACAAAGCAGCATTTTCCTTGAAACCATAAAAAGACACTTGCATTTTGTCCTGGTTGACGATTAGCGTTCCCCATCGACCAACTCTCAATACATATACCAATATTGCTCAAAAAAGAAGTCCAACATTGCCAGAGGTGCTAAGCACCTTCAAACCTGTCTCCGGTTGTAATCGTGCCACATGAACATGTCACATGAAGATGTCATCATGTCGTCCTGTTCGCACCAGGCACTGCTGAAATCGAAGCCTTGCGAAGACTTCCTGAAGGTGCGGCGTATGTGGGACGTCGATGATGTCGACTTGAAACCAGCAGCAAGACGCAGCAAACACCAGGCCGGCCATTGGAAGAACAAGTTGGAAGAATTGGTGAAGGTGGGGCCCGGGGCTGGCCCGGCTGGGCTCGCAGCTATGAATAGATCATCCCCCTCCATTTCATAAATCGCATTGAAAAAACCTGTCAACATCATCAATCATCACCTACAATCATCACAACATCATCACATAACATCACATCTTAAAATTTGTATTGACACAACTGTTGCCGTTTCGGCTACATGATTTTGTAATAGTAGTTCTTTTGTACATCTTAAACCATTCAGCAACGGCCTTTGATGACACTCACAATAGAATTTCTAGTAGTCTTGCCTCTTCTTTCTGTTCTTGAAGATCTCTGCGTGTTACAGTATTAGTAATAGGTCTTGTCATCTTCAATTTTACCATCATGACCATTACAGGCTACTGGCCTAGATGCTCCATGCTTGTGTTGAAAATATGGTGTTCCCTGCTCATCAATTTCAATAGTCCAACCTTTCTCTAATTCACTCCATGACTCCATGGATAGTATTCCTCGTATTCTGCCTTATTCACTACATATATAAATCCTCCTATCATACGTCTTTTGATGCTGTAATGATCCCTTGAGATTGTCAAATGCCCTGCTGGTAGTCTTTTTGTTGTAGGACTTCTCAGGTAACCCAGGTGCAAGATTGGCAATTGTTTCGGGCATTTGGAGTCTCAATATTGTCCTCACTAATCACTGCTTGACACAAACCGCCAACTTGTTTCTTATACTTCACTTCAGTGAACGTAATCAATCAATTTCGTCAAGTACGTTTTCACAGGGGCGACCACTCGCTGGTACACCCCGATTTTCACTCGCTTGTACACCCACTTTTGCCCTCACTTGTACACCCATGAAAATCATGATCATGATCATGGGGATCCTCATCATCATCATCGTCGTCATCATCTTCATCATCAGGATCTCATCTACAGCACCACCATCACCATCAGCATCAGCATCAGCAGCATCGTCATCATCATGATGATCTCATCCACAGCACCACCGTCAGCATCAGCATCATCGTCATCATCATGATCTCATCCACAGCACCAGCATCAGCATCGGCATCATCATCATCATCATCATCATCATGATCTCATCTACAGCACCACCATCACAATCAGCATCAGAATCAGCATCATCGGCATCATCAAAATCATCATCATCACCATCATCATCATCATCATCATGATCTCATCTACAGCACCACCATCACAATCAGCATCAGCATCATCATCATCATCATCATCATCATCATGATCTCATCTACAGCACCACCATCACAATCAGCATCAGAATCAGCATCATCGTCATCATCATGATCTCATCCACAGCACCAGCATCAGCATCAGCATCATCGGCATCATCAAAATCATCATCATCACCATCATCATCATCATCATCATGATCTCATCTACAGCACCACCATCACAATCAGCATCAGCATCATCATCAT